>TARA_R110001632_G_scaffold30899_2_pt1 | contig 16391 bp, 23 predicted proteins | sample TARA_R110001632 | Tara Oceans TARA_R110001632 (sample SAMEA4398266) | marine metagenome | biome: Polar Biome; feature: [SRF] surface water layer (ENVO:00010504); material: water (ENVO:00002006), including particulate matter (ENVO:01000060) such as... | depth 5 m
TGTTTCTGCATCTGCGTGTTGATCACCACCATTAGCATCTACATCTGTGTTTGATATTACTACTACTCGTAATACTTCTTTACTGCTATTAAGTTCTGCAAAATGAGCCATAATTAAATACCTCCTTATGCGTCATCTAATATTTCATATGAAATAGTGCAAGTCAAATCACCTGCTGCACTTGCTCCACCTTCGAGTACATCTCCTTCTTCAAGGTATAACCCCCAGTTTTTATCTACTAAAACTAGAGTAGCGTCTGCTGGAACTGCTATGGTACTAGCAATTAAAATAACAGAACCACCAGATTTAATAATACCCATAGTAACTGTTGCCGAGCTAGTTCCATCTATATTTGCTATAACAACTGAGTTAATTTTATATATCTTCTCTGAAGCACAAGTTAATAGATCAGTAGTTACAGTTGTACCTAATGCGACTTGATGGGTTTTTCCATATATCGAGGTTACTGCTACTATATTTGGATTTGCCATATTTTTCTCCTAATTATAAGTTTATCCGAAAACCATAGCCATTGCTATGGCTTTACCTGTTGATGTTTTTGTATCTATTTGGGTTTGTATTGCTGATGTAACTCCATCACTATAATTTAACTCTGCTGCACTAGCTGTAATAGTTGTACTAGCAATAGATAAAGCATCTGTTTCTAATGTGCCATCTACATCTAGGTCGCCATTAAAGTCTGCATTACCTCCTAAAGTTAGTGTAGTAGCCATATCTACAGCTCCATCTATATCCACGATATCTAAATTAGCTGTTCCGTCTACATCTAAATCTGTGCCAACGTATAACTTTTTGGCTATACTTGCACCACCTTCAGTTCTTAAAGCTCCTGTATCTCCTGATGCGTCACTAGAATCAGTAGCATCAGTTATATCAACCACTCCTCCTACTGTAAGAGTAGAAGCCATATCAACAGCTCCATCAATGTCTACAATATCTAAGTTAGATGTTCCATTAACATCTATAGCTCCTTCAAGGTCTATATCTCCACCAACAACTAAATCATCGCCAACAGTAAGGTCATCAACTTTTGTAACTCCTGCTAAATTTACATCTGTCAGTACATCGTAAACCACACCACCTGCACCGAGTCCATCGGTAGCTATAACTTTCACTTCTCCTGCTAAAATTGAAACATTGGCACCACTACCGCAAGTAAATGCTAGTGTGTAAGAAGTAACATTTTCCATTATCCATACTTTAGATGCGGTGTTTGGTAAAAGGGTTATAGTACAAGCTTGTCCACCGCCTGTAAGTTTAAGGTACATTGATCTATCTGCATCGGAAGCTCCATCTGCAATAGTAATGTTATCGGTAGAAGCATTGGCTATAGCTCTAGTGCCATACCCTAATGCTTGACCTATTAATTCTAAATTTGTATTAGTTGAAGTTCCCCAAGTACCTGATTCATCACCTGTAGCAATTTCTTTAAGTCTTAGATTGTTTACATATGTTGCCATTTATTTTCCTCGTTAAAATTAAGCTACTTCTTCCCAATTAGGAGTTTGGCTTGTATTAATTGTACTATAATTTGGAGTTTGTGAAGTATCTACAAGACTCCATATTAAAACTGAACTTACAGAACCTGTTCCAGCAACTCCTGTTGGATAGACATTTGCTGCGGATATTGTAGATAAACTGCCTACTGCTCCTGTTCCTGCTAATCCTGTAATTGAAAGTATATTGTCAGTAATGGTACTGACTGTCCCTACTGCTCCTGTTCCTGCGACTGTTGTTGGATAAACATTAGCACCACCAGTAACAGTTTCTTCTCCTTGTGCAACAGTAGAAGCTGTACCTGAAACTCCTACAATCGCAACACCATTAGCTATTACAGTTCCAACAGCACCTGTTCCAGCAACTGTTGTAACAGCTATAATAGCCCCACCTGTAACAGTTTCTGAGCCTAATGCAGTAGTTCCTGCTACACCTGTTATTACTACAGGTAAAGGTTCACCCCAAGTTAGTTGACCCCAAGTGCCTCTACCCCAACCATTAATATTAGCCATTGGCTAAATTTACGCTATTCTTATGACAGCGTTACTTGCGTCAGCAGTAGGAAAAGAAATTGTAAAACTACCTGCTGTAGATGTCTTATCTCCGCCAAAATCGAATACAGCTACTGCTGGATCACCTGAAGCGGAATCATTAAAAATCATACAACCTCTAGCAGTAATAGTAGCTGTTCCAAAAGTTAAATCAGCAAAATCTGTAAAACCAGTAGTTCCAGAACTTGATGGATCAATTCTTGTTAATGCAGCTCCTTTTGCTGTGTAATTTGTGCCACTTGCTTCTTGATTTGTAGAGTATGCAGTTGTTGCTGCACTCATAGTCGCTGAACTTGTGTACAAAGCTAGATTAAAAGTGCTACCTCCAGAAAGTAAGAAATTGTGTTTTGCTTCTAAAAGTTCTTTTTTAAAAGAGGTGCACATTGCTTGTGTAATTGCCATTATAGTCTCCTAATAATATTTGCTAAGTCTTTATGACCTTGCGTTTCTAAAATATTGCATACTGTACAAGTATGATTTTTTATCATTTCTTTCATATAAAAAGAAATAATATGATAACACGCTTCTTGAAATGCATAAGCCTGTGCTTTAAGCGGTTCAGGAGCTGTATCACTTACAGAGATTAATTTTTCTGTAGCCATTTTAGCCACTTCTTCTACAGAATGACCTCTATAATCTGTTGTTGTAACTCCTAAATTACCTAATTCTGATGTAAATTGTTCTGTTTCCATTATGGTTTATTTGGTTCTACTAAATCATTAAAATTTGTTTGGGGGTCTTCTCTTCCAGAGATTCCATAGGGGACCATTTGTTGTTTAATTACTTCCGAATAATTACAAACTTTCATTTTACCTTCTTTAACATAACTTACAATAGGATCATTTAAACGATGATAACCATATAATTTATCTTTAATTTCTACATTAGCATCTAATAAATTAGAACGTAATGCTATAGATACATTTATTTTTTGTTCCATACATTTAGCTAACCAAAATTCACAACAAGCTCTTCCCATTTCAGCAAAATATACTAATTTTTTATAAGTAAAATCTGCTCCAAACATACTAATAGAACCTACTTTATTCCAATAAGCAAAAGCTATTGCATAAGCTACTGTATTATTAAGATAGCCACATTCTGTATCTTCTATTATTGCTTTTATAGGATATAACTCAACAAAAGGCGTTCTTTTATCTAATTCACAAGAATAAATAGGACAAGTTAATAAAGATAAAGTTTTACGCATTAAAGATGTTTGATTACCTGCATCTTCTGTATCAAAATATCTACTCATAGGGTCCATTGCAAATACTCTATCAGGATTAGGAATTACACCACACATAGCGTTTATAGCCCATACTTCATCAAATTCATGGCTATGCGTTCTAGCTATATGAAAATCTAATTGACTTTCTCCCATAGCTACAATAGCTATTTCTTTACCTTTTAAGGCTTTTATTGGTTTTTTTAACATTATCTGCTCCTTAATGTTTATGTTTGCGGTACTCTAAACTCCCCTTCTTTAAAAGAATCTGTTGTATTTCTTCCTTCTGCTAAAACTTTTAATCTAGCTAAAGCTTCTTTATATCTTGTATCAAATAACTGCAATAAATCTGGTTCACCTTTCATATAAGTATAACCTTCTAATAAACACGCATATAATAATGCGTTAGAAGCATTTGTAGATAACCAAGTTGTACCACTATCTCCACCTGCTGTAATAGAATTAGGACGATAAAAATAATGCATTTCTACGGTATATCCAGAATCAGGAGTAGGTCCTACAATTAAAGAAGTGTCATCAAATAACGCATAATGTTTAGGTGCTCCAGTAGTAGTGCTATTAGGATAAGCTTCTCGTATAAAACTAACATCTGTTTCTAGTAAATATTCATAAACATTAGAATCTATAGTAGCTAAAGAAAACGTGCTCATAAAATCACTAGGAGTAGCTAAATATTGATTACTTAAAGTTAATGTACCAGTTACATTTTTTCTAAAAGCTGGAAGTCTTACTATTTTTAAAATTCGTTCTTCGCCTTGTTTAATTATAGTAGTTAAATCAGCTACAAAAGTCGTTTCTGTATTTTGTAAATAATTTTGTATAGCTGATTTTAATTCTGCATACGTCATAATTAACTCGTTGTTACTGTTATTTTACCTAGTGTTGCTTTCATAAGCATTAAAGTGCTTTCTCCGTAAATAGAATCATATCCACCTATAGGATTCCATCCAGAAAGTCGCCTACTAGCTTCTAAAGAAGTATCAGGACGAGCATCTCGTAATGCTTGTGGATCATTAATAGGATTTTTACCTAATTGCAACTGTGGTTGATCAACATCTAAGCATTCTGGGCATACTCTAAATCCTGTACGTTTTTGATCATATATTTCAAAACGTAATTTATTATATGGATATTCAAATGCACAACGATCACAAAAAGCTATTGCATTTTTACCAGAAGCGTATGCACTCATTAAGAGTAAGTTCCTGAAGGAACAAAACGAACTGAAGCTTTTTCTCTATCTTCTTGAGCAGCTAAACTCCATTGTTCTTCATATAATCCTTTTAATGCAAGTGCTCTTTCTGGCTGTTCAGAATGTTTTATAGCTAAATAATAAGATAAACCTGCTATAGCACAAGGTACAAATCTAGCAGGTAAATCTATTGTATTAGAAGCAGGGTTTCCTACATCCTCTATTCTAGCAATGCGATAATAAAATAAAATATAAGTTTCAGTTCCATCTGGAACAGGATACAAATGTACAACAGGAGCAGCTTGTGCTCTATCTATATAAATTTGTATTGGTTTACCTTTATTTAATTTATTAGGAATAGCTGAATAAGTAGATATAGATATACGATTTAATCTTGTATCTGTTTGTGTATTAGTATCACCAGAATTTGTTCTAATAAAAAACTCTATTAAATCAATAGTATCTGATGGCATAGTATAACTTGAAGTACCTTCAGTTAAACTTTGTGTACCACTTTCTATAGTCCAAAGATTAATACCTCTATTTGCCCATTCAAGAAACATAGTATTAAGTGAGCGTCTAGCACTCCTTAAATGATATCCAGAACGCATTTCTACTCCTGCCATATCAAAAGCTTCTTCTGCTATTTCTGTAAAATCTGGATTAAATGTAGCTGTTCCGCTTGTAGCCACTTACAATCTTCCACCAAATTTCTTTTTAACTAAATCTTGATAATTTTCAACTTTTATTGATTTACCGCCTTTATATCCTTCATTAGTTATTTTTTTACCAGTTTTTTTTGCGTAAGCTTTCGCTTCACGCATACCTTCTTTAGTGTAAGGGAATTCCTTACCATTTACTTTTGGCATATTAATCTCCCGTTAATAATGTTTATGTGCCCAAACCATCATACTATAAGTATCACCGCTTGTATGACCTACTGTAGTTAACAATAAATCTCCATTGACTCCACTTCCAGCATTATTTGGAATACCTGATTTTCCTGAATTTCCCATAGAAAAATCCCAAGTATCTGACCAGTCTTGAGGTGCTTCAAGGACAATTACATTAGAACTTGCGTTCCAATACAATTTAAATCCCATACCTATATTACTAAACCAGATACGTTGGATGGATATACGATTACAAGCTGCTCCTGTAACGGGGTTACTATTTAACCCTGACACATCAACTTTAGCAACGGCAGATTCTCCACTACCGTCACTAATATTTGTGAATTTCATTATAAGATTTTTGCCACCGTCTTCTATGGTTTGTGATGTTACTGCATCAGCCATAATTTACTCCTACTTATATATTAAGTTTAATTAATGAGTAATCAGTAGTTACATCAACCAACATAACAGTTCCTACAATATCAAGTATGTCACTTGTTGCTGGAGCTACGCCACCTCCAACTGTTGCTGATCTAACTGCGTTATGCCCAAGAACTAATGTTCCTACAGTTAATACTGCTGCTGGTCCATAAGTTTGGAACCAACCATAAGCACTAGCGTCCATATCTACAATAGGACAACCCATTACCGCACCTGTTTCTGCTGCTGGTGCAACTACAACGCCAGACCAGGGGTCTTTAATTAAAGAAACTTTAGATGAAGTTGTTATTGCTGTAGCTAACGCATCGTGACACGTTATTACAACTGAAGGATCAGCTGAATGATCATGTGCTGGGTTAGAAGCAATTTTTAAACATTGTCCTTCGCCTGTTACATCATTAACATAAAGATAACCACCTGCATACTCGTTTAAAGTAAGATCAGTTCCTGCTGTTTCTACTGAAATAGCATATTCACCAATCGCAACATTTGCTGTGGGTGCTAAATCTTGGTGATCGGCTTTTGTTGCAACGTATGTTTGAACAAGTTTACCTGCTGTTAATGCAACACCACCTGCTAAACCATATCTAAATACTCTGTCGCCATAGTATAAAACTGAACCTAAAGGAATGTCATTTCCTAAAGGGTCTGTTATAGAAGTAGTACCACTTGTATAAGGGTTAATAACATGATCTGGGTTAGAACCTTTACCAAAAATAACATCAGTAGGTGCAAAACCTAATACTGAGCTACTTCCAGTTGTACCGCCTAAAGCATATACACCACCTTCTCTAGTTCCATAAGTAGTTTCTACCCCTGTGGTACTGTTTGTTCTGTAAGTATTGTAACCGTTTTTTGAGCGGACAATTCCGCTAAATGAAGTTTTTGCCATGATTTTTTCTCCTGAAAAAATAAATCTATCATCTTGGCTTGTCTGCTAGGTCAGTAGATAGATTAAAATATAAATACCCTAGATAAAAAAAAGGGGTAGCACTCATGTACTACCCCAAATTTATTAACTACTGCCAGGTGATCCGTAGATTCCTAAGTAGTCACTTACTCCAAAAGAGTAACGTTCTCTTGCTTTGTAACGTGCATTTCCAGTGTCAAAATCACCGTCCATAGACGTTTCTAAAGCTGTCCTAGTGAAATGTTTCAGTCCATTAGGAACATCCGTAATAACAAACCAAGCATTAGTATCTGTTAAATAATGATTAACAAAATAACCTTCTGGTATTGCTCCGTTATTTTTAATAGCGTTTAAGTCATTATCAGCAGTATTAACTCTACCAGTTGTCTCTAAAAGACGAGTGGCAGTGAATTGTAAAGCTGAAGGTATTATTAAACGTTTTGGCTTAGCTGCTACTAAAAGTCCACGTTCATCTTTAAATCCAGCAATATCAATTACTGCATTTTCTAATGAAGTTTCGTTTAGATCAGCGGCTGTTGATGGGCGGTTGTCGTTCTTTCCGCCTGAAACAGTAGGGTGACCGTCACCACCAGTCACACCATCACCAGATGCAGTAAATAAATTTACTCCATCGCCTGATTGGTATGAATTAGTGAATCCATTGTTTAATGGATTTACGGCTTTCACCTGTTTTGTATAAGCCATTGCTCTAGCTAGTGCTTTTGTATATCGAGCAGAAAGGGAGTCATAAAGATTATCCTCCATCGCTTCTTCTGTAATACTAAAGCCCATTGCTATTGTTTCGTGGTTATAACGAGATGTGTAAGTTTCTTGTGCTGAATCATAACTGATTGCAGAACCTTCATTCTTCACGGGAGCTGCGTCAAATCCACTTAACTTTACTTCTTCCTCGAATGAACGATCAGAATTTTCAGTTTCGTAGATTGCCGTGTGCTCATCATCATATCCAGCGTATTCATCTCCAAAGAGTGCATTCAATCCTGGAAGTAACTCTTTGAGCATTTGTGCTCTTGAAATAGCCATAATTTACTCCTTAAATACCTGTGGTATTTAGATATTGATGTCCTACATTGAATTTCACAATAACATCTGTGTAAGCGTCACCAACTGAACTATCGGGTCCATCTACAAAATCTATGATTCGTAGTGGAAGTGTAGCGGTTGTCGCAACAATAGTTGAACTATCTACTGCGTTTTTGCTACGTCCAATGCTCGTTGAACCTGCGGTTTGTACCATAGAAACGTTGTTGCCTATTGCAGTTTGAGCTAAAGTAGCATCACCTTGCATACGCATTAAAACGTGTGGATCATCTAATACATAAGCCTTAATATCACTTGCTACCGTTGAAGCAGGATAATATTGGGAATATGTAGGTTGATTGGTAGTAGGATCAGTGAAGAAACATCCCATGAATACACCTGTAGGTGTACACGCAGTTGTTCCTGCATCTTTTTCTATCGTACCAGCCGCCACTGTTTTAACAAAATCTCCATAGAAAATTGCGGTGCCATAATTACTAGCAATCTTTAAATGTCTAACTTTTCCTGTAAAGGAACCACTAGAACTAAGAGTACCAATAGGTTCTGCACCTGTGGGAGTTGCCGTTGCTGACATAATTTTCTCCGATTAAGTGTTTAAAATAAAGCGATTCTTAAAAAACTAAGAATTGCCACCAAATTTAATCTTCGTATCTCTTTCTGGGTTCATTAGAGGCATACGAGAATCATTTTCTCGTAGATAAGTTCTATCCACACCTTCCATCTGGTTTTCCGCTTGTTGGCGGTAATATGCATCCCTTTTTTCCATTACCTCTTTAGGAGCTTTACATAAAAGTAAACCGCCTATTTCTATATTGCCTTTTTTGGCAAATTCTGAGCCATAATCAGATTGTATTTTAAGTTCAGGATGATTCTCAGATAATACAGGTTCCCATCCTTCACGAAAACGTCCTGAGACATTTATGTTATCAGATTCGCCTAATATTTGAGTTCTAACCCAACGAAAAACCCAACCGTCTTGCGGTTCAGGGGTAGGTAATAATGATTGTGGAATGAAATCGTCTGATGGACGGGTTTCATCTTTTCTTTCATCTACTTCTCTAGGTGCACGCTCAACTACAATTTCATCTTTTACAGTTTCTTCTGTGTTGTTATTATTTATTTCAGACATTTAATTCTCCTTAATGAGTTCTTTAGCATATCTTTCTGGACTAAGCCCAAGACGTTTTGCGAGAGCGACTTGAGTTGCTGTCAACTGCACTTTGCGGGGTCTGCTACCGTTGTTACGGGTAGCGGGTGCAACCACCGATTGCGTATTTCTTGATGGTGCAGTCTCAATTTCAACGTTTTCAACGTTTTCATCTTCTGAGCTAGTATTTTCCATCGAGAAATAATCAGGAAAGTGTTTTCGCATACGCTTATCCACTTCCACATAATACTGGTCTGACGTAGGTGCTACATTCTCTTTAGTAACTAAAGTTTCATGTATACCGTAAGCTAAAGCTGTCATTTCTTTTTGATCTTCTGATCCAAACCATGTGTTATTTTTTAACCATGATACAGCTTTTGGGTCAATTTGTGGAGGATTACTCACTCCATAATTTTGTTGCTGTATTGGTTGTTGAACATTAGGTGCTTGTTCCATTCTATATGCATGGTCATTTGCAACTTTTAATTCAGTTTGTGCTGACAACATTTGTTCGGTTGCATTTGTCATTAATTCTGAATCACCAGATTCATAAGCTTCTTTATGTTCTCTTTTAGCTTTATTAAGTTCTGCTTCTGCTTTCGCCTTTACTTGTTCTATTAAAGCTCCTTCACCACGTTGAACTAATGCTTGTAATCTACGATTTTCTTCTGCTTGATTCTTAGAAAAATTAACCGATTCATCACGCAAACGTTGAGCAGCTTCTTTGGCTCTACGTTCTTCATGGAATTCATACTTTAATTTATTAATACGTTTTTTTACTTTTTCATCAACGTTATCAATTTCTTCCTCTACTTCTTGTTGATCAGATATTTTCTGTTCTTGAGAACGAGGTTTTTTACGATCTTGTTCAGGTCTGTCGTCAATAATTTCTATATCAAAATCTGATTCTTCTTTAGATTTATTTAATTCTACTGTAGAACGAATACCTAAAAATTTTTCTTCTTTAGACTGAGAAACTTCTTCAACATTTTCTTCTAGTTCTTGTGGTTCTTGATTTGCCACTGTTTCTTGTGTGTTCATGCTTTTACTATACCTCTTGGGTCTTCAACAACAGCTTCTATGCTGTCATCATTGATTAATCGAAATTCTTTATTGTGTACTAAAAAACGAGTACCTGTATAAGAACGCATTAATATCCAATCTCCTTCTTTGCAATAAGGTCCATTAGGAAAACGTCCTTTATCCTGATAAGCATCAGGTCCTAATTTCATTACAAATCCACAAATTGAACCTGTTGACTCTTGCTCTAAAAGAGCAGTTGTCTTGATAATACCGCCTTCGGTTTTTTCATCAGCTTCAGGTAATGCGATTAATATTCGATAACCAGAGGGTTCTGGTAATTGCCTTGCTATGGGAATAGGTTCTTTTAAAGAATCCTGATTCTTTTCTTTCTTTATTGGTTTCATAGTTTACCTTTTTTGCACTGGATGGGTTCCAGAGTACCTGCCGTCAAAATGACGTTATTGTTCTGCTATCTCTACTAAATCTAACAGATCACGCTCTACAATAGCTAAACCAGCAATAACCCCTGTTAAATACTTGTATTCGCTAAAATCTTTACATCCTCCACCACTAATTGCATCTGAATGATCATTCATTCTTTCTCGAATTTTTTCTCTTAGGGTTTCTGGAAAATTCTGTTTACTAAATTGTGCCATTATTTATTATTTTTTTTAGTATTTAGTAAATCTTGTGCTATGTCTTTACCAAGTTTAGCACCTGCTATTTTTTCTTTAGAAGAAATTTCTGCTTTATCCGTAAGTATATCTACACCTATTTGTGCTCCAACAATACGTTCTTGTGATGCTAAACGCTCTAACTCAGTAGCTGCTATTACTTTAGATTTTTCTAAATCAAGAGCTATTTTTTCTGCGTCTGATTTCATTTTTCTTTGAACTTCTGATTCTTTAATATCTAATTCACGATCACGTTGTTGCATTACAGGGTCTTCTAATTTTTCTTGTATTTCTTTTTGTCTTTCTTCAGCAAGGTCTTTATTGAGAACTCGTTGTGCTGCTTCTGCTACTAATTTAGATAAACGTACTTCTATATCTTCTGGAAGCGGTTCTTCAATAGGAGGTAAAGATGTACCTAATTGTTTTTCTATTTCTTTACGATATTGGAAACCAACGTGTTCTGTAACGTGTTCAGAGAATGCTCCTAATATAGCATTAGCATTTGGACTTTGACCAATCAAAGCTTTTATTTTAGGATCATCTGCCATAGCCATATGCGTCATAATATGTGCTTCGTGGTCTTGGTACATAAATGCTTTAACAGGTGTTTCGTTTAATATATTCATATTTTCAGAAACAGGATTAGTAGGCGGTATATCGTCTTCTAATGGAACTATGCTGTCTGGATCACGAATACCTAACACTTCTAACATTTGACGATGTAATTCAGCCATATTGTACATTTGAGGTGCTTGTTGTGCTAATTGCAAAGCAGCTTGGTATTGCATAATCCTTTGTGCTGTAGTGGATGCATTAGGATCAGAAACAGGTATTACATCTATTCTGTCATCAAAATCTTCTGGCAATAATTCTTGTCCTTCTACTTCATAAGGATATTCAGTAGGTCCAAAGTCTTTTACTATATTAGCAAGTATTTTGAGTTCTTTCTTCATAGAAGCATGAATTCTAGCTTGTACTGAACCCATGACTTTCATAGAACGTTCTAATATAGCTAATGTAGTACCTACAGGAGCTTGATTATTCATATCAGCTACTTTCATATCCGCAACTGATGCAAACCTTCTTCCTTCTTCTACTAAGTTATCTAATAATTGATACAACACACCAGAAGGTTCTTTATAAGGTAAAAACGTTATATTATCTCGTATAGCACCACCAGGCACATCTACATCTCTAAACTCACCTGGCATTATTGGAGTATCATCTCCTTTAATTCTTAACCCTCTTGATTTTAAACCACCAGGAAGATTAGACAAAGTACCTGCATCAACTAATTGTCGTAATAAACTGGTAGCTGATTTAGCTATTCCACCAATTAAATGAATTAATCCAAATCCATAAAATCCAAGACCAGGCAGATATTGATAATGTACAAAATGTTGTCGTGACATTTTTTGATCATCATCTTCATACCAATTTCTTCTTATTGAAAGAATTGTTCTTGAAGACATTTCAATAGTAACAATATAAGGCAATGCTATACCAGTAGGTTCTCCATCTTGCATATCAGGAAAGTCTTCTAAATCTAAATTAACCATCATTTCTAACAATGTATGCCTTTGATCGTAATCGTAATTGGCACTATCTCCTGTTAATTGGTTATATTTTTCTTGTATTTCACCTAAACTGTTAGAAGGAGAAGATAATTCTACATCTCTATAAAATCCATTTACTTGCAACTTCCTAATATCATTGGAAGTTTTTTTCATTACATGGGTTGCTCTTTCGCAAGTTGTTAGATCAGAAGCTCCATAACTTATTACAAAATCTTCTGCGGGAACAAACATAGAACAAGGTCTTCCCATAGTGTGATCATAATATACTTTACGAAAAGCAGAACCTGCTAACGGTAAGTTAAACAAAAGTTTTTCTGTTTCACTTCTGTACTCAGCCATTTTATCGGTTAATAAATAATTTAAATAATCTTTAACACGACCTGCTTGTTGTTCTTTATCAAGAGTGAGCTCACCAACCACTTGTGTTCTTACAGGACCTTTGGGTGGAAATACTTCAGTAATAGCTTGTGCTTGAAAACGTACAACCGCTTCAGTTAATAATGGATGGAATACTCCACACGCACCATCCCAGGGTTCTGATCTTTCTTCTATTTTTAAACCTAATTGATCTAAACCTTTAATATAAGTATCTTCCCAATCTTTACGAGATTCTTTATCGCCTAAATAATAACCTGTAAGTTCTGATGCCATTTCATCTAATGCAGATGCATCCATATACTCAGCAAGATTATCATTAAATTCATTTGATAAGTCTTCTGATTCAGGATCAAAATCAATAACCATACCACCGTCTTCTGTATTAATAGCTAACTCATCAGGATTACTAATAAGTATTTCTAACGGAGTATCTTTAGTAATTTCTTCTGGTGTTTGTATAGGTTTTTCAGCCATATAATTCTCTTATTTTTTCTTTTTACTTACTCGTTTTACTGCAACTTTCTTTGTAGTCCAAGCTTCATTTACTTCAGGTGTAGATTTATTGTCTGCTTTATAACGACCTTTAACAGTTCTAGTACGAACCTTTTCATATACCTCTTCATCTTTTATAGATACTTTAGGTTCTTTAACAGGTTCTTTAACAGGTTCTTTAATTATCTTTGTATCATTAGCTAATGCCCAGCGTACAAAATTTGTAAATTTATTCCACATAACTGCTCCTATTGTTTAAAATTAAACTCTTCCTCCACCAAACTTTCTAGCAAATTGTGTTTGAAAATCTTCTACATCATTTTCTTTTTTACGTTTTGCTAATTGTTGTTCTGAAGATTCTCCTTTGTGTCTAGTATGGAATTTTTTTCCTTTCCATTCAAATGTTCCTTTTCCTTTACCACTTAAATACAGTGCTCTTCTTTTTTTAAATTCAGCACCAAAACTTGAATCTTTAGTAGTAGTAGGTTTTTTCGCTACTTTTTTAGTAGCAGTGCTACTAGCAGTAGTGCTTTTTTTAACATTAGAAGTTGTTGTAGCGTTTTTATCAGTTTTTGTTTTATTTCTTTTAGCAATAGCATCTGCTTTTCTTTTAGCTCTTTTAACAATAGCATCTTCTTTTAATTTAGCTCTTTTAGCAGCAGCATCTGCCTTTAGTTTTGCTCTTTTATCAGCAGCATCTTTTCTTTTAGCATCTCTGTCGGTATTTCTTGTTCTTTTTTCAGATGGACTAAAAGCTCCTGCAATAAGACTTTTAGCTCCAGAAAAAGCATCAGAACCAAATTTTATTAATTTTGCTTCATTTTCTTTTCGTTTAATAGCATTTGCTTTTCTTTTATCTGCATATCTTTTTTGTCTTTCTTTTAAAGTTTCTTTTGCCATAATAAATATCTCCTAATAATAATCTGCTCGTCTAATCGGTAACTCTTCCTCTTCTTCATCTGAGTGTAAAGGAATAAAACCACCTTGTCTAAAACGTAACAACGCTTGTGTTGAAGAATCTACTAAATCATCGTGATCCCCACTAGGAAATGAAGCGAACTCTTCAATAACTTCTTCGGAAAATCTTCTTTCTGGAGCCCATACTACACCAGAAGCAAATAAATCAGAAACGGCATTAACCCTTGATATTTTATCGTTACCACGACTAGGGGTATATTCTGATACAGGGATACCCATTTGACGTAATTCAAAAATAAGAGGCATACCCGCTGCTTTACCTTCTACTATAAATGCATCTGGTTGCCATTCTTTCCAATGTTCAAATGCTTTCTTTTTTAATTCTGGAAACTCCATACGAGATTTATAAGCATCTAGTAATATTATATTAGCTTGATGACCTCCTGTGTTTTCATCTTCTACATAAAACACACCCCATGTAGTACACGCAGAATAGTCAGCTCTTTGTGTTTTTAAAAACGCAGTATCCCATGACTGTATAATAAATTCACAATCAGGCGGATCATCTTCTTCCCAATTTTTCCACCACTCTCTTTTAACAATCGCTCCTTCTTCTGAAGTAGGGTCTTGTTGATATTGAGCAGACCATTTAGATACAGGTAACTCTGATTTTAATTTTTCTAATTCTTTTATATCCCAAAACTCTTGCCATAAACTTTTACCTGAAGGAAGGATTGCAGGAAACTCTATTACTTCCCATTCATCTACTCCTTTTCTTTGTGCTTGAGCTTTTAGTATCTGTCCCGTTAAATCTCTTTTATGCCAACGAGTCATTACAATGACGATAGAACCACCTGGTTGTAAACGTTGACGAGGACCTGATGTGTAGTATTCGTACACTCGGTCAAACACTTGAGGATCACCACTCTGTCCTTCTTGTTCTGAATGCGGGTCATCAATAATTAATACGTCTGCACCTTTACCAGTGACCGCACCGCCTACTCCTATTGCAAAATACTCACCGCCTTTATTAGTGTTCCAACGACCCGCTGCTTTTGAATCGGCTTGTAATGCTACTTGAGGAAAAATTTTTTTAAAGTCTTCCGACCCTACTAAGTTCCTTACCTTACGTCCAAACCCAACAGCAAGTTCTGCGGTATGAGCAATCTGAATAATCTTTCTATCTGGATACTTACCTAAGTACCAAGCAGGAAGCAAGTAAGAGGCAAACTCAGACTTAGTATGTCGGGGAGGCATATTAATGATCAGTCTTTTTAGTTCACCTCTTGACACCCTGTTAAAAGCATCCGCCATTTTTGTATGATGATATCCTTCTATAAATGCAACCCACGATTGTTTTACAAAACAAAGGAAGTCTTCTTGACAGTCTTTTCTGTTTTTAGATTCTTCGTACTCTTCCAACAAACCTAAAAAAATTTTTTTTTCATGGTCGGGAAGATTTTGAATCTTGTCTAAGTATTGATTACTCATAAAATTAAACCCCTATAACCCATTAGATTTTTTACTGGAAATATGATGGTGATGTTATAGGGGTCTAGTTTATAACTAGTCAGTTTATAACTAACTATATTATTATTTAGGAAATAACTAGTTAGTATTAAACTAGTGAGGACAAAATCCTCCAAGATTTTAGTCATTATGCCTACCTTCTCATGTTCGTCAAGTGTTTCTCTAACAAAATATCAAGCTCATCTTTTTGAGGTTCTTGAACTAAAGAACTCAGCCCACCCTTTTTTTGTTCTACTAACGTTCCAGTTGTGTTATCGCTCGAAATTTTTTTTTGACCAAGAGGGGAGTTTCTTGTGGACATCATCGTACGCCATCGTTTAGGTTGCATAGTAATCCATCCATCCTCTGTGAGTCTTTTTACAATAGCATGAACGGTACTCCGTGAAGAGACTCCCACTATCTCAGCAATCGCTTCTAAGGATGGTCCACAATGTTGCTGTTCCCAATAGTATTCTATTGCTTCTAAAACCTTTAATTGTTTAGGAGTCATAGTATTAACATAATACAAATTATAAAAGTAATAGTTGTTATTAAGATTTTAAATTGTTCGTTTGGAAACATATATACCCCTATTATGCATGAGACTCTAACGTTTTACCAACGTTTTACGAAAGTTTAACGTATATATACAAGCTTATCGAAAAAAAGAGTACCCCCCCCTATGAAAAAAAATGAAATTATATGAGTGATTTAGTGTGTAAGGTAGCGGATCGAAAAAAAATAAGAAACGGGGGGTCGGGGTAGGTGGGGTCTGGTTTTCCATGATAGTAAATACTCACTCACGTGCTTAAACTTTTGGCGTGAGCATCCATGATAGTTTTTACGTTATGGAT
>TARA_R110001632_G_scaffold44529_1_pt1 | contig 16377 bp, 15 predicted proteins | sample TARA_R110001632 | Tara Oceans TARA_R110001632 (sample SAMEA4398266) | marine metagenome | biome: Polar Biome; feature: [SRF] surface water layer (ENVO:00010504); material: water (ENVO:00002006), including particulate matter (ENVO:01000060) such as... | depth 5 m
TGCATTTGCCGATCGCGATATGTACATGGGCGATCCCGATTTCACGCAAGTACCTACAAAAGAGCTATTAAACAAAGATTACATTGCCTCACGCGCTAAATTAATTACCGAAACAGACCAAAAAGCCGTAGCCGGTAATCCAGTAGGGTACCTAAGTTATGCAATGGATGATTCATACGAGTTACCTTCTACTTCTCATGTCTCTATTGTAGATAGTAAAGGTAATGCCGTTTCGATGACTAGTTCAATTGAAATGGCGTTTGGCTCTACGGTTATGGTTAATGGCTTTATTTTAAATAACCAACTAACTGACTTTTCGTTATCGCCACGTAAAAACGGCAAGCTTGTAGCAAACCGTGTAGAGGCTGGTAAACGCCCGCGTAGCTCTATGTCACCGGTAATGGTATTTAATAAAGATGGTAGCTTACGCTTAATCGTAGGCTCACCTGGTGGTAGCCGTATCATCGATTACGTTGCACAAGTTGTTGTGGGTGTTATTGACTGGAATTTATCAGCGCAAGACGCCATTAACTTACCGCGTACAACAAATCGTAACGATTACACCAGCCTTGAAAAAGGCACAACCATTGAAGCCATTGCGCCTGCGCTTACTAAACGCGGCCACAATGTACGTATTATTGATTTAAACTCAGGCTTACACGCAGTTGAAGTTAAAAATAATACCTTATATGGTGGCGCTGATCCGCGCCGTGAAGGTGTTGCGTTATCTGATTTAACTGATAATAACGCCACTATCAAATTTTAAATTATGTATAATATACATGCGGGCAGTGAAGCCCGCATGTATTTTCTCTCAATGGTCTGACTAGCTTAATTGTCGTTGCAATTAAACCTCTAACACTGATAATGACAGATCATAACTTAAGACTCCGTTAAAGCCTGGAAATATGACAACTAATACTGATCCTAACTACTTATATATTCATCATTCTGGCCCTGGCCTAATTGAAACACCGCTATTAAATAAAGGCAGCGCCTTTAGTAAAAAAGAACGCGAAAATTTCAATCTTGCTGGTTTACTTCCTCCTCGCTTTGAAACAATAGAAGAGCAAGTTGAGCGTTGTTATCAGCAGTATTCTAGCTTTACCGACAACCTTAATAAGCATATTTACTTACGTGCGATTCAAGATAACAACGAAACACTTTACTACCGTTTAGTGCGTGACCACCTTGAAGAAATGATGCCAATCATTTACACACCGACAGTGGGCGATGCTTGTGAAAAATTCTCTGACATTTATCGCAGCGCACGTGGCTTATTTATTTCGTATGAAGATCGCTACCAAATTGACGACATTTTACGCAACGCTACCAAAGGTAAAGTAAAAGTTATTGTTGTAACCGATGGCGAGCGTATTTTAGGCCTTGGCGATCAGGGTATTGGTGGCATGGGTATTCCAATTGGTAAATTGTCACTTTACACAGCGTGTGGTGGTATAAGCCCAGCATACACATTGCCTGTAATGCTTGATGTGGGTACTAATAACGAAAAGCTTTTAAACGATCCTATGTACATGGGCGCACGCCATAAGCGAATTGCTCAAGACGAATATGATGAGTTTTTAGATTTATTCATTAAAGCGGTTAAACGTCGCTGGCCAAATGTATTACTTCAGTTTGAAGATTTTGCACAGCCAAATGCAATGCCATTACTTAAGCGCTACCGCAATGAAATTTGTAGCTTTAACGATGACATTCAAGGTACTGCGGCTGTAACGGTCGGTTCTTTACTTGCTGCGTGTCGTGTTAAAAATTCAACCCTAAGCCAGCAAAAAGTAGTTTTTGTGGGTGCAGGCTCTGCTGGTTGTGGTATTGCTGAGCAAATTATTAGCCAAATGGTTTTTGAAGGTATTTCAGAAGCACAAGCGCGTAGCCAAGTATTTATGGTTGACCGTTTTGGTTTGCTTAGTGAGGGTATGGAAGGCTTACGCGATTTCCAACAAGCACTTGCACAACCTACAGGCTCGTTAAGTGATTGGACGTACAGCGGCCAGTACGCATCACTTCTGGATGTTATGCACTGTGCTGAGCCTGACATTTTGATTGGTGTTTCTGGTCAACCTGGCTTATTTACAGAACAAGTAATACGCGCTATGCATGCCGGTTGTGAACAGCCAATTATTTTCCCATTAAGTAATCCATCTAAGCAAGTAGAAGCGCATCCTGCTGATGTGATTAAGTGGACTGACGGTAAAGCACTTGTTGCCACAGGTAGCCCATTTGATCCTGTTGAGTACAATGGCGAAACGTTCCCAATCCCACAATGTAACAACAGTTATATTTTCCCGGGTATTGGTTTAGGGGTTATTGCCGCTAAAGCGACACGCATTACAGATGCAATGTTAAGTGTATCTAGCGAAATGCTTGCAGAGTCGTCGCCGCGTGCAAACACAGGTAAAGGTAGTTTATTACCAGCCTTGACTGAAATTGAAACGCTAAGTAAACGTATTGCATTTGCCATCGCTAAAAAGGCAATCGAAGAGGGCGTTGCTCTTGAGATTACGGATGATGCGTTATGGGCAGCAATCGACAAAAATTACTGGTTACCAAAATACCGTAACTATAAACGTTGTAGTGTTTAATTAGGTTTATAAGTAATTAAAAATAAATAACGTTGTAGGCACAGTTACAATGCTTAACAAAAAACAGGCAATTGCCTGTTTTTTGTGCTTGTTCATATTTAATTAACCACGTACGGTGTTTACTTGCTTTTACATAATTAAAGGATCGACTTAATGAAAACACTGACTCTTGTTTTAGGTAGTGCACTGGCTTTAAACGTACTTAGCTTTGATGCACTTGCGGCAGCGACTCCCGATGCTCCTCATATTTATGTTAAGGGCGAAGCGACTCTTACTACAATGCCAGATTACGTACAGCTTAGTGTAGGTATTACCGAAGTTGATAAAGACTTAATTGCTGCTAAAAATAAAACCGACTTAACTATCGCCAAGGCAATTAAGCTCGTAAAAGAGATTGGTGTTAAAGAGGGAGATATAAACGCAGGGCAAATTTCAATAAACCGTGATAGCCAATACAACCGCACTACCGGTAATCAAGAATTTAAAGGCTTTAAGGTTTCTCGTACGTTAACAGTAAAACTCAGCGATATAAATAAATACCCTGAATTACTACAAAGCTTAGTTAACAACGGTATTAACGAAATTAATCAAACGCAATTTTTAGCAAGCAACTACAACGAGCTGCATAAAAAAGCGCAAAAGTTAGCAATTAAAGACGCACGGGATGCTGCAAAAGAGTTTAGTGAGGATTATGACGTTGATTTAAAAGGATTATACAGCGCGTCACTAAGTCCACTCAATGTGCAGTCGCAGCCTTATATGCGCGCAGAAAAAGTAATGATGGCTGATAGCGCACCAAGTAACTATGTACCTGATGCCTACCATGCTGGAGAGATTAAAGTAACAGCCTCAAGCTATGCTGTGTACTACATAGATTAAAATATAGGTTCTTCCTAGGGACGATTAACTCTATGTTGCTCGGTTTTTACTTAGCCCACTAGGTTACAAACCTCGCGCCGCGATTTAATCGCCCCTAGATTGAACAAATTTCAATCCAAATAATTCAACACGCCCTAGTGGTGCTCAAAACGTGCCACCAACTTCTCACCTTGCTCTTGGCTGATACGCGCTATAGAGTTGAGCATATTAGTCACTTCGCGTCTGTCGTATTCATTAGTTACATGCTCATTTATGTCATCAACAATCGCATTTAAATAATTAAATAAACTGTTTCGTGCATCGGTATCTTTATGGGCTACAAACAAAATATTTTTGAATGCCTCAAGCACGTTTGTCATTACGTATGCATCGCCTTTGGCGTAATTACGCAGCGGTGTAAAGTTGTCATGTAATAACTCATCAAAGCTTGTTTCATGAAGGTACAACAATGGGGCATTATCACTGTGCTTAAACGAGTAGTTAATATCGTTAATTGAAAGTCGTTGAATAAGTAAAATACTCAGCATATCAATTGATTTAACCGCAGTACCGGGATCGTTGATACCTGGACTCATTGCCTTAACTGCAATTTCTGATATTTGCGTTAATCCATAACGGTAATGATCGCTAATGTACTCTTCTATATAAAAAATAAAGCAGTCGAGAATTTTATTAATCAGCTCTTCATCGTTTGCTATCTCTTTATTACATTTTAAAAACGGGTAACCTTTAACTGTAAAATAGCCTTGGTTTACAGATATATACACCTTTATATCTTGCTCAGCCAAAATGGCACACAGCTTATCGGTATGTACGCCTTTATAATATCCTTCTGTTTTACTGCTAACCGAATGCCATTTGCTAAAGTCTGGAAAGTCCTCAACTGGGTCCTCTTGTTGTCTTTGTATTATTGTTTTAATTTCGTTTTTAGTTTGGCTAAACAAGCCATTTAACACGTTATCAACTTGAATAGCACGTGAGATTGAGTGTATAAAAAATACAAACAAACCTAATGAAATCAATCCAAAAACAAGTGCAAACAACACACCTATTGAAGGAATTGCCGTACTGCCACCATCAAGCTTATTAATATTTATAAGCATAATAATAGAGTAAATTATGCTGCCTAAATAAAACCCCAAAACCATTTGGTGTGATTTGCGCGTAATAAGCCCTGGCACTACGCGGGGCGATAAACTCGCGCTGGCTGAATTTAAAACCACCATTACCATCGAAAAACTAAACACGGTAAGCGAAATAATACTCCCCGCTAAAGTGCTTAGAATAGTCCGCGCGTTTTCGGCGCTATCTACAAGTACAACCGATATAAACGATTTTAGCTGCTCAACAGGGGCTAAATATTCAACCGACATTGTAATAATGGCAAATACCAAAAAGCCCACTGAAAGCATCGAAGGGTAAAAGCCAATACTGTTAATCATTTCACGGTAACTGTCGGCTACTTTACGAGGTACAAACATAAAATCCTTATGTATTTTCTACTAACTTAATACCTCTAGCTTAGCATAGGCAATTATTAAACTTCTGATAATGCTGCTCAAATTTATGTGTTATTATCACGCCCACAATAATAGAGCGCATATTTATGCGATAAAAATAACAGGAAAACGCCGTGATCATTTCAACTTATGCTGCATTACTCGCATTCTTTTACATTTATTTAAGCTTTAACGTAATAAAAGTGCGCCGTGCGGAGCAAATATCGCTTGGTGATAACGGTAATGCAACGCTACAACGTGCTGTGCGTGCCCACGCAAATTTTATGGAATACGTGCCATTTGCTTTAATTTTGCTTTTTTTAGCAGAGTACCAAGGGCTTGCTAGCCATTACTGCCATATATTAGGTGGTGCGTTATTAGTAGGGCGTGTGTTTCAAAATTTAGGCATAGTAGAAAAAAGCCTTAAATATCGCCAAATTGGTACTATTACTACATTTTTAGTCATGATTATCAGCGCCTTTGTATTACTAGTAACACGCGGCTAATTATAGAAAAGTTAATGAGCAAAATATTTATAATAGGTTTACCACGTACCGGCACAACTAGTGTGTGCCATGCATTTTTAGAACTTGGCATTACAACAGCGCATACCGCGTATACTAATGCCTGTTTTGAAAATGCCAGCGCAATTGCTGACACTCCCATATTTAACGATTTTAAAGCGCTTGATATTCATTATCCTGACTCTAAGTTTATTTATTTAGAGCGCGAACTTGGTGCATGGCTTGTATCAATAAAACAGCTTTTAACGCGTATGCACACTAATTTAACCCGTGCAGACGGGGGCTTTAATATTCATATAAAGCGCTGTTATTTAAATACGTTTAGTGAGCTTTCGCTTAATAATATTAGCGACGATAGTTACTTAGCTCACTGCTACGAAACACATTTTAACGATGCTCACACGTACTTTAAGAATCGTGACAACGATTTTTTATCCATTGATATAGCAAAGCCCGATAGCTACAAAAAACTATGCGATTTTTTAGCATTAAAAAGTGACAAAGCTGATTTTGAAAAAATGAATATGGGCGGTAAAGTCACCGCATGGAACGATATTAAACACCCGCTAAAAGTTGAATCCACCGCTAAAGGGCGCATAGATAAATTGCTGCCTTACAAGATTTTTTAAAACAAATACGTTAAAATCCCCGCATTATTATTTGAGTTGTACAGAACATGTTTGAATTAAAATACCACACCCCATTTGAATGGACCGAAGTTGTCCTTGCTGACTTTAATACTTTTTTACAAGATCATGCCGCTGCAGAAAAAAAAGCATCGGGTATGGCTATGTCTATGCTTTCACATTACCCAGACAAACGTAAATTAGTAAAAGCCATGACCGACTTAGCATTAGAAGAATTAATACACTTTAAACAAGTGCTTAAGTTACTTTTAGAGCGCGATGTAAACTTAGGTGACGACAAAAAAGATCCGTACATAAAACAAATACGTGCACTGTTTAGACATGGTCGTGATGGTTTTTTAATGGACCGATTACTGGTTGGCGGTGTAATTGAAGCACGTGGCCACGAGCGTTTTTCTTTAGTTGCACAAGCACTTCCTGAGGGTAAAGAAAAAGACTTTTACGTTGCTATTGCTAAGTCAGAAGAAAAACATAAAAACCTATTTGTAGAACTAGCTTACGAATACTTTGAAAAAGAAGAAGTTGATGTTCGCCTAGAAGAGCTGCTTATAGCTGAAGCTAAAATCTGTGAAAGCATCCCGTTTACAGCCGCTTTGCATTAATTAAAACTAGCGTAAAGCGTATTTTCACTCGCTTTGCGCCACACACCTCTGCTCTTATTTCTTTGTTAACCTCTTCATGAATTGTTGATTTGCAATTTGCGAATCAAAATAATAAAAAACACGTTTATACATCTTAATCCACTGATTATAAATACAAAAAACCTTGGTCTCATACTTGCTACCTATACAGTAAGCAAATTGAGGGAAAGGCTTATGTTAAAATTTATTTTTATACTATTACTAATATCTTTTACCGCTATGGGCAGTGAAAGTCATTTAGATTATATAGAAAATGCAAATGGTGAGCGGGTACAAAAAGTATCGCACTTAGTTAAATGGACGCATACTCGCTTTGTGTTTACCCGTGATATTTCTCGCATTGCACTTGGCCACGAAACAACGCTTGATGTGAACGTGGTTAATGGTCGCGAGCTACTAATTTTAGCTAAAAAGTTGGGCCGTACATCTATGATGGTGTGGTACGACGATAAAAGCTCGGAAACATTTTTACTTGGTGTTACCGAAGACTATAGCGTACTGGAAAATGCCTTAAACGATATTCACCCTGACGTGCAACTAACCATAGCACCTGATCGCCATGCTGTTGTATTACGCGGTGAAGTACCTACTATAAATTATCGTCATGCCGCTTATGAAGCTGCAAAAAACTATCTATACGCCAGTAGCTCACAAGCATCACAACCCGTTATTACCTCAAACCCTAATCAAGGAATGTTTAATTCTCTCGCTCAACGCTTGCAAGGATTGGGTAACGCAAACGGTGGTACCTCTCAAAACTCGAGCAAAGTCGCTATTATTAATTTAATAAAAGTAACTCAAGCACCCAAGCCAAAAGAAGAACGTATTAGCGAAGTAATTAAATCAATGGGCGCAGATAAAGTGACCATTAAACGCATCTCGGTTGATGAGCTATCAAATGATGATAGCGATGTATTTTTACTGTCAGGCTCTGTAAAAAATCAAATAAAGCTAGTGCGCTTATTAAATACAATTAATAAATTATTCGAACCAGAGCAAGCATTACAAACTCAGGGCTCTCCTCTTGATCCTAATAATTTAATGGGCGGCGCAACGCAGGATAAAAGCGCAGGTATTGAAGTGCTTGCCAACGAGTCGGGTGGGTTAATAAACGATGCTACATCAGGATTAAACTTAAGTAATGTGAGTTCTAATATTGCAAGAGCAACGCTTCTTTCAGTGGCTGGCGGTAAAGTTTTGTCGAGCATTGAAGTTGAAGATTTACCGCAAGTTCGTGTGTCGGTACAATTATACGAAGTAAATCAACGTAGGTTAAAGCAATGGCGCCCAGATATTAGCGTGCTCTCTAATGGGTATGAAAAAGAAGCGGGCTTGTTTGGCCGTGACGGTATGACTAATCGCGAATCTGGCTCTGCAACAATAGAAAATGCGCTGCAATTAATTGGCGGTCAATTAACTAATAACTTACAGCTTTCTACCTCACAGTTTGCCATTGATATGTTGTTTTCATTACTTGAACAAGAAGGTATTTCGCGAACACTTTCTCGCCCTACAATCACGGTTTTAGCCGGTGAAAGTGCCGTGTTTAAAGTCGGTGGTGAAGTACCTGTACCTACAAGTTATAGCCCATCTGGCATTACAAGCGGTCAGCAAGGTAGTAGTGGGTCGGTGTTTAGCGGTACGGAATTTAAATCATTCGGAGTTGAATTAAATGTACGCGCTATGGTTGACGACAAAGACAGAATAACACTTGATCTAAACCCAGTAATTTCACTACCCGATACCACGTTAACAGCCGAAATTGCACAAAGCACAGGCAGCAGTTTAAACAGTAGTGCATTTAATACACGCAGCATGCAAACGTCAACGCGTTTAAAAGATGGGCAGCCTCTTATCATTGGTGGCTTAATTAGCACTGATAACAATGCAAGCCACGACTTTGTACCTGATGGCAACGGCAATAGTATGCTTGGAAAGTTAAGTGAAACAACCAGCAAAAGTGAAAACAACCGTGAGCTGATAATTGTTGTAACTCCAAATCTGGTGCGTGAACCAATTAACACATTACGTTCGTGGGAACAGGCAAATATAGACACCCAGATACTTAGCTATATACAGGAGCAAGGGCTATGAAAATACTTTATATAATTTTACTGCTTACTTTATCGGGTTGCGCTCATATTGATTACAAGCCAACAGTAAATCCTTACAACGCGCTGGGTGACATAGTTAAAAAATACCAATTAAATGCCCAACCATTAAAGTGCGAAGGTATTAATGCAAGTGACTGTTTGAACCTTGTGCATGAGGTGAATCAGTTAATGCTTGAACACCCCGATAACACGGCAATACTTTCACTATCGGCATATGTACTTTATAAAAGTGGCCGTGCTAATCAGTCTCAACAGGTTATAAACACTTTGCTTAATAAAGCTAACCCGCCGTTAAACGCAATTACTTTAGGGGTTACGTTAGCAATAGAGCAAGGTAATTTAGCTAAAGCAAAAAGCATTGCCCAATACGGCGTTGATGTTTTTGGTACACATGCTTCACCATACCTACAAATGGCCTCTATACATTATGCTCAGGGCAGTTACGTTATAGCTTTAAATTACTTAGAGCTTTCGGTTAAGTTTGGTTTAAATAGCACCGCCTATTTTTACCATAAAGGGTTAATTGAAGAAGCGAATGCTAATAATTTATTGGCCTGTGGCTACTATGAGCAAGTTTTACGTGCAGAACCCACGCATCAAAAAGCACTTGCTAGGCGCGGAAAACTCTCCGTTTTAGGTAATTGCTACTCTTAAGGCCTCAGGGCCTTTTTTTATGCCTACAATTTGGCATTATTAAGGAGCCAAAACCACTTTATTATTTATTAAAAATAGGAGTAAAGCTTTCGCTCATCCTACGTTTTATACGTAATCTCACAAGTCTCATTTTAATCTTGATTTGCATTTTGCAAATCAAAAATAAAAAAAGCTAAAAAACACACACATAAAAACTATAACCACCTGTATTTAATAGCCATTTTAAATTGGCATGGTCCTCGCTATATATAAAGTGAGCATAAGCTCTTTTAATTTAAAGGCTACGATTATGAAAACTATTAAACATAACTTAAATGGCAAAAAGCAAAAAGGTTTTGTACTAACGTCAGAGCTAATCATTCTTTCTACATCAATGGTAGCAGCACTTGTAATTGGTTTATCTACATTACGTGACTCTGTAACCAGCGAGCTTGAAGATGTAGCTGAAGCAATTGGCTCACTTGACCAAAGCTATGTATTTGACGGCATGATTAACGCCGAAGGCACAGCTGAAGTGTCTGGCTCTGGGTTTGTAGATTCAGTTGACGTGTACGCAGGCGATGGTAGTTCATTCACTTTTGTTGCATCAGACTTTAGTGAAAGTGCCGCACTTGTTAATGCAACACCAAGCGGCGATGCTGCAACACGTACAGCAGCAGGCGGTTCACAAGGTAACTAACGCAAGGTAACCAGGTTTGAATACCAAGCTTAAGGCTCACTGTCACAAAAGTGTGGCAGTGAAAGTTACTCCGGAGGAATATTATGAAAAGTAAAAGTAACAAAGGCGCAACCACAGCGGCTCTCACATTACTCATCACCTCTGGCATGTTAGCTTCGGCTTTGGGTATTAGACAGGTAAACGATGAAAATAGCGTAACAGCTTGGGTAGTAAACAAAAATATGTCGGCCGGTCAAACAGTAACCGTTCACGATGTTGAGCAAAAGAGTATAGATCCAAGTAACTATTCAAATATTGCACTGAGCGTTCAAAACCCACGTGCATTAATTGGTCAAAAATTAGCAACTAATAAAATGGTTGAACAACCCTTGTTTGACACCGATTTTATCAGAGCAAAAAGCCAAAACTTATCAGAAGCCATACCGGCAGGGCGTGTTTTATATACTTTAAAACTAAACACCTTGGATATTCCGCTTTCGCGCATACACAAAGGTGACCGACTCGACATAGTCGCTAAAACTAATCGCTTAGTAAGAACCGTTGCCCGTGATGTACAGCTTATTGGTGTTTCAAAAGGTCCTAAATCGCAAGCTGCTAAAAGTGGCGTAATGGATAATTTAGCTAAAGAGTCTAATTCTGCTGCGGGCGGTGTTTCATTAGTCCTCGCGGTACTTCCAAAAGATGTTTATTCGTTGGCGGGTATAGATAACGCTGACAAAGTTTCAATTATTGTGCATAGCGCTTATGACATTGAACAAGGTCGTTTGCAAAACTTTTCACGCTTACAAACCAGTCGCACAATCGAAGTGGTTAAAGGCGTTAAAAATGAAGCTGTATATGTAGCTAAGTGAGTTTTTATGTTTAATTTATCAAGCAAACATGAAGAAGTTCAAACCAGTTTAAGTACCTTTGAAGAGCTTAAAAAGCTATTGCATGATGCCGTTATCGAAGAGTACGAACAAGAACCAACCGCGCTTTTATCAAGTAATGTTCTCGAAAAAATCTCTGCATTGTGCAGTGAAATCCCACAATTCAATCAATCTTCATTTAATCAGCATCAAAAAGAGCAGGTTGTTCAGGCTGTATTTGATGAAATTCAGGGTCTGGGTCCTATTGCACAGTTTATGCTGGACGATCAGGTAAGTGATATTTTAATAAACGACACGCAAGATATTTGGATTGATAAACAAGGCAAACTACTTTGCACAGCCAGTAAGTTTGATGACGAACGCCATTTACGCCGATTTGTTGATCGCTTACTTGATGGCTGTGGTCGCCAGGTAAATGCGCTTATGCCAATTGTTGATGGCAAATTAAAAGATGGTAGCCGTGTTCATATTATTGTACCGCCTGCGTGTACCGGCGCCGCTATCGTGTCTATTCGTAAGTTTAATCATAAAAAAATAAACGATGACTTTTTAGTTAATAACCATTTTTTAGATAAAAACATCTTATTATTTTTAAAAAGTGCAGTTAAAACAGGCGTTAATATTTTAGTCTGTGGCAATGCGGGGGCTGGTAAAACGTCATTATTGAACGTACTTGCCAACTCAATTAATCCAAACGAACGTGTTGTAACCATTGAAGAAAGCGCTGAGCTTAATTTGCATCACAACCATGTTGTGCAATTGGAAGCCCACGACACTAACAGCGATGGTAAAGGTGCAGTAAGCCTAAGAGATTTAGTAAAAGCAGCCCTTAGAATGCGCGCAGATAGAATACTTGTAGGTGAGGTACGCTCAGGCGAAGTAATCGATATGCTCCAAGCAATGAACTGTGGCCACCAAGGTTCGATGACGACCATACATGCTAACAGTGCAAATGATGCCGTTATTCGTTTATCTACCTTAGTGCAGTTACACAATGCACAACTGAGCGATACCCATACAAGTTCGCTAATCGCGTCGAGTATTCAGCTCATAGTTCATGTTTCTCGCTCAACTAATGGCATCCGCACTCTAAAAAGTATTGGTGAAATTAAGCGTGTTAATGGCGGGGCACAATTTAGCCCGCTTTATAGTATTAACGAAGCAGAACCAGTACAAAGTGATTTAATAGATAACTCAAGTGTTATTGAGTTTATGAAAGGTCAAGGCGCAAATGCACAAGAATTGAAAGCATTACTGCACAATAACCCGGAGGCTAACAATGACTAAACTTGATTATTTATTAGCTATTGCGGCGGTTATAACTTTTGTACTGGCTGCGAGTGTATTGGCTTCTTTGTATGTGAATAATAAAAGCAACCAAAGCACTAAAAAAGCAGATATTTTAGAAGAAAAAGATGTCCTTACTCTGTCACTACGAGTGCTTGGTTTAAATATTAGTAACGCCTGGTTTATAAGCATGGCGTGCTCGCTCTCTAGTAGCTCCTGGTTTTTAGCTAAATTATATTACCCAGAGGCATCAACCAGCGCGTTTATTATTTCAATCGTGGTTTTTGTAACCTGTTTTATAACTGTGATTGACTTGGCTCATTATAAATTAGCAAAATTTGAGCATCACTTTTTAGAATTTATTGAAACCGTACAATCTTGTTTAAGCACAGGGCTATCGCTACAGCAATCAATGCAGTTTGCTGATGAACATGCAGACCCATATATAAAAAAACAAAGCACCTTACTAATACAACGCATGAGCATGGGTAGTGATGCCGAAACGTCGTTTGCCCCATTAATTGAAAGATACAACTGCGAAACCGTAAGATTGTTTGCTCATAGCATCATTACACATACACAAAGCCAGTGCGATTTGACCGACATGCTAAAAAGCGTATGCAACATGATGTCGCTAATAACTCTCGACCGCCAACAGCTGAAAGCAAAGCTTTCGGGTACTAAGTACGCTGCTGTGTTTAGTGGTTTTTTACCTTACGCACTAATTCCTTTATTTAGCTATACCGATCCAACCTGGTTTGAACCATTATTAAACGATCCTAATGGGATTGCATTTATAACGGTTGCGCTTCTTTGTCAGCTATTTGGCTTTTTATGGCTACGCCTTAGCTTAAGGGTAACATTATGATTGATATACTTTTACTTATCGGGCTTTTAGTAAGTATGGGCTCATTTATCCATATTCATAGGCAATCGCTTAAAGTCGAATTAGATAAACCCGATACTAAAAACATTAACTGGTATCCGCTAATTATCATCTCTAAACGTCAACTAAGACAAGCAGGGATTCAAATTAATAAAATATTAATAAGCCTGTACTGCTTTAAAGTGGCTGCTACTTTTAGTGCATTTACGGTTATAGAGCTAACAGGGTATGAGCTGAGCCAATCGATTAAATTATTATTGTGTTTTATGTGTTTTTTTGCACCCGAATGCTGGTTTTTATTACGTAAAAATCAACGTCAAACCACTATAAATAACAGCTTAGAGTTTTTTTTTACGGGTGTTACTGGTTTACATGCGCGCCGGGTTTTCGTTAGAACGTTCATTTGCACTGGCGGTTGATCATGGATTGAGTCAAAAACACCCATTATACAAAGAGCTAAAGTTATTTTTATTCGAACTAAGTGCAGGTAAAGATCGTGAATTTGCATTTAATTCACTTTTTGAAAGAACCGGCGTATTAGGAATTAAAAAACTCGCAAACTTAATGTTAATAGGGTCAAAACTTGGTACGCCACTTATCCAAGCAGTAGAGGCTCAACTTGAAGGCCTAGCTTTAAAAAAGAACATTTTACTCGCTAAAAAGGTAAACAAAAAAGCGATGCACACAACCTTTCCCATTATCTTAATTTGTTTTCCGATGTTTTTAGTATTGGTGTTTTTTCCCGCAGCATTACAAGTAATGAACGTACTTAAAATGCTTGTAGAAGTGTTATAGGAGCCTGATATGAAAAAGCATTATCAACAAGCTAAAGTATCCCCAGAATTAGCCTTTACATATCAATGAACTAACAGTATTAAAAAATGTGGGTAGTGAGGGAACATTCATGGTGTTTTGTGATCTTATGAATCGCTTAAAAACAACAGAACTAAACACCATGAATGCGTCTACTATTTTGCACAATATGCTCCGCGCTGTCACCCCTAACTCTATTCATAAAGCCAGATTTAATACTCTAGTCGCTGCCGTTAAATCTCTTTTGCACTGTCAGCAATGCACCTTGACGTCTATCGGCCGCAATTTGGATTCAAAAACAACTGAAAAACATGATATTAAACGTATTGACCGACTACTCAGTAACAATGAGCTTTTGCGTGAATCGATATCGGTTTATGTTCGCTTAACCCGTTTTGTGGTCACTGAAAAGCATCCCGTCATTTTGGTCGATTGGAGCCATGCTGATACACAAACCAAATACTGTATTCTGCGTGCCAGCATTGTCAGTGAAGGTCGCTCTTTAACCCTGTATCAGGAAAGTGCATTCAGCTTTCAATATCATTGCCCAAAAGTGCAAAAACGGTTTTTAAAGATGCTCAAACTGATCTTGCCGAGTGATTGCCGCCCCGTGATTGTGACGGATGCGGGCTTTAAAGTCCCCTGGCTCAAAGCCGTGCGGAACAATGGCTGGCATTATATTAGTCGGGTTCGTGGTACGGCACATTTGAAAACGCAGGACAGCGATGAGTTTATTCCATGCCAGTCACTATTCAAGAACAATCAGCGTAAGAGCCAGTATCTTGGCGCGACCGAGCTGACCAAAAGTGCAAAATGTCAAACTCATGCAGTGTTGGTTGGCAAGGGACATAAGTTATTAAAAAGAGATAAAAAACGCGGTTATAAGGAGCCTTGGCTACTCGTTTCTTCTCTTCCAAAAAGACACCACTTTCTCGAAAAGGTGCTCAAGCTATATGGAATGAGAATGCAGATAGAGGCAGGGTTTCGAGACCAAAAAAGTGTTAGGTTCGGCTTAGGCTCAGATCTGCACAGAACGAACAAACTCTATCGATTAGACATACTTTTACTGCTCGCAACATTGGCTCATTGGTTCTCAATGATGCTGGGTGCTGTGATAGACAAAGCAGGAAAGACAGGGGCTTTTCAAGCTAACTCAAGCAAAAACAGGCGAGTAGTGTCATGGGCATTTGTTGGGTTGCGATACTTCAAAAAACAGTCCATTAAGCTGCGGCGGCGAGATTACTTGGAAGGGCTAGCCTATTTCGTACAGGTGGTAGTGCAACTCGATTGGAAAAATATGGATGTGAGTGATGTGATTGAAATTTAATAATTATTTTTGGGGATCCCTTAGATCAACAAGGGTACATACTTACTATTGAGCTTATATTAATTATAACTATTTTAATTATTGGCTCAATTGGTGGGGTGATTTTAGTAAGGGATGCCCTTATTAAGCGCCATCAAACTAAGGTAGATAATCAAATTACTGTAGTTGATGCTAACAATAGACCACTCGGTATTGCAGTAAGTTTTGATGAGCATCAAGCACCACTCATTTTTTATACAGATCGTGGAGCAAACAACACGTACAGGGCATTAATAGGCATAAGAGATGATAGGTTTACCTCGCGAGAAGCTGTTTATTACGATGCTCCAAATTGCCAAGGTAACCCGTGTTTAAAGGGCTTAAGCGACGAAGCAACAGACAGCCAAGGTGTCAGCAAGTTAAATAATACCGGTAATGTAAGTTATATAAATGCGCTGCAGCAAGGTCCAAATTACGCAATAGGGCAGTTAGGTAACAGCGTTATTGGTCAGTTATTAAGAAGCACGCCACAACAATGCCCTGCTAATAGTGAACAAATTCTATCTCGTTATGTATCCCAAAAAGTAGTAACAGGCTCACCTTGTGAAAGCTTTGAAATAGATAAGCAACCAGCCGACAGCAGTTGTTTAGTTGGAGTAACAGCTTTAGGAAATCCACTTTTAGGTACAAGCGATCAAGGTTTATCACAATCGTGTGATACATGCCAAACAGGGTACGAATCGCAAGGTGACATACTTGATTTATATTTACCTCAGGTAGAACCGCTTTTAAATACAGCCCTTAATGCGCTTTCATTAGTAGGTATAGGCACAAACGTTGATATAGAGCTTGGCACAATATGCTGCCCAGAAGGTACACGCTTAGAAGATGATGAAAACATTGTAGAAACACTTGTTTTCACTATTTTACAAACCACATTTGAGCTGGTCGGTATCGATTTAGTAAATAACCTTAT
>TARA_R110001632_G_scaffold36869_5_pt1 | contig 16319 bp, 13 predicted proteins | sample TARA_R110001632 | Tara Oceans TARA_R110001632 (sample SAMEA4398266) | marine metagenome | biome: Polar Biome; feature: [SRF] surface water layer (ENVO:00010504); material: water (ENVO:00002006), including particulate matter (ENVO:01000060) such as... | depth 5 m
TACGATGAATTTGTACAAGAACCAATCAATCCCCATTCAACTTGAAGAGGCCAATCGTTTGATGTTGCTTTCGCAGTCATATCTTTACCTACTTGTGTCGATAAATCTGGTGTAAATGGTCCGTTTAATAAAGGCCCTAATTCAGATAAGTTAATTTCTATAACTTGATCAAAATAGTTTTCAGGATTTGCATATACGTCAGCATCAGCTGTTAAATGTTCTTTTACATCATTTGCTGCATCTGCAACATCTGATCTGTCAGTAGCACGTAAATAACGCTCCATTGATTCGTCATATCCAAAAGTTGAAGTTGTTGCTCCAATTTCTGCACCCATATTACAAATGGTTCCTTTTCCAGTACAAGACATTGAGATTGCTCCAGGTCCGAAATATTCTACAATTGCACCCGTTCCTCCTTTTACAGTCAAAATTTCAGCAACTTTTAAAATCACATCTTTTGGTGCAGTCCAACCAGATAATTTTCCAATCAACTTCACTCCAATTAATTTAGGGAATTTTAATTCCCAAGCCATTCCTGCCATTACATCTACTGCATCAGCTCCACCAACTCCAATAGCAACCATTCCTAATCCTCCTGCATTTACTGTATGAGAATCTGTTCCTATCATCATTCCTCCAGGAAATGCATAATTTTCTAAGACCACTTGATGTATAATTCCAGCTCCTGGTTTCCAAAAACCTAAGCCGTATTTATTTGATACTGATTCTAAGAAGTTAAAAACTTCACTACTTACGTTATTCGCATGTTTTAAATCAGTTGATGCTCCTTCTTTAGCTTGAATTAAGTGATCACAATGAGTTGTTGTAGGTACGGCAACTTTAGTTTTACCTGCTTGCATAAATTGCAATAAAGCCATTTGTGCAGTTGCATCTTGCAAAGCAATTCTATCTGGTGCAAAATCTACATAATCTTGACCTCTTACAAATGCTTTATTTGGAGTACCATCCCATAAATGAGAGTATAATATTTTCTCTGAAAGTGTTAAAGGTTTTCCAGTAATTTCTCTAGCAGCATCAACACGTTCAGCCATTGTACTGTAAACCTTTTTGATCATATCTATATCAAAAGCCATATAAGTATCTTTTTTATTATTTTTAGTATTACAAAACTAAGGTTTTTGAGTGATATTTAAAAAATAAACAATAGATAGCTTTAATTAATGAATAAATAAAAGTGATTCTTATTTTCATTAGATATAATTCAATAAAAATGTGGTTTTTTAATTTTTCTTTGAAGATTTCATAAAAAAAATAAAAAAGCAGACCAGTAAGCCGGATTCTGTTCCCCTAAAAAGGAGTCTTATCATTTATCTAGTTCTAAAATTACTCTTAGAATCCATCTGCCTACCCCTTAGAATCGAGCGAGTAGCCCTCAAACTCTAATGTACATGACATTGCACCGCATAGAGTTTACCTGGTTTCACTACAGCCGAACTGTACTTGCTTTCTGTTGCACTTGTCCTCGATTTACATCGGACGGATGTTATCCGCTATGCTACCCTCTGGTGTCCGGACTTTCCTCTTTATTTCGAACTTGATTCGAAACCTTATTAAAAATACTTAAATCATTAATAAGGTACTGAAACAAGTTCAGTACAAAGCGATAAGATAGATCTGCTTTAAGATGGCAAAAGTACAATCTTTATTTATAAAAAAACCCACTCAAAAAATTTGAGTGGGAAAAATTGCTATGAAAAAGAAATTGTTGTTTAAAAAACAACAATAACCAAATCTATGTTTTTATTTATAATAAAAATAACTTTATCTCATTAATTATGAGAACATATCTTTTACTTTTTCAAAGAATGATTTGTCTGATGTTTTTGGAGAAGGTATAAAGTTCTCATCATCTTTCATCGTTTCAAAAAATTGACGCTGTTCTTTTGTTAATTCCTGTGGTGTCCATACATTAATATGTATTAGGAAATCTCCATTACCATAGCGTTCTATACTTGGTAAGCCTTTTCCTTTCAATCTCAAAATTTTACCTGATTGAGTTCCTGAATCAATTTTAATTTTAACTTTTCCTGAAACAGTTTCAATTTCTTTATTTGTTCCAAGTGCAGCTTCAGATAAGTTAATATACAAATCGTAATGTATGTTTGTACCTTCTCTTTTAAGTGTATCGTGTTGAATTTCCTCAATCAATACTAATAAATCACCAGCTATTGAATTTTTACCAGGAGCTTCATTTCCTTTTCCTCCTACTTTCAACTGTACACCTTCTGTAACTCCTGCAGGAATATTAATAGAAACCGTTTCTTCTTTAACAATTAGTCCTTGTGCATCTGCTCCATTTGGCTTGCTAGAAATAGTTTCTCCAGCACCTTGACAAGTTCCACAAGTTGTTGCTGTTTGCATTCTTCCCAATATTGTATTGGTCACTCGCATTTGCTGACCAGAACCATTACAGGTTGAACATGTTTTATAAGAAACACCTTCTGCTTGAATTTTTCTACGAACTTTAACTTTCTTCTCAACTCCTTGGGCAATTTCTTCTAAAGTTAACTTTACACGAATTCGCATATTACTCCCTTTTACTCTCGCCTGACGTTGTCTTCCGCCGCCTCCGAAACCGCCACCAAAACCGCCGCCACCGAAGATATCTCCGAACTGACTAAAGATGTCGTCCATATTCATTCCGCCGCCGCCAAAACCGCCGCCGCCGCCTTGAGGTCCATCAAAAGCTGCATGCCCATATTGATCATAACGTGCTTTTTTATTATCATCGCTTAAGACTTCGTAAGCTTCAGCTGCTTCTTTAAACTTTTCTTCTGCAGTTGAATCATCTGGATTTTTATCTGGATGATATTTAATAGCCATCTTACGATATGCTTTTTTTACTTCTGCAGCACTCGCTGATTTATTTATTCCTAAAGTATCGTAGTAATCTTTTTTTGCCATAATCTTTCAATTATCAATTAACAGTAATCAATGATCATTGGTAATTGCACGTTGTTACTTATAATTTATTATTGTCCTATCACTACTTTTGGATAGCGAATAATTTTATCTCCTAACTTATACCCTTTCTCAACAGCATCAATCACTTTTCCTTTCAACTTGCTTGACGGAGCTGGAATTTGCGTAATTGCTTCATGAATTTCAGCATCAAATACATCACCTTGTTTAACTTCAATCTCAGTCAGTCCTTTTAAGGTTAAAGTGTTTTTGAACTTATCATTGATGAGTTGCATTCCTTTTAAAACCTCTTTGTCTTTCACTTTTTTGATTTCGGTTAACCCTCTGTCAAAATCGTCCATGATTGGCAGTAAAGATGTCATTAAATCTTGACTGGCAGTTTTAAACAATTCGATTCGTTCTTTGTTGGTTCTTTTTTTATAATTTTCGAACTCTGCAAATAATCGTAAATATTTATCTTTTTCTTGTTGAATCAATTCTTCAGCAGTTAACTCAATAACCTCAGCCTCTTGATTTTCTTCAATTTGAGCTTCTTGATCTGTATTTTTTATTTCTTCTTCTTGTGTCTTTTCTTCTTTACTCATTTTATAATCTCGTTAAAATGTTCACATTTTATAGTCAATAATTTTGCCAATAAAAAAATAGTGCCAGATTGACACTATTTTTATTTTTATAAAAAACACTGAATCTCGTTCAGCATTAAAAACTTTCAGTTTTAATCCTCTATTCTTTCAATTTTTGCTCCAATAGAACGCAAACGATTTTCGATATCTTCATATCCTCTATCAATTTGTTCAATATTGTTGATGATACTAGTTCCTTGAGCAGACAAGGCAGCAATTAATAATGAAATTCCAGCTCTAATATCTGGAGAAGTCATTTTAGTTGCTTTTAATTGTGATTGATGGTCATGACCAATAACGGTTGCTCTGTGCGGATCACACAAAATAACTTTGGCTCCCATATCAATTAACTTATCTACAAAGAACAAACGGCTTTCAAACATCTTTTGATGTATTAAAACAGTTCCTTTTGCTTGTGTAGCAATCACCAAAACAATACTCAATAAATCTGGAGTAAATCCTGGCCAAGGAGCATCAGCTACTGTTAAAATAGAACCATCAATATAGTTTTGTATTTCGTAGCTTTCTTGTGAAGGAATGTAAATATCATCTCCTCTTTTTTCTAACTGAATTCCTAGTTTTCTAAAAACAGTTGGAATCTGACCTAAGTCTTTCCAGCTAACGTCTTTGATTGTTAATTCAGATTGTGTCATGGCAGCCATACCAATCCAACTCCCAATCTCAATCATATCTGGCAGCACTCTATGAGTACAACCTCCTAAAGATTTAACTCCTTCTATGATTAGTAAATTAGAACCTACTCCGCTTATATTAGCTCCCATACTATTTAACATCTTAGAAAGTTGTTGAATATAAGGTTCGCAAGCAGCATTGTAAATCTTAGTAGTTCCTTTGGCTAAGACAGAAGCCATAATAATATTTGCAGTTCCTGTTACAGACGCTTCATCTAATAACATTTCTACACCTGTTAAGCCTTCTGGGGCTTCAACACCGTAGAAATATTCTTCTTTATTGTATCTAAAAGTAGCACCCAAGCGAATAAAACCCTCGAAATGTGTGTCTAATCTTCTTCTTCCAATTTTGTCACCTCCAGGTCTAGGAATATATCCTTTTCCGAAACGAGCTAATAAAGGACCTACAATCATAATAGAACCACGTAAAGAGCTTCCATCTCTTTTAAATTCTGGAGACTCTAAATATGCTAAGTTTATTTCATCAGCTTGAAAAGCATAAGAGTTTCTTCCCAATTTTTCAACCTTTACTCCTAATTCTCCAAGAATGAAAATTAATTTATTGATATCTATGATATCTGGAATATTGTGAATTGTAACTTTTTCTGGAGTTAATAAAACAGCACATAAGATTTGTAATGCTTCATTTTTTGCTCCTTGTGGTGTAATTGTTCCATTTAATTTGTGACCACCTTCTATCTTAAATGAAGCCATTTATCTCTTTCTGGTTTTATGTTGGTAATTTTTACTCTTGGTATTCTTGTGATTTGTTGATGTTGTCCCTTGTCCTTGAGTATTTCTTTTTCTTAATAAATTATTACTTTCAGAAAGAGGATCTTCAGAATTTCTAATGTCAATTTTACCATCAGAAAGTTCAAACAAATGTTTAAAAATAACATCATCTTCAACAGTATCTTTATTCCAGTTTAAGAAACATTTTTTCATATGATTTGCAATGGTATATACCAATGCTTCTTTCATCTCTCCTTCTTCCCAAGTTAAGGCTGTATCTATCATAATCTGAATATTGTTTCCGTAAAAACGAAATTTATTTGCAGATTTTGGATACGCTAGTGGTTCTGGTTTTTCTTGTAATTCTTCTTTTGAAGGAATCTCATAAGGTGAATCTGCATCTAATTTAAAATCAGACATAATATATAACTGATCCCAAAGCTTATGCTTAAAATCTGGCACATCACGTAAATGAGGTTGTAAATTTCCCATAACATCAACAATTGCCAATGCCATTTCATTTCGTTCTTCTTTCGTTTCTAAAGCAATACAGTGGTCAACTAATTTTTGAATATGTCTTCCATATTCTGGAATAATTAAATGAGGTCTTTCTGCATTGTATTCTAAGTCGTAGTCTATCATATAATTTTGAGATATTGTAATCTAAGTATAGTGCAAATTAAGTATTTATTTTTGGTTTGACTGAACAAATCATCAACCAATGACCTTCAATTTAGCAAATTGAAGTAATAGTTTCTTTTTTCCTACTGTTCCAAACTGGATTTCTGCTTTTTTATTGGCTCCGTCTCCTTCTAAATTTAAAACTTCTCCTCTACCAAAACGATTGTGTTCTACAATATTACCAACAATAATTTTATCATCAAATAAATTTGCTTTGGGTTGTGTATGAGAAACCTTTTTTAAATTTTTTGGTGGATTGAAAACAGTTTTGTTTTCTTCCGCTTTTTCAACTCTTTTTCGTTGGATAGGCTTTTGAAAACGAATTTTCTTTGGTGCATCTCCAAAAATATCTTGATCTACAAACCTATTAATAGACGGCTCTAGTTTTCTTGGAGTTATGTATTCTAAAAACTGTTCGTCTATTTCTTCTAAAAACCGACTAGGTTCACAATCAATTAATTTCCCCCAACGATACCTAGTTTTTGTATAGGTTAAATAAGCTACCTTTTCTGCTCTTGTAATCGCTACATAAAACAACCTGCGTTCTTCTTCTAGTTCAGAACGTGTATTCATACTCATGGCAGATGGAAATAAATTCTCTTCCAATCCAACGACATACACATACGGATACTCTAATCCTTTAGATTGATGAATACTCATCAAAGAAACTTTTGGTGTATCGTCTTTTTTATCAGAGTCGAGATCAGTTGCCAAGGCAACTTCCCCTAAGAATGCAGTTAAAGAAGCATCTTCACCCGTTTCTATTTTATCAGTGATAAAATCTTTTACTCCGTTTAATAATTCTTGAATATTTTCTACTTTACTAACAGCCTCTGGCGTTCCTTCTTTTTCTAAATCTTTGATTAACTGCGCTTGCTTAATCACCAATTCCGTAATTTCAAAAGCATTCATCTTTTGTGAATCGATTTGAAAACGCAAAATCATGTTTAAAAAATTCTGAAGTTTGTTTTTAGTTCCAGAATTCAGTTTTAAATCGATTTTATCTAGATGTTTTAAAATCTCAAAAATTGATTTTTTATAATGGTTTGCTGCAATCGTCAACTTATCAATCGTAGTAGCTCCAATTCCTCTAGCAGGATAATTGATTATCCGTTTTAATGCTTCTTCATCATTAGGATTGATTAACATTCTCAAATACGATAGTAAATCTTTAATTTCTTTACGACCGTAAAATGAAATTCCACCGTAAATTTTATACTCAATACTTTTCTTACGCAATGCATCTTCCATTGCTCTAGACTGAGAGTTTGTTCTATATAAAACTGCAAATTGATCATTCTGCAATTGATGATTCATCTTATTATCAAAAATAGATTGTGCTACAAAGCGCCCTTCTTCTCCGTCTGAAATAGTACACATTACTTTAATACGTTCTCCAGCATCGTTAGAAGTCCAAACTTCTTTATCTAATTTAGTTTTGTTTTTTTCTATGACAGAATTCGCAGCATTTACAATATTTTGAGTAGAACGATAATTCTGTTCTAACTTAAACATCTTCGTATCTGGATAATCTTTCTGGAAACTTAAAATGTTTTGAATGTTGGCTCCACGGAAACTGTAAATACTCTGAGAATCGTCTCCTACAACACAGATGTTCTGAAAACGATCTGCCAAGGCTTTTACAATAATATACTGCGAGTGATTTGTATCTTGATACTCATCAACCATAATATACCGAAAACGATCTTGATATTTTGCCAATGATTCTGGGAAACGTGCCAATAATTCATTGGTTCGTAATAATAGATCATCAAAATCCATTGCGCCAGATTTAAAGCATCGCTCTACATATTCTTTATAGACGTCTCCAACTTTGGGTCTGCTTGCCATTAAATCTGCCTCTTGTAAATCAGCATCTTTGAAATAAGCACGAACGGTAATCAAACTATTTTTAAAAGAAGAAATCCGATTTAGTATTTGTTTTGCTTTGTATCGCTCTTTGTCCAATCCCATCTCTTTAATAATAGACGTAATTAAACGAACAGAGTCTTGCGTATCATAAATGGTAAAGTTGGACGGATATCCTAACTTGTCAGCTTCAGAACGTAAAATTCTTGCAAATACCGAGTGAAAAGTCCCCATCCACAAATTCTTAGACTCACTAGCTCCAACAACTGCAGCAATACGATCTTTCATTTCGCGGGCTGCTTTGTTTGTAAATGTAAGCGATAGAATATTAAACGCATCAACTCCATGCTGCATTAAATGAGCAATTTTGTACGTCAACACACGTGTTTTACCAGAACCTGCACCTGCGATAATAATCATAGGTCCGTCTTTCTGTAAAACCGCTTCTCTTTGTGCTGGATTTAAGGAATCTAAATAGTTTGTCAAAAGTCGTTTTGTAAACATCAAAAATACCATTCAGAATGCAGAGCTACAAGTAAAGTTATTGACAATTTATACAAAAATCAGTTCCACCAATTATCACCTCTATCACATCCTAATTAGAAATAAATTAAAAATAAAGTGAAATAAATTTGCGTAACCGAATGGTTACGCTTATATTTACAATGAAATAATTAAATGATGTATGAGAAGAGATGTTTATCAAGCGATTGCTGATCCTATTAGAAGAGATATTATAAAGCTCTTAATGAAGGAAACGATGAACATAAATGAAGTAGCAAAAAATTATAAAATCAGCCGACCAGCTGTTTCAAAACATTTAAAAATACTGAATGAATGCGGTATAATTAATATCAATAAAAAAGGAAGAGAGCGCTTATGTAAAGTGAAGCCAACAATGTTAAAGCCAGCATATACATGGATAGATCAATACAAAGAACTCTTTAAAGATAATAAAACCATTACCCCCTAAAGGTTTTTTAAAGTTACAAAAGCTCATTGCCAACCCCCTTCTGCTTTGAGCTTAGTAACTTTTATTTTTAATAAAAATTCAATGCTCCACACAATCTATACTTTTGGAGAATTCGTACAGCTATAAAATCTAAGAAATAAATAATTGGACATTCAAAAGCGGAATGTTTTAGATAAATATTTGTAGTTTAGATTTAAAAAATTACATATATGAAAAAGTTGATTTTAACTAGTGCTTTCATTTTATTTACCATTCTATCAATAAATGCTCAATCAACAGAACGTTTTATCAGAGTTGTAGGTAATTCTCAAAAAGAAATTAAAGCAAATAAAATAAAAATTGTTTTTAAAATTTCTGAAACTGTTGAAAATACTTATTCAAAAACTGAAAAAAAAACCTATCAAGAATCTTATAGTGATTTTATAAAAAAATTATCTGTGTTAGGGTTTAAGGAATCTGAATTAGCTTTAAAGCCAAGGTTTGGAAGTCGTAATCCGAGAACAGAATCTAAATCATACATAATTGAAACCAATATAAATTCTTTAGAGAAACTCCTTTCAATCAAGCAAACTGGGTTATATATACAAGAAATTAAATATTTATTCCCTTTAGACAATAATCTAGAAACAGAATTAAGCTTATTAGCAATTGAAGATGCGAAACGTAAAGCAAATACGATTTGTAATAGAGTAAAAATGAAACTTGGCAAAGTCTTAAATATTGAGGTTAAATTAAATGATTTTAGTCAAAGTAAAAATGAATCTAAAGACTCTACAATCATAAAAACATATAGAGTATATATCACATTTAAATTAATTGACTAATGAAGATCTTGTCAGTTTTATTTATTATGTGTTTTCCTCTATCTATTTTTGCTCAATCTATTACATTAAAAGTTTTAGGCACTTCAAAATATATTGATTATGCAGAATCTTATGGGGTTTTAATTTCTGTTAAAAAGAATGATTCTCTACGTAAAATACAATCTTTTAAAGATTCCATAAAAACTAACAATATATCTCATAAAATAACACCATTTAAGGAAGTTAGAACAAATTATTTAAATAAAAATGTTTACAAACTTGTTTTAAAAAGTCAAGAAAACTTAGATAAATTAGTAAAAATATGCAACTCTTTAAATATAAAAATTGAAAAAACTTATTTCAACATACCGAAACACAGTTACCAAAAAGAAGATGAAAAAGCTGTTCTAGCTTTTGAAAACGCTGTAAATCAAGCTAAAATAATCGCTCATAATTTAAATTATAAAATAATAAAAGTACTTAACATAAATGATGAAACCAGTAAGTCCTCAGGTCTATATGATAACTTAGATTTAGAAACTGAAAAAGGGCAATTAATGGCTAGGTTTTATGATTTACTTAGCAAAAACCCTAGAACAGCTTCAATCGAATCTTCTAAGAAAACCAGGAATGGTGGTTATAATTTATGGATAACGTTTGAAATTAAGAAAAAATAATTTTAGTACCTTGAAAATAGTCTACAAGAAAAAACAGATCAAATTGAATCTAATATTGGGAATCACGTGGTTTGCAGTTGGTTTAATTGGTGTTTTTAGACATGAAGAACCAAAATGGATTGACTATTTTTATTTAGTTATCTCATTTTTATATTTCGCTTTATATTTTTATCATAAGAATGGACATTATGTTCGTTTTGAAAACGGAGTAATCAAACAAAACTGGCCATATGGAAAAAGTCTACCACTTTCAGAAATCAAAACTATAAGGCATTTTGCAGGAGAATACACTTTAAAAACAGAGAAAAAGAAATTAACAATCAATATTGATTTAATTGACGAAGACTCTCTTTTAAAGTTAAAAAATGAACTGAAAAAATTATCTGCAGAGTGGATTTAATGAATTCTAAGTGCAAATACTATTTGAATTTTATTTGTTTAGCATGAAATTTAGAGGAAGTTTATATTCCTACATAGCCCTAAAAGAGCAAAACACATATTAAAAAAAACTGAAAAACACACTTTTCCACTTCGCTCAGTTAACTTTATTTCAAAAAAAAAGCTGTTTTTAATTTTACTTCCTTAAATTTAAAAAAAAATCATGAAAAAACAACTACTATTATTCGTACTGTGTTCTCTATTCTTAGTTTCTTGTGAAAAGAATGATCTAGATTTAATTGTTACAAATAGCACTTTGGCCCCAAATGAATTTGCTCTATTATTTCCAGGAGAAACTGTTTTTGGATTAAATCATGTTGAGGTAAACAACGGAGAAACTGTGTTTTTACATACCAATAGTTTCGATAATGTTACGCTAACATTAATTGACGACTCAGGAAGGATTATTTGGACAAAAGAGCATCATAATATTTTAGGATATATTGCATCTCATATATCTGCCTTTCCTTTCCTTCACAATAATAAAATTATTGTTTTTACTACCGGAAGTGGATTACATCGATATGAATTCGATTTAAACGGTGAATTGTTAAATTCAAAGACTATTATAGCGAACGATGGTGGCTATCGTCTTTCTAAAGAAGGTGGGGTTGTTCATGGTGTAAAAACAATTGTTATTAATCCTGGTACAGATACAAGAATTATTAAAGTTTCTTTAGAAGGCGATCTTATAGAAACCATCAATGTATCAACAAGTAGCAATATTAGCTCAGAAAACTGGGTTAAAATTAAAAATGACAGAATCTATATGTTTGGTAGATCCCTTAATCAAGGGCCAGACCTTTCTGATGACATTTATTTTTGTGAAGTATTTGATCGTTTAGGAAATCTTATTACAAGGATTGAAACACCAACACCTGCAAATCAACTTCCCCATACTCAATTAGTTTTAAACAATGGAAATATTCTTATAGCTGTAGCGAATTATACATCAGATATTAGTAATAATCCAAATAGTTATGATTTAAGATTATTTGATCCTCAAGGAGCATTGATAAGAAACTTAACATTTGAATCTCCTGGTGATAATTTACAATTACGTGAACTGCCTAATTATAAAATAGCAATAGCCGGGAAAGAAAAGAGCTCTTCTTCAGGTATGAAACAATCTCAATTTGTCGTTTTGAATTCGAGTTTAGATGAAATGTACAGAAGAAATATTGGAAGTTTTGATGGTAATGAAACATTTTATATTTTAAAAGAATATCTAAATTCTTATCACATGTATGGTTTCACTTCCGGTACAGATGGTGATTTCGATTTACCAAACAACTCTAGTACTAGAGATTTATTTTATCTTAAATTAGATAAATAACATCGAAAAACTTATTAGTCCAACGCAACTATATTCTTCTTGAACAATACTGTGGATATTAAGGTCATTCCTAAACCAATAGCCAATAAGATTCCCATTTTTGGAAGAATATCTAGTAAGGGTAATTGTCTCCAGAAAATATCAAAGAAACCTTCAATTCCCCAATAGTTCACACTAATAATTGCAATGTCTTGCATAAATGCTGGCATCATAGTAATCGGAATCATACTGCCACCAATTGCTGACATTAGAATAATAATAATAGTACTCATTCCTTGTAGTTGCTGACGAGTTTTTACGGTAGACACTAAGAAAACCCCAAAACTAGACACGGCAAACGAGATACATAAAATCAATAATAACAAAGAGAATACATCCATAAAAATTGGCAATCCGAATGCTAACCAAGCAAAAACAAACATGGCTGTTAATTGTAAAATAGAAACCACCATAGCTGTTCCCATTTTTGCTAATAAAATATCCAATGGTTTTACAGGAGCAATTAACAAACGTTTTAAAGTTCCTGCTTTTTTTTCATCCAACAATCCGCCACCAATTGCTGCAATGCTAAACAACAACATCATAATAGCCGTTCCTCCTACCGCTTGCACCAAACCTGGGTGTGCTTTAGTAGAACTCTCTTTGATTAATGAAGTGGCTTTTAGTTTTACATTGCTAATCACAGCTGCTTTTCCTAAATGATATTTGAATCCTTCTTTTAAAACCGTGTACACAATTTGCATTTGCAATTCTCTTGCTGCATCGTATTTTAATTCTATCGGTAAGTCTGTATCAGCAGCGACAGCGTCAGAAAATCCTTTTTCAAAAACCAACACGGCTACATTTTTTCCTTTTTTAACAAGATCAACTGCTTTTTCTTCATCAGAAGCAATCAAACGAATGGTTGGCATGGCATTCAATTTTGCAATCAATTCTTGTGAGGCAACTGTTGAATCTTTATCCACTACCAAAACTCCTAAAGGTCTTGGAGTACTTTTCTTTTTTCCGACACCACCAAAAGCAAAGGCAAATAGTGTAATCATAATAATGGGTAGTAGAAAAGTAACGAGGATACCTTTTTTGTCTGAGAAATACAGTTGAAGATCTTTTTTTAAAATATTGAATATCATGATGGTCGGTTTTATAGTTGGTTGTTGCTTATTAGTCTCTTAGTTGTTTTCCTGTCAAGTTTAAAAAGATGGCTTCTAAGTTGACTTTATTCAGTTGTATGTCTATGATACTTAATTTCAACTCATTACAAGCAGTAATTACCTTAGACAGTTCTTTTACTGTGCTTTCTACCAATAACTTGTTTTCGTTTTGCGTCATGGTATTGGAAAGTGATTCTCGCAGTTGATTTACATTACTTTCAGAAAGAAAATAAAATTCGAGTTGAATGCTTTCTTTAGTTTGCACCAATTCTTTTAGTTCAGATTGTGTTCCTTGCGCAATGATTTTTCCTGAATCGATAATCGCAATACGATCACACAAACGCTCTACTTCTTCCATATAATGTGTTGTGTAGATAATTGTCATTCCTTGTTTGTTTAAGGTTTCAATCACTTCAAAAATGTGATTTCTACTTTGAGGATCAATTCCCACCGTAGGTTCATCCATAAACAATACTTTCGGGTTGTGTAATAATGCCGCCGCAATATTGATTCTGCGTTTCATTCCTCCTGAATACGTTTTTACTACATCATTTTTTCGATCCAATAATCCAATTAACTCTAGAGTTGTATCAATTCTCCCTTTTAATTCTTTAGAAGGGATTCCGTATAAATTTCCCCAGAACAACAAATTCTGATACGCAGAAAGTTCTTCGTATAAGGAGATCTCTTGAGGCACAACACCAATTAAATGCTTGCATTCTTTAGAGTTTCTATTGACATGAACTCCATTGATATGAATACTACCAGCATCGCTTTTTAAAATGGTACTCATCATATTCAATGTAGTCGATTTCCCCGCACCATTTGGACCTAAGAGTCCGAAAATTTCTCCTTTTTTAATGGTAAAACTAATGTCGTTTACCGCTTGGATGTTTTGAAATGATTTGGAAAGGTTTTGTACTTGAATCATAATTGGTTTTATATTGATGGTTCAAAAGTCATCAATTAAAGGAGCTTTCAAAAAATAATTTTACTGAAATGTGTTTTTTGATAGATGAGTTGTTTTTCGCACTTTATCAACCAAGTATAAATACCTGATTTTGAATATTATAATCCTTATCACCACAAGTTCCCTATCATATTTCCTACCTTGGAATACTAACGAAATAGACTACTTGCTTTCAACTTAAAAACTAACAAAATGACTAAAAGAACTTTATTTATTCTAATCATTAGCTTTTCACTACTTGGCTTCCTCGGATGTCATCATACTAAGAAGAGCCCATTAACTGCCGGAGAAACAATAAAACCGAATACCGGATATAGTGTTACAAAAAAATCTGATAATGGCTACGAACCAGTACACAATACACGTCTAAAAAACCCTTATGAAAAATTAATTCCAAACCTGAACCCTAATGTTCCTAATAATTTAAAACCGCATTCTCGATTAGTGATGACAGATGTAGAAGACAGAACTTTCTTTGACTTTTTTGCTTGGCAAACCTTTGTTGGTTTAGTCTGGCCAGCTGATTCGACCTACAGAGGAGCTCCAGATAGAACGATAACTCCAGCAGATTTTTCAAAATATAATAGTAATGATCCTAGTGATCCTAAGAGAGTCCCTGTTGTTTGGGAAACCTTTAGAACATTTGATGATGCTTTCCCTGTTACTAAAGAAAATTTAAATGCTACTCCAGAACTATGGGATGGTACACCATATCAACGTCCTTTTACCTTAGATTTAACTTCCAAAGGCAATAGTCATGACAACTTAAATGAAGCTTTCTCTTCCGTTTTAATAGACCAAAACCGTCAATATGTTCGGTATAGCCTTGGACTGAATAAGGTCATGTACGAGTTCATTAGAGAAAATCAATGGTATTTAAAAGAGAATTTACCAAAATCACCCACCCCAGCAACATTACCTCCTTTGGTAGACCCTGTTAAACAAACACCTATAACAATATCACAACCTCAAACCAATACCATTATTACGCAGCCTGTAAATGGGAACTCTATTGAAATAAAGTCCGCTTGGCGAATTATGATTCTTCAGGATAGCATTAAACCTCACCAGACATGGAAAATAGCAGATGATTTATCTAGATACTTTATTTCTAAAGCAAACGTCACAGACGCAGTTACAGGTGAAATAAAAGAAGTATTAGTTGGACTTGTAGGCTTGCATGTTGTTGTAAAAACGCCACAGTTCGTACAAGGTCTTTGGTCTAGTTTTGAACATGTCGATAATATAAAAACTCCTAAAGGAAGTGGCATAAAACGGGCTTCATTCCATGATGAATCAGATGCGGTTTATGAAGAAGGGTTTTCATACAATCCTGGTAGAAAAATTCAAAAAGAAAAAGACAGAAAACCTGTAGGCGTAAGTCGTACCTATAAGATTCCAGAGACTCCAGTAGGAACAGGACTACATTTACCTGATGGACTATCAACAGTAGGGCTGAACACAGCTTTTCAAAGATTACTAACGGGTACTGTATGGGAAAATTACCAATTGGTCATTACACAATGGCCAACAGATCCTACAACATTTTATCCAAAACCTGATTTAAAACCAAGAAATCCATACCCATATCCAGAAAATGGCAAAGATTCAATAAAAGCCAGAGAGCTCAACGCTCGTGCACTACCAGCTGTAAAAGAAGCCTACGCAAGATCAGTACAAAATCAAAAAAATGCATATCCTAGATGGTCTGGGTTGCCAATACCTCAAGTGGGAGCTTTAAACACAACCATGGAAACTTATTTTCAAAACCCTAATCCTCCAACTTCAGGTCCAAATGTAGGAATCCGACAGTCAATGGAGCACACCAGTTGTATGGGTTGTCATTACGGAGCATCAGATACTGATTATAGCTGGGGCTTAAAATTGAGAACCTTTCCACAGCCATTTAACCAAGGTAGAATTAGCTTGAACGACTCTACATTAGTAGATTATATCATGCCTAAATCTAAAAAGTAAGTATATAGCTCTTTAAATTTCCTAATTCGAAAACCTCTCTGCATAAGAGAGGTTTTTTTTATATAAAAAACTATTTAAATCAGTCTTATAAAATTTTGACCATCCCAATCAAAAGAGATATTTTTACAAAATGGAAGACGCAATTTTACAAGGTATAGGATATGCAATCCCAGCTTTGGTTACCGGAGCTGTTGCATATTTTGTGATGACTGGCTTGAGAAATCAAGATACCAATGAAAAGAAAATGGATCTTTTAGCACAAAAGAAAAAAGAATCGCTACCCGTTCGTTTGCAAGCATATGAACGCATGTTGTTGTTCTGTGAAAGAATTAATCCTGTAAAAATGTTACTCCGTGTAAAACCTATTGGAGAGACTCCTGAAGCCTATTTACAATTACTATTGGCGAGTATAGAACAAGAGTTTCAACATAATATGGTGCAACAATTGTACATC
>TARA_R110001632_G_scaffold18712_13_pt1 | contig 16271 bp, 12 predicted proteins | sample TARA_R110001632 | Tara Oceans TARA_R110001632 (sample SAMEA4398266) | marine metagenome | biome: Polar Biome; feature: [SRF] surface water layer (ENVO:00010504); material: water (ENVO:00002006), including particulate matter (ENVO:01000060) such as... | depth 5 m
CTCATAAGCTTTTATAGCTTGTGGGAACTTCTTTTGCTCTAAATAAACCTTCGCTAAAGTCTGTGTCATTAGAGACTTGTCTGATTTATTTTTAGGGATAGAAAGAGCTATTTTTTCATCCTTTTTTACTGTAATAATTTTAGGATTTGTTTCAATGAAGCGATCTACTAAAATCTCTTTAGTTATCTTTTTTGGTTGTACTTCTGAAATCTCTCTTTTAATAGGTGTTTGAATTGAAAGTTGAAGCCATTCTTGAAAAGAATGAGTTTCGCTTTTAGAGAATTGAATAGGTGTTCCCAAATCTAATTCTCTCTCAACGCTAACAGCTATTTCTGTATGTTCAAAAACATCTTGTTTGGATATTTTTTCAGAAATTTGTTGATGAATCTCTGATTGTTTTTCAAAAGATTTGGAGGTGATAAAATCAAATAAAACTGCTCTATCTGTAGTAAAAGCTGCAGTTGTTTTTAATTCGTTATTGTATCGAAAGCTTTCTTGATTTTTTAAACCCTTTAAATACAATGCTCTTGCGGATTGAAAGTAGGGATATTCTCTAATGATAGATTTTAAATCAGAAATTTGATTCTCTTTAAGAATTTCTGGATTATTTAATAGATCCGTGTAGGTTTCTAATTTCATTACCAATTCCCTAATGATGCATTAAAAATATCTTGAATAACTCGCTCTAAAATCTCATCAAGAGCTGCGTCTAAAACCCCTCCTGTTAATTGAGAATTAGCATCAAAATCTGAATAGAAAGAGAATTGTTTTTCAAAATCATCTTCTTCTTTTAGACGATTATAAAAACGAACATTCACTGTAATTGTTAATCTATTTTGTGCGGCAGTTTGCTGAGAAGTTGCACTCATTGGATTAACACGATATCCAGTAATTTCACCTTCAAAACGTAAATCCCCACCAGTTGTTACTAAGTCTAAATTTGTCTGACGCAAGAATAAATCTTGCATATCTTGAGTGAATTTCTGACTTAATTGTGGTTCAATTAATGCTGCTTGATTTCGAAAAAAATCTACTTGAATTGTTTTTGAATCCCCAGTAGAACCTCCGTTGAATTTATAAATACCACAACTTAAAAGCAGCGTAGTAGAAATAAAAAATAAAATTAGAATTGATATTTTTTTCATAAGTGTTTCAAATGTACAATTTAATTATAAATCGTATTGTTTGATTTTTCTGTACAAAGTTCGTTCCGAAATGCCCAGTTCTTTTGCTGCCAACTTTCTTTTGCTGTTGTTTTTTTCTAAAGAACGTTTTATCATTTCAATTTCTTTCTCTTGTAATGATAAGTTCTCTGCTTCCTCAATGTCTTCAGCAAAATCATACTCATTTTTAGTATTTATATGCTGAGGCAAGTTTACAACTTCAACAGGGTAATGTTCTTGCTGTTTTTCTTCATAGATTTTTTCAATCAATTGATGATTTTCTTCTTGTACTTTTTCCGAGTTACCATTTCGCATTAAATCGAGTGTTAACTTTTTAAGATCAGTAAGATCATTTCTCATGTCAAAAAGAATCTTATACATAATGTCTCTTTCGGAAGAGAAATCACTTTTATCAGAATTACCTCCAACTAATGCAGGAAAATTTCCTCGGTTATTTGGTAAATATTGAATTATTTTTTCTCCAGTGACTAATCTGTTTTCTTCAACAACAGAAATTTGTTCAGCTATATTTCTTAGTTGACGAATGTTTCCTGGAAAACGATAGTTTAAAAGAAGATTTGTAGCATTCTCATCTAATCTAATAGTTGGCATTCTATATTTTTGAGCAAAATCTGAAGCAAATTTCCGAAACAACAAATGGATGTCTTCTTTTCTGTCTCTTAATGCTGGTAAGTGAATTTCAATTGTACTAAGTCTGTAGTATAAGTCTTCTCTAAACTTTCCTTTTGAAATAGCTTCTTGCATGTTTAGATTCGTTGCTGCAACTATTCTAACATTTGTTTTTTGAACTTGAGAAGATCCAACTTTTATAAACTCACCATTCTCTAAAACACGTAACAATCTAACTTGTGTGGTTAATGGTAATTCGCCAACTTCATCTAAAAAAATTGTACCGCCATCTGCTACTTCAAAATATCCTTTACGTGTTGTAGAGGCTCCGGTAAAAGCGCCTTTTTCATGACCGAAAAGCTCACTATCTATTGTTCCCTCAGGGATTGCCCCACAGTTAATCGCTATATATTTAGCATGTTTCCTGTGTGATAATTGATGAATTATTTTTGGAATATTTTCTTTACCAACACCACTTTCTCCAGTAACTAATACAGAAATATCTGTAGGAGAAACACGTACTGCTTTTTCTAGTGCTCGACTTAGTATAACATCGTTTCCAATGATGCCAAATCGTTGCTTTACGGTTTGTAAGTTTTCCATAGTGTTTTAGTTATTGTCAGAATATCCTACAGCAGTTCCTTTTAAAGTTGCTGATGTGCAGTCTTTTACTTTTACATTCACAAAATCACCTAGTTTGTATTGTTCTTTTGGGAAAACAATTACTGTATTTTGAGTATTCCGTCCTTTCCACTGATTTGGATCTTTTTTAGACGTTCCTTCAATCAATACTTCTTCAGTCTTTCCGAGGTGCTGTTGGGTTCTGTATAAGCTGTGTTTTAATTGTAAGTCAATTAATTCTTGTAACCTTCTTTTTTTAGTAGGAAAAGGAATATCATCTTCCATTTTTTTACCAGCTAAAGTTCCCGGTCTTTCAGAATAGGTAAACATAAACCCGAAGTCGTATTTAACATACTCCATCAATTTTAACGTGTCTTGATGATCTTCTTCTGTTTCGCCACAAAAGCCTGCAATCATATCTTGACTTAGAGACATTTCAGGAATAATTTTAAAAACATTATCTACTAATTCCATATACTCTTCGCGAGTATGCTGTCTGTTCATTGCTTTTAGCATGGAGTTACTTCCGCTTTGAACAGGTAAGTGAAGGTATTTGCAAACATTTTTATGTTTAGCCATTGTGTGAATTACGTCTAAACTCATGTCTTGAGGGTTGGACGTTGAAAAGCGGAAACGTATTCTTGGGAATTCAGTAGCACACATGTCTAACAACTGAGAAAAATCAACCGCAGTTGCTTGCGCCATTTCTGAAGCCTTTTTGAGATCTTTTTTCAATCCTCCACCAAACCATAAATAGCTATCTACATTCTGACCAAGAAGTGTAATTTCTTTAAAATTTTTATCAACCATTTCTTGAATTTCTCCAAGTACGCTTTTAGGATCGCGACTTCTTTCTCTTCCTCTAGTAAAAGGGACAACGCAGAAAGTACACATATTATCACAGCCACGTGTGATAGAGACAAATGCAGAAACTCCGTTAGAGTTTAGTCTTACTGGAGAGACGTCTCCATAGGTTTCATCTTTAGATAATAGTACGTTTACAGCATCTCTTCCCTCACTAACTTCGGCTAATAAATTAGGTAAATCTCTATAAGCATCTGGACCAACAACTAAATCAACAATTTTTTCTTCTTCTAAAAATTTTTCTTTCAGACGTTCTGCCATGCAGCCCAAAACACCAACTTTCATCGTTGGATTTACCTTTTTAACAGCATTATATTTTTGCAAACGTCTGCGAACTGTTGTTTCAGCTTTTTCTCTGATTGAACAGGTATTTACTAAAACTAAATCGGCTTCTTCTAAAATTTGTGTGGTGTTATATCCTTCTTTATCAAGAATGGCTGCTACAATTTCGCTATCATTCATGTTCATTTGGCAACCATAACTTTCAATAAAAAGTTTTTTTGTATTTCCTTCTTTTTGTTCCGTTATAAGAGCTTTCCCTTGAATCTTATCGTCTATTACTTTTTCTATCTGTTTCATCTGCAAAAATTGATTACAAAGATACGACCAAAATAGAAAAAATATGCCATATTGGCAGAATAATTTATGCTAAAACCTTGCTAAAATGCAAGTAGATTTAAGAGAAAAATCAATATATATAAAAAAACTCTCTACTTTTGCAATCCAAAATCAAGTTCTTTGATGTCTTGATTTACCTCTAACAAATAGAATATATGGCAAAAAATTTAGTAATTGTAGAGTCACCAGCAAAGGCAAAAACTATAGAAAAATTTTTAGGAAAAGATTTTCAAGTAGAATCAAGTTATGGTCACATTGCAGATTTACCATCCAAAGAATTAGGGATAGATGTTGACGGAGATTTTAGTCCAAAATATATTATTTCAGATGATAAAAAACCAGTTGTCAAGAAGTTAAAAGCTTTAGCAAAAAAAGCAGATATGGTTTGGTTGGCTAGTGATGAGGATAGAGAAGGAGAAGCAATTGCGTGGCATTTAAAAGAGCAATTAAACTTAAAGGAAGAAAATACAAAGCGTATCGTTTTTCATGAGATTACTAAAAAAGCGATTCTAAAAGCGGTTGAAAACCCAAGAGATATAGACTATAACATGGTGAATGCTCAACAAGCTCGTAGAGTGTTAGATAGACTTGTTGGATATGAATTATCACCAGTTTTATGGAGAAAAGTTAAAGGAGGCTTATCTGCAGGAAGAGTTCAATCTGTTGCCGTGAGATTAATTGTTGAAAAAGAAAGAAGCATTCAAGAATTTAATGCCGAAACACATTATAAAGTAGTTGCTGAATTTTCTAATACCGAAGGAAAGAATTTTAAAGCGATTATTCCAAAGAATTTTGATTCTAAAAAATCAGCTGAAGATTTCTTAAAATCTTGTTTAAATGCTGATTTTTCAATTGCAGATTTAGCAAAAAAGCCTGCAAAAAAATCACCGGCTGCACCATTTACAACATCAACTTTACAACAAGAAGCATCAAGAAAATTAGGCTATCCTGTAGGTAAAACAATGCAAGTTGCACAGCGTTTATATGAGGCAGGACTTATCACTTATATGAGAACAGATAGTGTAAATTTATCTGTAGATGCAAGAAATGAAGCGGAAGAAGAAATTACAAATTCTTATGGAAAGGAATATAGCAAACAACGTGTTTTTAAGTCTAAAATAAAAGGAGCGCAAGAGGCTCACGAAGCGATTAGACCTACCAATATGAAAATGCATTCTATTGATACAGAGTATGATCAAAATAGATTGTATGATTTAATATGGAAGAGAACATTGGCATCTCAAATGAGTGATGCACAATTAGAACGTACAAATGTTAAAATAGAGAATTCTGAAAATGAGAAAATCTTTACTGCTAATGGAGAGATGATAAAATTTGAGGGTTTCTTGAAAGTATATTTAGAAGGAACCGATAATGAAGATGAAGAACAGGCTGGTATGTTGCCGAACTTAAAGGTTGGAGAGCTTTTGGGCTATAATTTCATCAATGCAACACAGCGTTTTACGAGTCCGCCATACAGGTTTACGGAAGCGTCTTTGGTAAAACAATTAGAAGAATTAGGTATCGGACGTCCATCAACATATGCGCCAACGATTTCTACAGTTCAGAAAAGAGGATATGTAGAAAAAGGTCAAAATGAAGGAGTCGAAAGAGTATATGAGCAAATGATTTTGACAAACGAAACCATAAAAAGTCAAACGTTATCAGAGAAAACAGGTTCAGATAAAAACAAGTTAATTCCTACTGATATTGGGAATATTGTAAACGATTTTTTAGTAACAAATTTCTCTAATATTTTAGATTTCGGGTTTACAGCGAAAGTTGAATCGTCTTTTGATGATATTTCTGAAGGTGATGAAAACTGGACAGAAATGATAAAAGGTTTCTATACAAAATTCCATGAAAATGTTGAGGATGTTAAAGAAAATGCAGAGAGAGAAAGTGGAGAGCGTATTTTAGGAAATCACCCAGAATCTGGTAAAACAATTTTAGTGCGCTTAGGTAAGTTTGGGCCAATCGCTCAAATTGGTGCTCCAGAAGATGAAGAAAAGCAATTTGCAAGTTTAAATAAAGATCAGAATTTAGGAACCATTACCATAGAGGAAGCTTTAGAGTTGTTCTTGTTGCCAAAGTCTTTAGGGACTTATGAAGATGAAGAGGTTATAGTTTCTAATGGGCGCTTTGGGCCTTATATTCGTTTTGGAGCTATGTTTGTCTCTTTAGATAAGGGCGAAAATCCTATGGAAGTTGATTTATCAAGAGCACAAGAATTAATTGTTGCTAAACAAAAAGCAGATGCTCCAATTGCATATTATGAAGAATTACCTGTGCAAAAAGGAGTTGGGCGTTTTGGGCCCTTCATTAAATGGAATTCTATTTTTATCAATGTGAATAAAAAATATGACTTTGACACTCTTTCAAATGATGATATTGTTGAGTTAATTGAAGTGAAAAAGCAGAAAGAAATAGATAAAGTTCTTCATAATTGGGAAGATGTTGGTATTAGAGTAGAAAAAGCTCGTTGGGGAAGATTCAACGTTTTAAAAGGAAAAATTAAAATTGAACTTCCTAAAACTACAAATATTGATAAAATGACGAAAGAAGAGGCGGTTAAAATGATTGAAGCTAAAGCGCCAAAAAAGAAAACAGCTAAAAAGAAAACAGCTAAAAAGAAATAAGAATTCATTATATTGCACACAGATTTATACTAATAAATGAACTCAGACTTTTTATCCCCTATAAAAGACTCCGTTGTTGCCCATTCTGTATTGTTGCCACCAAATTCTCTTGGAGCAAATTTACAAGTACATACACAAACACAAGGGTTTCCTGATTTATCTGGAATAGACCTTGCTATAGTTGGAGTAGAAGAGGATAGAAATACTGAAGACAACTTTGGAAGTGGAAAAGATTTGCATCATATTCGCAGACATTTATATCAGTTATTTCCAGGAAATTGGAAAACAACTATTGCTGATTTAGGAAATATCAAAAAAGGAAATTCAACTTCAGACACACACTATGCAGTAAAAGAAGTTATTGCTGATTTATTGAAACTAAATATTCTGCCTATTATCATTGGTGGAGGTCAAGATACTACTTTTTCAAACTATAAAGCCTACGATGAATTAGAGCAAACAGTAAATTTAGTAACTGTTGATAGCATGTTTGATTTGGGGAATTTAGAAGATGAGTTGTCTTCAAAATCTTACTTGAGTAAGATAATTATGGAAGAACCAAGCAATCTTTTTAATTATAGCAATATTGGATATCAAACATATTTTAACTCTCAAGAAGAAATTAATTTAATTCAGAGCTTAAATTTTGATACTTACAGACTAGGAGAAGCTAAAAATTTAGAAATTGTAGAACCTGTATTTAGAGATGCAGATATCGTTAGTATAGATATTGGTTCTGTTAGGCAAAGTGATGCTCCGGCAAATAACAACGTCTCTCCAAACGGTTTTTATGGAGAAGAAATTTGTGCAATTGCAAGATATGCTGGTTTAAGTGATAAAGTGACTTCTTTTGGAATTTACGAATACAATTCAAAATACGACTCTAATTATCAAACAGCACATTTAATTGCTCAAATGATATGGTATTTCATTGAGGGAGTTAATTTTAGAGCAAAAGATTATCCATTTAGTACAAAAGATAATTATCAAAAATTTACTGTTTTATTAGAAAATGATGATCCAATAAACTTTTATAAGAGCGATAAGACAGGAAGATGGTGGATGGAGATAAATTTAATAAAGGATAATAAATATAAAAGACATGCGTTAATACCATGTACCTATCAAGATTATATTGAAACAACAGAGCAATTGATACCAGATAGGTGGTTTAAGGCACAAAGAAAAATGGTTTAAACAAAAGAGAATAAAAAGTTTACGTTAAAATACGAAGAATCCATTGTATTTTCACAAAAAAAACTCTAGGTTTACGGACTTTTTTAGGTAAGATTATAAAATATGAAGAAAGCAATATTATATGCATTTGTAATTACAATTATCTACGGATGTGGTTCTAATGACAGAGGAGAGCTGGTTGGTGTTAAAGCTAACGGCAAATGGTTTGCAGAAAGACCTTTTGGTATGGTTTCAATTCCTGGTGGGTCATTTACCATGGGTAGACAAGATGAAGATGTTACAGGAACAATGAGCGCGCCAGCGAGAACAGTTACTGTAAGGCCTTTTTTCATGGATGAAACAGAAATTACAAACGCAGAATATAAACAATACGTAAATTGGGTTAAAGATTCAATTGTTAGAACAAAATTAGCCTACATGGCAGATTTTGCATCTGGTGGTAGTTTAATTAACGCTAATGGAGAACCATTGACTGGCGGAATTTATGATTTTGCTTTTGCAGTGATAGATACAGCAAATGCAAGTGCTTATCAAAAATACATGTTTGAAAACTATTATGATATAGGTGCTGGATTAGATTCATTGAAACCATTAAATTGGCAAAATGATCTTATTTGGGATACAAGTGAATACCCAGATGAATATTATGCAGAAGTGATGGATTCTTTATATATCAAGAAAGATGAAGCTACAAATGGAATCAGAACTTTCAATCCAGAGCACTTAAAATACACCTATTCTTGGTTTGATGGAAATGCAGCATCAAAGGGTGTTGGTAATAGAAAAGACTTTTTAATAAATGAAACGGTAAGTGTTTATCCAGATACAACTGTTTGGGTAAAAGATTTCAATTATTCATACAACGACCCAATGCACCAAGATTATTTCTTTCATCCAGCCTATGACGACTATCCTGTAGTTGGTGTAAACTGGTATCAAGCACAAGCTTTTTGTAATTGGAGAACGAAGAATAAAAATGACAGGATGCGTGATGTTAAAAATTCTGTACCAGTACCAAGTTTTAGATTACCAACAGAAGCAGAATGGGAATATGCAGCAAGAGGCGGTTTAGAATTCGCAAAATATCCTTGGGGTGGTCCAAGCACAACAAGTGATAGAGGTTGTTTCTTAGCAAATTTCAAACCCGTAAGAGGTGATTATGCTGTAGATGGAGCATTATATACTGTAGAAGGAAAATCATACAATGCAAACGATTATGGTTTATACAACATGTCTGGTAATGTAGCAGAATGGACAAATACTTCTTACAATTTATCTTCATACTATATGGCTTCTACAGTGAATCCAAATGTTGAGGATAGAAATAATAAGAGAAAAATAATGAGAGGTGGTTCTTGGAAAGATATCGCATACTTTTTAGAAGTTAGTACGAGAGATTACGAGTACGGAGATACCGCTAGAAGCTATATCGGTTTTAGAACTGTACAGAACTCTTTAGGATCCTTAAAAACACAAACAAATAATTAATAATTAACCCCCAAAAAACATTTTTTAGTTATGGCACAATCAAAATCGATAAAGAAACTTTTTAATATGGCTTACGGTATCGGAGCCTCAATTGTAATTCTAGGAGCTTTATTTAAAATTCAACATATATCAATAGGTCCTTTAACCGGAGGTATTATGTTAACAATAGGTATGGCGGTTGAAGCTTTAGTCTTCTTTATATCTGCATTTGAACCAGTTGAAGATGATTTAGATTGGACTAAAGTATATCCAGAACTAGGTGATGCTGACGGTGATGGAGCAGGAGTAAATGGAATGTTATCTCAAAAGTTAGATAACTTACTAAAAGAAGCACAAGTTGATACAGAGTTAATGACAAATTTAGGAAACAGTATTAAAAGTTTTCATACAGCTGCAGAAGGATTAAGCGTAGCTTCAGAATCTATTTCATCTACTGCGAAATATAATGATCAAGTAGAATTAGCTGCAACTCAAATGGAATCTTTGAATGGACTTTACCAAGTGCAAATGGAGAATTCTAATAAACAAACAGAATTAAACGATGCAATGATCGAAAATTCTGAAAGATTAAAAGATCAAATGGAATCATTAGCAAGTAATTTATCGTCTCTTAACGGAGTGTATGGTGGAATGCTTTCTGCAATGTCTAGTAAATAATTAGTTCATCTATTGTATAACTTAAAAAACTAAGACACATGGCAGGAGGAAAATTATCCCCAAGGCAAAAGATGATTAACTTAATGTATCTAATTTTCATTGCAATGTTAGCAATGCAAATGGATAAAAAAGTATTATCATCATTTGGATTTATGAAAGAAAAAATTGAAGATGCAAATGTAGCTTCTTCAACTAATATTAATAATATTTTATCTAGTTTAGAAACTAAAGCATCAGATCAACCAGATAAGTATAGTGATGTAAATACAAAAGCAAAACAAATTAATAAATTATCTAATGATTTGTTTAGTTATATGAGTGCTGTTAAAGACTCTGTTTTAGCTAAAACTGATGAAGAAGATAAAACTAATTACGAAACCATGAGTGGTGGAGACAGATTAGATGAAATGTTTTTTACTGGTGAAGGATTAACTCCTGAAGGAGAGATTTTTGTTAAAAATATTAATGACTATAGAGATAACTTGTTATCTATTCTTGGTTCTAGTGCGAATCCGGATTTAATTACTAATATTAAAAAAAGATTTAATACAGATCCTGAAAGAGCAACTGATGATAACCCTATAGAAATTCCTTGGGTAAATAGTAGATATGAAGGTATGCCGATGATTACTTCTTTGGCTAATATTACACAAATTCAAGGAGATGTAAAAAGTACAGAAGCTGAAATCTATACCAATCTTTTAGGAGGTCAGTTAGAAACAGAAGCATCTTTAACTAATTATAAAGGTATTGTTGCTTTAGATAAAACGGCCTATTTCGCAGGAGAGAAAGTAACAGGTAAAGTAGTTTTAGGACGTTACGATGCTACTCTAGTTCCTACTAAAGTTGTTTTAAACGGAAGAGATGCTACTAAAAAAGTAAAAGATGGACAAGTTATCGTAGATATTCCTGCAGGAAATGTAGGTTCTAATGATATCAAAGGAATTATTACATTTATGCAAGATGGAAAAGCTGTACCAGTTTCTTTTGAAAGTTCTTATTCTGTAATTGCTTTACCTAGTGAAGCCGTAATTTCTGCAGATAAGATGAATGTAGTATATAGAGGGTTGGATAATCCAATTTCAATATCTGTACCTGGAGTAGGAGATAAAGATATCTCTCCAAGTGTTCCTGGTGACAATAAATTAACAAGAACAGGTTTAGGGAAATATATTTTGAATCCTGGAAGTGGTGATGAAGTAATAATTAATGTTGTTGCTAAATTAAGTAATGGTAACCCAATTTCAACTCCTAAGACTTTTAGAATTAAAGATATTCCTGCAGCAGCAGCAACTGTTCGTGGAGATTTCGGAGTAGTGCCAATGCCAAAAACGAGTTTAGGGAATACTCCAATTGGAGCCGCTTTACCAGATTTTGTTTTTGATTTAGAGTTACAAGTTCAAGGGTTTACTGTAAAAGTGCCAGGACAATTAGCTGTAAAGTGTAATGGAACAAAATTAAATGCTAGAGCAAAGAAAGCATTAGCAAAAGCAAGAAGAGGAGATGTAATTACTATTTTTGATATTAATGCGATTGAGAAATCAAAAGGAATACGTATTAAAAAAGTATTACCTGTAAGTATACTGATTACAAATTAAGAGTTAAAATATAAGTAGTATGATAATGAAGCGTTTTTATATAGTTGTTATTGCACTTTTGGCAACAAATAGTATTAGTGCTCAAGCTAATCTATTAAATGCTAGTAAGGTAACTGAGATTGGAAAACAAACAAAAGAGAAAATTGCAGCAGATAATGATGCTCCATTGGCCTATGGTTACATAGATGATAGAGATATTCTTTGGTCTAAAGTAGTTTGGGAGTTTGTAGATTTAAACCAAAAAATTAACCTACCATATTATTATCCTATAGATACTGCTAATATCTCTAATGATAGACGCTCTTTATTTGATCACCTTTTAAAAGGAATTAGAAGAGGAGATATAAAAAATGTATACTCAGATTCTTTCTTTACCTCTACAGTTACAGAAGCTGAGATAGAAGAAAAATTAGTTAATATTCGTTTAAATGGTAACTTTCCTGATACTTTTAGTATTCAAACTCAAGATGTTGAAGGCTATATGATGAAAGGAATGTGGTATTTTGATAAACGTCAAGGTGAACTAAAGTATAGATTATTAGCCTTAGCTCCTATGGGGAAAGACGTTTTAACTCTTGGTTTAGTAGATATTGAGGACGATGAACTTTATGAGCTTTTTTGGATTTTTTATCCATCAGCTAGAAAAGTTTTACATAATGCCAAAGTTTTTAATCCTAAAAATGTTTCTCAACCAATTTCTTTTGATCATTTATTAAATGCAAGAAGATTTAGCTCTGTTATTGTAAGAGAGGAAAATATTTACGGGAATAGAAAAATTGCAGATTATATTAGAGGAAATGCATTATTTCAATTGCTAGAAGCCGATAGAATCAAAGAGAATATTAGAAATAGAGAAATGGATATGTGGAATTATTAATTCTCTAATTATATAAATTATAAAAAGCGTTTCGAATTTCGAAACGCTTTTTTATTGTAAAAGAGTATTTTTGAATCGTGAAAGTAGATTATATAATTGTTGGTTTGGGTTTAGCTGGTTTAGCATTTGCTGAAGAACTAATTAATGCAGGAAAAACCTTCTTAGTGTTTGAAGATAATTCTCAAACATCCTCATTGGTTGCAGGCGGAGTTTATAATCCTGTAATTTTAAAACGTTTTACGCCAGTTTGGAAAGCAAAAGAGCAACTACAGGTTGCTTTGCCTTTTTATGAATCTCTTGAAAAAAAGTTACAAGTTCAGTTAGATTATAAATTCTCTACACGAAAGGTTTTTAAAAGCATCGAAGATCAGAATAATTGGGTGATCGCTTCAGATAATAGAATGACCTCAGAATATATGAATCCTACTATTATTTCAGAGAAAATTGAATCTATAAAAGGCGACTTTGGCTTTGGAGAAGTCTATCAAACAGGAAGGATTGATACACTAGCGCTCATAAACAACTACAGAGAATATTTAACCACCTCTAGTCGTATTCGTTTTGAGAAATTTGAGTATTCAGCAATGAAATTCATTGACAATACTGTTTCTTATCATGATATAATCACAAGCAGAATTGTTTTTTGTGAAGGATTTGGAATTAAACAGAACCCTTATTTTAATTATTTACCACTTAATGAAGCTAAAGGAGAAACTCTTACTATACATGCTCCAGAATTAAATGTCGATTTTTTAATTAAGTCAAGCATTTTCGTTTTACCAATGGGAAATGATCTGTATAAAGTTGGCGCAACTTTTAATTGGACAGACAAAACATCAAATACATCAGAAGAAGGAAAAGAAGAGTTAGTAGGAAAACTAAAGACAGTAATTAATGTCCCATATTCTATTGTTTCTCAATCCGCAGGAATTAGACCCACAGTTGCGGGTAGAAGGCCCTTGGTTGGTATTCATCCAAAACACACTCAATTAACCGTTTTAAACGGTTTAGGCACACGTGGAGTTATGATTGGACCAACAGTTGCTAAAAACCTCTATAATCATCTAGAAAAGAACGAGGAATTAGATAAAGAAATAGATATCATAAGATTCAATTAAAGTTATTCTTTCTGTTTTTCTTTCTCAAAAGAAACAAACATATTAATCCATACAATTCTAGAAAGCTTAAGGTTTATTGGAGCTAATAGTATTAAGCCAATAAAAACAGTAGCAAAAGAAGTTAGAAGAGGCAATCCTATTAAAAGGGTTGAAATTATAAATATAAGTACACACAGAGCTACAGTAATTGCATAACTCACATACATCGCTCCATAAAAAAATGAAGGCTCTAGCATATATTTAAGATGACAATGAGTACAGTTTTTTTGAATCTCTGTAAACTTTAAAGGATTGATGTTAAAAGAATGTTTGAAGAAATTTCCTTCATGACAACGAGGACATTTTCCTTTAGCGATACTGTATATTTTACTTCCTTTTTTAAACATAATGAAATCCTTAATTCTTTTAACAAATGTACTTAAAAAGAAAAGAATATGAAGATTTACCCAAAAGCTTATCCATGTTTTGGGGCACAATATATAGGATAATATTGAACATTTTTTGTATCCTTTTTTTACCTAGTTTTGCACCAGAAAAAATGATAGAACTTCATGCTTAACGTACATAATTTAAAGGTCTCTTTTATGGGGTCTGATTTGTTTTCCGGAATCACCTTTAAACTGAATAAAGGAGACAGAATTGGATTGATAGGAAAAAACGGAGCAGGGAAGTCTACACTGTTAAAAGTATTGTCTAAAGACATTGAAAGCAGTGGTGGCACCATGGCTTTTGATAAAGATATTCAAATAGGGTTTTTACGTCAAGATATCGATTTTGTAGAGGGAAGAACTATACTTGAAGAAGCGTATCAAGCTTTTGAAGAAATCAAAGAAATTGAAGTAAAACTTGATTCTATCAACGAACAATTAGTGACAAGAACCGATTATGAAAGTGAAGAATACAGTCAGCTAATTATAGATTTAACAGATCTTACAGAGCGTTATGAGTTATTAGGAGGTTATAATTATCAAGGCGATACAGAGAAAATATTACAAGGATTAGGGTTTCAAAGAGAAGACTTTGATAAATTGACTGATACCTTTTCTGGAGGTTGGAGAATGCGAATAGAATTAGCAAAACTCTTACTACAAAATAATGATATTCTTTTATTAGATGAGCCAACGAACCACTTAGATATCGAATCTATTATTTGGTTGGAAAACTTTTTGAAAACGTATGCTGGAGCCATTGTCTTGGTTTCGCATGATAAAATGTTCTTAGACAACGTAACAAACAGAACTATTGAAATTTCTTTAGGTCAAATTTACGATTATAAAAAACCATACTCTCAGTTCTTATTATTAAGAGCTGAAATCAAAGAAAAGCAGTTACAAGCGCAGAAAAATCAAGAAAAAGAGATTAAGCAAAAACAACTGTTAATTAATAAGTTTAAAGCAAAAGCTAGTAAGGCTTCCATGGCGCAATCGTTAATGAAACAATTAGATAAGGTAGAACTTATTGAAGTAGATCAAGATGACAATCAAGCTATGAATGTTCGTTTTAACATTTCTAAAGAACCTGGAAAGATTGTTGTTGAAGCTGAAAAAATTAGTAAAAGTTATGGCGACAAACACGTGCTTGAAAATGTAGATTTATTAATTGAAAGAAATAGTAAAATTGCATTTGTGGGTCAGAATGGACAAGGGAAATCTACCTTGGCAAAAATGATGGTTGGTGAAATTCCTTTTGAAGGACATTTGAAATTGGGACATAATGTAGAAATTGGATATTTTGCTCAAAATCAATCTGAACACTTACCGCCAGAAAAAACGGTCTTAGAAATCATGGAAGACGCTGCAACTGACGGAAACAGAATGAGAGTTAGAGACATGTTAGGTTCTTTCTTGTTTGGTGGAGATGCTGCAGATAAAAAAGCAAAAGTGCTTTCTGGAGGAGAAAGAAACCGTTTAGCATTATGTAAATTATTGTTATCACCATTTAATGTGCTAATTATGGATGAGCCAACAAATCACTTAGATATGGCCTCCAAAAACGTACTAAAAGAAGCCTTGAATCAGTTTACTGGAACACTAATTGTAGTATCACACGATAGAGATTTTTTACAAGGATTAACATCAACTGTTTACGGATTTAAAGATAAAGTCATTAAAGAATATTTAGGAGATATCGATTATTTCTTAGAACAACATAAGATGGAAAATCTACGTGAAGCAGAAAAAAGAACCGTTGTAAAAGTAGATAAAAGTACTTCAAAGAAAGAAGCACATCAACTATCTAGAGAGCAAGAAAAGGAGCTTAAGAAAATAAAAAATAAGTTGTCTAAAATTGAAACTCAGATTAGCGATTTAGAAACTGAAATTGCAAAGATAGATTTACAATTAGCAGAAAATTATGATGAAGTCTCTAGTAAACCTAATTTCTTTGAAAAATACAAAGCTAAAAAAGCCCAACTAGAATCTCTAATGTCAGATTGGGAGCAAGTAGAACAAGAGGTTACTGATTTTTAAGACTTTTTTTTATTGATATGATTCCGTAATAGCGACATTTAATAAAACTTTTGTTTTTTTCATCAATCTGTTATACTCTTTACCTAATTGATATGATTCTACCATTGAGTTAAATTTTTTAGGAGTAAGTTTCCCCGGTTTGTTAATCAAGAAATCACAAGTTTTTCCTAGGGATTTTGCGGATTTATATAAATATGATATTTCTGTTTTTAGAGAACGTATTTTTTGCTTTTGTTCTGAGCTGATTTTTAATTTTGTGGTGATGTTCTCAGCGTATTTGTATGACAATAAACAATTACGCATTAAAACTTCTGTTTTATTTTTTATAGCTTG
>TARA_R110001632_G_scaffold9118_2_pt1 | contig 16191 bp, 12 predicted proteins | sample TARA_R110001632 | Tara Oceans TARA_R110001632 (sample SAMEA4398266) | marine metagenome | biome: Polar Biome; feature: [SRF] surface water layer (ENVO:00010504); material: water (ENVO:00002006), including particulate matter (ENVO:01000060) such as... | depth 5 m
GATATTAGTATTCCAGAAGTAAATGTTGAATTAAGATCTGAGACTATTGTAGCTAAGACACGTAAGTTGAAAGCTGTATGGTCTCCAGAATTTGCTCAAGATTTGAATGCATACCATTCAATTGATGCTGAAGCTGAATTAACTTCAATGTTATCTGAGTATATTTCAATGGAAATCGATCTTGAAATCTTATCAATGTTATCTGAAAATGCTCTAACTAAAGAGTATTGGTCAGCTACTATTGGTGAAGTTCACAATGGTGTTGCAGATGGTGGTGAAGATGACTGGAATTCCGGTCCAGCTGCTGCTGCATATAACCAAGGTACATGGTTCCAAACTTTAGGTACGAAAATACAAAAAGTTTCTAACCAAATTCATGCAAAAACAATGAGAGGTGGAGCAAACTTCTTAGTTTGTGGACCAGAAATTGCAACTATCCTAGAATCTATTCCTGGATACGCTGCTGATACTGATGGTAACCAAGCATCATTTGCAATGGGTGTACAAAAAGTTGGAGCATTAAATAACAGATTTACTGTTTACAAGAACCCTTATATCCAAAAAGATGAAATCTTATTAGGATTCAGAGGAACTCAGTTCTTAGAAACAGGAGCTGTATATGCACCATATGTACCATTAATTATGACTCCTTTAGTTTACGATCCTACAAACTTTACTCCGCGTAAAGGTGTAATGACTCGTTATGCTAAGAAAGTTGTAAGACCAGAATTTTATGGTAAAGTACTTTGTAAAGATGTAGCAACTGTTTAATCAGTTTTAACATTTTTATATAATATTATTGAGAGAGGCTAGTTTTTACTAGCCTCTTTCTTTTTTACATATAACCTTATATTTATAGGTATATAGTTTATAAAATAAAATGGAGGTTATTATGGCAAAACAAAACATAGAAAAATCCGTACCAAAAGGAAATATTAAATTTTCAATAACGCTTTCAGAAGAACAGAAAGCAGCAAAACAAGCAATGTTACATCATCCTTACAACTTTATTGTAGGCAAAGCAGGTAGTGGTAAAACGCTATTGGCTTGTCAAACAGCACTCGATATGTTTTTTAAGAGAATGATTAATAAGATAATCATAACAAGACCAACAGTTTCAACAGAAGATAATGGCTTTTTACCTGGATCTGAAAAAGAAAAAATGGAACCATGGCTAGTACCCATAAGAAGTAATATGAGAAAAGTATATAATAAACCTCTTATATTAGAAAAAATGGAAAAAGAAGAATCAATAGAACTTGTATCTCTTGCACACTTTAGGGGTAGAACATTTGAAAATTCTGTTGTGATTATAGATGAATTTCAAAATTTAACACGCTCACAATTTAGAATGGCATTAGGTAGACTAGGTAAAGGTTCAACAATGATATTTTGTGGTGATAATCAACAAATAGATTTAAAAGATAAAAACTATTCTGCAATAGTTGACGTATCAAAAATAGCAGACTCAACTTTTGTATACAAGAGAATACTTACTGATAATCATAGGCATCCAGCCATTGATAATGTGTTTGAAATGTTGATGGGTATGTAATTAAATACAATACTTCTTGATATTTATATAAGAATAGTAATAGCAACTTCTAGGGAATAATATGGCAACTCAAATACCAATATGGGCAGGAACATCAACCTTTTCAGCGTCGCAAACTCCATTCGGATTTTATGACACAGATGCAAGTTTTATCGCAGATGTAGATAACACTGTTACATGGTGTGCTAAAAGATTAGGTTATCCTATTGTAGATATAGAACTTCAATCAGGAAGTATGTATGCCGTATTTGAAGAAGCAATCACAGAGTATAGTTCACAAGTAAATTATTTTAATATAAAAGAAAACTTATTAAATTTACAAGGTTCTCAGTCAGGTTCTAATTTAACACACAGAGAAATTACACCAAATTTTGGTAGAACAATAACACTTGCTCAGCAATATGGAACAGAGGCAGGAGTTGGAGGAGACGTAACATACAAGTCAGGTTCAATAACTGTAAGTTCAGCATCAGGGCAAACATATGACTTAGATGCTCTTTGGTCAAACGTATCTGAAAGTGGAAACGGTATTGAAATAAAAAGAGTATTTTATGAACCAGCTCCAGCTGTAACTAGATTTTTTGACCCTTATGTTGGATCTGGAAATGGAACTGATGCAATGTTACAAGGTTTTGGATGGGGTAATTATACTCCAGCTGTAAACTTTTTAATGTTACCAATGTATGATGACTTATTAAGAGTACAGGCCATAGAATTTAACGATCATATGCGAAAATCTGCATATACATTTGAACTAGTAAATAATCAATTAAAGGTTTTTCCAATACCAACAGACTCTGCAAAAATTTGGTTTGAATATATTGTTGAAAATGACAGAAATAATCCATTAAAGACTAATAGTTCATTAATAACCGACTTCTCTAATGCAACATATAACAACATGACGTATACAGAAATCAACCATGCAGGTAAACAGTGGATTAGAAAATATACATTAGCTTTGGCAAAAGAACTTTTAGGTAGTATACGTAGTAAATATGGTAGTATACCTATTCCAGGTGGAGAAACTAATCTTGATGGTGATACATTGAGAAATGAAGCAACAACTGAAAAAGAAAACTTATTAAACCAGCTTAGAGAAGATCTAGAAGCAACTAGTAGAAGAAACATGCTTGAAAGACAAAAAGACGAAGCTGAATTTATGAATGATACATTAAACAGAATACCTTACCCAATTTATATAGGATAATTATGGCACTATTTGGAGGAGCAAGAGACATAAGCTTATTCAGAACATTGAATAGAGAGCTAATAAATGAAATCATCGACACAGAAGTTGATATTTTCAAAGCAGCCATACATGACATGTCAGGAAATTTATATGGTGAAGCACTAAATAAAGTATATAAGCCTGGTGTTAGAATATCTTGCTTAATAGAGCATGAAGAAGAAGAATGGTCTAGCGATGAATTTGGATCTGATAGAAACCAAACTGCAAAATTTAAGTTTTTACGTGATGATTTGTTACCAGGAGAAGGAGATCCAAACCCTGATGCATTTGCTCTAGGTTATGCTACATCAAACTTTGGAGACAAATCACAATTTCCAGTTGGAAAACCAGCTGCAAATATTATATTAGAAGTTGGAGATATAATATGGTGGGATAATGCATATTGGGAAGCAGATTCAATAGTAGAAGACCAATATTTATTTGGGAAAAATCCTTCAACAGATAAAGGATACCAAGATGGAGGTAGAGAAAGTTTTGGATCTAGTTTTTCAACTATTGTCACAACACATGAAACTAGAAAAAGTAAATTAAAACTGGAACAAATAAGATCTGGTGCACCAAATAGAGTATCAAATTTATAATGGCAAGTAAAAGAAATAACATATCAAGCAATAGAGTTAAGCAAACAACTAAAGTTGATTCTAAAGTAAAGGATATCAGAATAGGAATTTACGATATTGACTCAGCACTAGATTATTATTTTAATCAAGTAATAAAGCCAAAGGTTGATGATGGTGGAGAAACTATTGATGTTCCTGTAATTTATGGTTCGCCTGAACGATGGAAATCAGTTCAAAAAAGTGGAGCATATAGAGATATAAAGTCAGGCAAAATACAGATACCTCTAATAATGTATAGAAGAACAGGTTTAGAACGGGTAGAAGGCATGATGGGAAATAAGATAGACGCAGCAGACCCAAACAATATTGTACGTCAATTTGCAACAAAATATAATGCAAGAAATAGGTATGATAGATGGAATATATTACAAGGAGTTAAACCTACTCAAGAATACTATAATGTTATTATACCTGATTATGTAAAAATAACGTATGATGTAATAGTATGGACAGAATATATTGCACAACAAAACAAGATAATTGAAGATATAAACTATAATGCAAACTCTTACTGGGGTGATACAAATAGTTTTAAATTTTTAGCAACAATGGATAGTTTTACAACTGAAAATAATCTTGAACAAGGAGTAGATAGATCTGTTAAAGCTAATTTTTCAGTAAACTTAAATGGATATATTATACCAGATAATGTACAAAAAGACGCAACAGATTTTGCAAACAGAACATTTACTGCAAAATCATTAACAACATCAGAATTTGTATTTAACGATATAGACAATCCTGTTAATAGAAATTCATCAAACGTATACGGAACAGGTTCTTTAGTTGATGAAGGTAGTACTTTAGATTCAACAACACGAAACTTCGAAGGTGATGGAGAACCTGGAAGTAATTCACTCAGAAGTAAATATAAACAAAGTAAATTTTAGGAGAAATTAAATGGTTTTAGACACAGACATTCAAGAAAAACTTCAAGCTCATAGAGAAGCTAAAAAAGAAGTAACACCGCAAGTAACAAATACAGAAAAAGTAGTAGAAGCAGAAGACTTAGAACAGCTAAAAAAACTACAAGCAGACATGGATACATTAGTTGTATCCTTTGGTCAAGTAGCAATACAAGAAACTGCTTTAATAGCTCAAAAAGAAACTTTAAATAAAACATTAGTTGACATTAAACAGAGAGAATTAGACTTAGCAAAAGAATTAAGTTCTAAGTATGGAGAAGGCTCTTTAAATTTAGAAACAGGTAAATTTTCAGCTACAACTTAGTATTTTGGGATCGTACGGGATATTTATATATAGTTAAGAAATACTTAAATTTAGAAGTGTTTTTCACACAGTAATCATATAGAGGAGAAATAAACATGGCCGAAAGAATTGTTAGTCCAGGTGTTTTTACACAAGAAAACGACTTATCATTTTTGCCAGTTGGTATTGGAGAAATCGGAGCAGCGATTATAGGTAATACACAGAAAGGTGTTGCATTCGAACCACAGGTAATCAGATCGTTTAACGAGTTTCAAGACCAATTTGGAGCAGGAACAGACGGAACATATGTTCCTTATACAGTAAAAGAATACATAAAACATGCCGGAGCGGTTACTATTGTAAGAACTCTAGGTTTAACAGGATATACTGCAACAACTTCAGGAGTTGCACTTACAGTATTATCAGAATCTGCAGCAGCAAATGTAACTTCATCAGCATATATTGTTGGTATATTACATCCAACATCATTAGACGATGATGCTGTCGTTACAGCAAATGCAGGAGTAGCTAAATTTACACAATCAGCTGTAAACTTTTTTACACATGTAGCTTCAGCAAGTATTACAAGTACAGGCGGAACAGCAAATCTAACTTTTTCTTTAGATGAAGAAAATAGTGACTATATAGTTAACTGTTTAGGACAAGATTCAGGAAGATATGTACCAACGGCTGGTAATTCAGCACTTAATACACATTATGTTTATTCAGTATTTAACTCTGCATCTATACAACAACACTTATCTATGCAAGCTACAGATCATTCTGGATATATTGATGGAAAAGCAAGTACAGGTGTAGGTGTAATTATTACAACAAACTCAACAGGAAGACCTACAGGATATCACTCTTCAGCATCAAGATTTACACTTGATAACAATAGTGGAACAGATAAACCAATTGGAGCTGCAGGATATTCTCACGCAGCAACACCATTTGTTCGTTCACAAACTATAAACGGTGCAACACAAAAATTATTTAAGATTCACACATTAGGACATGGAACAGTTGTAAATGATGACTTTAAAATCTCAATTTCAAATGTAAAACATGCTGGTTCTACTAAAGGTGATGACTATGGTTCATTTACTCTACAAGTTAGAAGAGGTGATGATAGTGACACTAGACCAATTGCATTAGAATCTTTTGCAAACTTAAGTTTAGATCCAAATAACGCAAATTACATTGGAAGAAGAATAGGAACTCAATACAGATCTTATGATGCTTCAGGTAAATTAATTGTTAATGGATTCTATCCTAATATTTCAAAATATGTTCGTGTTGAAATGAATACAGCTGTAGATAATAGAGTAGCTTCTACAAAAGTTGTACCTTTTGGTCATGATGCATACAGCTCACCATTTGGAATAACAGTTTCAAGTTCAGGCTTAAACTCAACAACTGCATACTATCCACCTGCTGCATTAATTACTTCTAAGTCAGATGATAATTCTAAGTTATTCTTTGGATTTAATTTTGATACAGATGAAGCTAAAGGTAATGTATACTATCAAGCTCCATTATATGATTCTGCTGAAGCAGGATTTAATAGTGCATTTAAGCTAGAAAACTGTACGGATAACAATACTGCTACAGGTAAAGTTCATACAACTGGTTCTGCCTTGAAATATAAGAAATTTACAATGGCATTCCAAGGTGGTTTTGATGGTGTTAATCCAGCAACTCAAGTAGCTACTGGATTAGACTTATTACCTGGTAATACATTTGGACATGACGTAACAAATACTACAAAAGCAGGATATAATATATATAAGAAAGCAATGAATGCTATTGCAAATCCAGATGAAATTGATATTAACCTTATAGTTACTCCTGGTATATTAAACACTAATTCACCTGCAATTATAGCAAAAGCAATTGAAATATGTGAAGATAGAGGAGATTGTTTCTATATATTTGATCCTAATAACTCTTTAGCTGGTGATAACATTACTTCAGCAACTTCTGCAGCCAATTCATATGATACTAATTATGCTGCAATGTATTATCCTTGGGTAAAAATATTAGATGTAGCTACAAACAGATTTAAGTTTGTACCACCATCTGTTGTAATACCTGGTGTATATGCATTCAACGACAAAGTAGCTCACCCATGGTTTGCACCTGCAGGTCTTAATAGAGGTAGCTTAACTACAGTAGTTGATGTATACACAAGATTAACTCATGCAGAAAGAGACACATTATATGAAGGTAGAATTAACCCGATTGCAGTATTTCCAAGAACTGGAGTTTGCGTATGGGGTCAAAAAACACTTCAAGCAAAACCTTCTGCACTAGACAGAATTAACGTAAGAAGATTATTGATTGCGGCTAAGAAATTTATCGCGTCAGCAACAAAATATCTTGTATTTGAAAATAACACTACAGCAACTAGACAAAGATTCCTAAATATTGTTAACCCATACTTAGAATCAGTACAGCAAAATCAAGGATTGTATGCGTTTAGAGTTGTAATGGATGAAACAAACAACACACCAGATGTAATTGACAGAAATCAAATGAAAGGTGAAATATTCTTACAGCCTGCAAAAGCTGCTGAATTTATCATAATTGACTTCAACATTATGCCAACAGGTGCATCGTTTGATGAATAAAAATAAGAATAGATGATATTTATATATAATAGATATAATAGAGGAGAACACTAAATGGCTAACTTAATCGATCCAAATGAAGCAATGTTTACGGCATTTGAACCTAAACAGCAAAACAGATACATTTTCTATATTGAAGGTATACCTGCTTTTTTAATACATAAAGCTGCAAGACCTAAAATTACACAAGAAACTGTAACTCTTGAGCACATCAACGTTACTAGATACGTTAAAGGAAAATCTAAATGGGATGTTGTAGCATTAACACTTTACGATCCAGTAGTTCCATCAGGAGCACAAGCTGTTATGGAATGGGTAAGACTACACCATGAATCAGTAACAGGTAGAGATGGTTATGCAGACTTCTATAAGAAAGATGTAACAATTAATGTACTTGGACCTGTAGGTGATAAAGTAGAAGAATGGACTGGTAAAGGTGCATTTATTACTGAAGCAGACTTTGGAACATTAGATTGGACAGCAACTAATGCATACAATGAAATCGCAATGTCAATTCAGTGTGATTATTGGATACTACAATTCTAATAGAATTATAAATAGTAAATTTAAAAGACTCCTAGCTAAAATAGTTAGGAGTTTTTTATTACTTTTAAGTATTGTTTTATATTTATATATGTATATATTAAAAACAATTGTTATGAATAATAGGAGAAATAAGTTATGGCAAAGAAAAACCTAACAGACGATCAAATCAAACAACAACTAGTTGTTGAAAGTAGTAAACAAGTTAACGAATCCAAAGGAAAAACAGAATATAAATTTCCAACTGAGGTAGTAGATTTACCGAGTAAAGGTAAATTATATCCAGACGGACATCCACTGAAGTCAGGTACTATCGAATTGAAGTATATGACTGCAAGGGAAGAAGATATTTTAACTTCTCAAAACCTAATTCAAAAAGGCGTAGTATTAGATAGATTATTACAAGCACTTATAGTTACTCCATGTAATTATGATGATATTCTTATTGGAGATAAAAACGCAATAATGGTAGCAGCAAGAGTTATGGGTTATGGTTCAGAATATAAAGTTGAAATTGAAGATCCATATACACCTGGTGAAAAACAAGATACTGTTATTGACTTACAAACTTTACAAGATTCAGAAATTGATTGGAATTTAATTGGTGAAGAAAATGCATTTGATTTTGAATTACCTACTGCAAAGAGAAATGTAACATTTAAACTTCTTACGCATGGTGATGAAGGTAAAATTGCTGAAGAAGTAAAAGCAATGAAAAAGAACTTTAAAACTAGAGGATACGCTGGTGTAGATGCACAGTTAAGTACTAGATTAAAGCACATGATAATTGCAGTAGATGGAGACTCAACTCCAAAAACAATTAGAGAATTTGTTGATAATCAATTTTTATCAAGAGATACTAGAGCCTTTAGAGAACAAATCAAAAAGGTATCACCAGATATTGATATGACGTTTACATTTGTATCAGATATTACTGGACAAGAACGAGAGATGTCAATTCCTCTTGGTGTCAACTTTTTTTGGCCTGGGGCCTAACTATAGGCCCATTCTGCATAAGCAAATATTTCAACTTTGCTACAACAGTAAAGGTGGGTTCACATTCTCGGATGCATATGAACTACCAGTATACCTAAGAACTTATTATTTTAAACTTCTTGATGAACAATTAAGAGCTGAAGAAGAGGCCATGGAAAAAGCCAGAACTTCAGGCGGAAAATCATCAGGACCACCTAAGGTGCCTACTTTTGCAAGAAATGCTCGTCCTAAATAGGCTAAAAAAGCTTCTTACTTTATATTTATATATGAATAAATAGATATAGAGGAAACAACATGTCAGAAGAAAATAAATTACGATCTCAAATCAGAGAATACGTGAAATCCGTTATTAAGGAAGACAACTTTATTAGTAGGTATTTACGAAAGTTAGGTAAAAAAGCTGAAAAGAAAGAATTTGCAAGAATGCTATCTAAACAGCCAGAGTTAAAACGAAGACTTGCAAAAATAAAGAATCCAACTAACAAGGATATTGCTACATTGGATAAATATTTAACAAAACTAAAAAACAAACCTACAAGTACAGATTTTAGAAAATAAGTTGTAAGCCATGGCAAACGAAGCAGAAAAAGAAAGGTTAGGACTATTAGATCAGATTAGGTCAATACAAGAGGCGACCAATAAGATCCAATCAGAACAATCTTCAATAATGGGTAATATTGTTGATGACCAAACCCGTGCAATGGAAGCTGCAGCCAAAAAAGAACTATTAGATAAAAACATGCTTGGCTCTTTACAGGCTATGGAAAAAGTAGACGCTGTTAGAGCCATGATGGCAGAATCAATAGCTGATGGAACTCTTGAACAGTTTGAAATAGCAGATAAAATCGCTCAAATAAAAGCCGAATCAGTTGGTATAGACAAAGATTCATTGGCTATAATGAATATGCAATTAGATTCACTAGCTAAGCAGAATGAAGAACTTAAAAAGAAAGACATTTTTGGAAAAAGTGAAGCTGATCGTTTAAAAGAAATAAACGATAAAGCAAAAGAAAATACTGAAACATATAAAAATACATTAAACACACTAGGACTAGCAGTGGATGAGCTGGCCAGTATGAAAACTCTAGTATTAGCTGCTGGAGCAGGATTAGTAGTAGCAACTAAAGAAGCTTTTAAATTACAGCGAGCTTTAGGTACATCAAATGGTTTTATGGGTACTATGAAAATTTTAGGTACTCAATTAAGTGCACAATTCCAAGCTCTTGGTAGAGGATTTGTTTTATCAGGAGATGAAGCCAGAGAATCAATAAAGGCACTAACAGATCTTCAAGGTTCATTGAACGACGCAACAGCTGCAGCTACAGTAAGTGTTGGAGAAATGGCTGTTAAGTATGGTGTAGGATATAAAGAAGCTGCACAATTAAACAAAACCATGATGATAATGTCAGGTCATTCACAAGATGGTGCTGATGCAATGATGAATCAAGTTAAAAACCTTGCAAAGGCAAAAGGTGTAGCTCCAGGTGCTGTAATGCAAGACATTGCAGATAATACTGTAGAATTTGCTAGATTTGGTAAAGATGGAGCATCAGGACTAGTTAATGCTGCAGCAAATGCAAAAAAATTAGGATTAAATTTAGGAACAGTTGTTGCCGCCGGAGATGCATTACTTGATGTACAATCTTCTATTCAAGACGAAATGAAAGCTGAAATGCTAATTGGTAGACAACTTAATCTAGATGCTGCAAGACAAGCTGCACTTACTGGTGATAGAGATACACTAGTAAAAGAAATCGCCAAAAATGCAGGAACTTTATCAGAGTTTGAAAACATGACAGTCGTACAACAAAGAGCTTTAGCAAAAGCTATGGGTGTACAGGTTGGAGATGTTACAAAAATATTACAAGCAAAAGAAAAAGGTGTAAATTTAGATTCTAAAGTACTAGATGCACAATCAGCAATTGCAGACGAAACTAATAATACAGCAATGGCAGCAGGTTTAGCTGCACAAGGAGCTGCAAGCCTTGGAAGTGGGTTACTATCAGCAATACCAGCTTTTGCAGGAATGAATTCAATGTTTCCATCTATGGGCAAAGGAATATCAAAAATGTTTGGTAAAACAGCTGAAGGAGCTGCAGACGTTTCAAATAAAATGGCAAAAATAAAAACACCTAAAGGTGGTGGCAAAGGAATGACAGACTTCTTTAAAAGCCTTGGTAAAATAAAAACAAGTTCAATGATAAAGGCAGCTTTAGCGATTGCAATAGTTGCAGTATCACTTATACCAGCGGCATACGCATTTAGTTTATTAGAAGGAGTAGATCCAGTTGCAATGTTAGTATTTGGTGCAACTATGGTTGGTCTAGCATTAGCACTAACTACAGTATCAGCTGCAGCTGGACCTATGATTTTTGGAGCTTTAGCATTTGGAATTGCTGCAATAGCATTAATACCTGCAGCCTATGCAATGGGTCTTTTAACAGGAGTAGATCCTATGGCCATGTTAGCATTTGCCGGATCAATAGCTATTTTAGGTCTTGGTATAGCTGCAATGGGAGCATTAGCTATGCCAATCGCACTAGGAACATTGGTATTATTTGGACTTTCAAAAGTATTACCAGCAGCAACAGCAGGATTTGCAAATCTTGGAGCAGTAGATCCAGCCGCACTATCTGGATTTGCTACAGCCATTCTACCATTAGGATTAGGATTGGCCGCATTTGGATTGCTATCAATACCAATAGCACTTGGTGTCGCGGCCTTGGCATTAGCATCCGCAGTATTACCTGCCGTATCTTCAAGCCTTGCAGGTATAACAGGTGTAGACCCAGCTGCCCTAATGGGATTTGCACAGTCTCTTGCACCATTAGCATTAGGATTAGCCGCATTTGGACTTATAGCGCCATTAGCAATAATAGGAGCTGCAGCTTTAATCGTTGTAGGAGCAGCTACAATATTATTTGCAAAATCATTTGCCTTAATGTCAGGAGTAGATCCCTCAGCAATAGATACATTAGGAGCTGGTATAAAGTCAATGATAAAAATTGTTGAAGATATAGGTTTCATACAAGCAGGAAAATTAGTAATAAAAGCTGCTGCAATTGCAGCAGTAGGACTAGCTGTTTTACCGTTTGGTATGGCTATTAAAGCTGCTGGAGCAGGAGATGCAACAGGACTAGTAACTGCATTAAAAGGATTAACAGAAATACCAACTATTGGATTAGTAATGGCAGGAATAGGTATAAGTGCTCTAGCACTAGGCTTTATGGCATTTTTACCTGTAGCACCGTTTTTAGGAATTATGGCCGAATCACTAGCCATTATTACTCCTGCACTTGCATTATTGGCACCATTAGGAGAAGGATTAGCACTAGCAGGAATGGGAGTATTAGCTTTTGGAATGGGAATGTTTCCACTGGCCTTAGGACTAATGCTAGCAGCTCCATTTATTCCACTAATGCCTTTATTGGCAGAAGCATTTGTGATTATGACTCCACCCTTAGTTGCATTAGCTGCAATAGCTGAAGTAATGCCATTGATAGGTACTGGTTTTATGTCAATAGGATTTGGTTTGATACCATTTGCAATGGGAATGGCAATGCTAGCTCCATATATTCCTTTAATGCCAACAATGGCAGAGTCTTTAGTTATTATGACTCCACCATTAATCGAATTATCAACTATCGCAGAAGTTCTTCCTGCAATGGGAATGGGCTTCATGATGTTAGGAATGGGACTACAAAGCTTTTCAGTTGCAATGGCAATGTTATTTCCTTTTCAAGCTGTATTACCTATTTTAGCAAAAACAATGATAGACTTAGCTCCTCCACTTGCAATTATGGCTCCACTAGGACCACAAATAATGTATTTAGCAACGGCAATAGGCGCATTAGGCATAGCATCAGGAATAGCTGCAATTCCACTATACTTATTTGCAGCAGCATCATACTTTGCAGCTCCAGCCATTACACTATTAGGAGAAGCAAGTAAAGTTTTAGGAGCTGGCCTTGAAATGGTTAGAGTGCCACTATTGGCAATGGCATCACAAGCTCCACAGGTAATGTTATTAGCAACTGGAATAACTGCATTAGGAGTTTCTCTTGCAATAGCCACTCCTCCACTATTTGCATTTGGAGCTGGAGCATGGTTTGCAATGATTCCTGTAATGGCTCTTGCATCAGGATTAGAAACTATGGTTCAAACTGCTGATGGACTGGCTGCAGTAGGAATAGGACTATCTTCTATTGCATCTGGACTCTCAGAAATATCACAATTTAATGGAACAATGGCACTTTTAACAATTGCTGCTCCAGCCTTAGCTTTATTAGGATTAACTGGAATGTTTGGTGGAGACGGTGGTGAAGAAGGTGGTGGAGAAGATGGTGATGGAAACGGAGCTTTAATTGCTAAAATAGATGAACTTATTGCTGTAGTAAATTCTAAAGATTACATGCCTGTATTGGAAATAGATGGTAGAAAAGTAGGAACAGCCGTTGCAAGAAAGCAAGGACCTAAAGGAATGGGGAACTAATAAATGAAAAAAGCAGCAAATAGATTCAGCACAAAAAACCTTGCAGATAGGTTAAATGATTCATTTTCACCTAGTAAAATGTCTAAAACACCAGAAAAACAAACTCCAGAAATAGCACCTATAAAAACAGAGTCAGGTGCAGATAAAAACACTCCTTTACTAGGAACAGTAAAGCCAACTCCAAGTAAAACAACTATAGAAATAGGAACATTAGGAAATACTCCAACAAAAACTACAGCAGAATTAGGAACGTTAAAAAATACACCAAGCAAAACAACTCCAAATATTTCTGGTGTAGATGTATCAATTGAAAAAACTACAGTACAGCCACAATCACCTAATGCAACTCCAATAAAACCAACTCCAGTTATTGATTCATTTGGCCCTACACCAACTAAACCATCCTCAATTATCGAACCACTTGCTGCAACACCAACAAAACCATCAGCAAATTTAGAAGGATCTGTACCAACTCCAACAAAACCATCCGCAGAATTAGGACAATTGGAAAATACTCCAGAAAAACCGTCAGCAAATTTAGAAGGATCTATACCAACTCCTAATAAACCATCTGCGGAGTTAGGTACATTAGGCGAAACACCAACAAAACCTTCTGCAGAAGTAGGAACATTTTTAGACACTCCAACAAAGTCAACTGCTACGTTAGGTACATTAGGAACTACTCCAGAAAAACAATCTGCAGAAGTAAGTTTATTAAAGACTACACCAGAAAAACCATCTGCAAACTTAGGAAAATTAGGAAATACTCCAGAAAAAACAACTGCAAACCTAGCCGGAGTATCTGCAACCCCTAATAAACCAACGGCTGAGCTTTCTGCATTTGAATCTACACCAGAAAAACCATCTGCAAATTTAGCAGGAGTATCTGCAACCCCTAATAAGCCAACGGCTGAACTTTCAACATTGCAGCCAACCCCAGAAAAAACTACTCCAGTATTAGGAACATTAAGTGAAACAGCAAAAACAACTGCAAATGTACGCAAGTTAGAAGCAACTCCTGGAAAGACAACACCAGAAATTAGTGCATTACAACCAACACCAGAAAAAACTACTGCAGAATTAGGAACATCAAGTGGAACAGAAAAAACAACTGTAGACCCAATTCCAATGGCTACTACACCGGAAAAAACTACATTAGAAGTTTCACCTCTACCAGCAACCCCTGAAAAAACAACTCTAGATGTAAGTGCTCTTGCAGCAACATTAGAAAAAACTACATTAGATCCTATACCATTTGAATCAACAATAGAGAAAACCACTTTAGATGTAAGTGCTCTTGCAGCAACATTAGAAAAAACTACATTAGATCCTATACCATTTGCGGCAACTCCTGAAAAAACAACTCTAGATGTAAGTGCGCTTGCAGCGACATTAGAAAAAACTACATTAGATCCTATACCATTTGCATCAACAATAGAAAAAACAACAGGCGCGCTAGAGGTTAGGGATGGATTTGCAAATCGTGATTCAAATGGATTCATATTGGGAAAAGCAGGTGGTAAAGGCCTTTTAACAGACTTTATAGGAATAACTGGTTTACCAACTACAGGACAATATGAACATACAGGAGTACAAGGCCTAGGTACACTTGCAACTAGAAATGGTATATTAGATATTGATGCAACTGGTTTTACACCAGACAAAAAGCATTTAGGAGCAAGCGATTTAATTGGTATATCTGGTGATCCTGGTAGTATGACTTATACTATTCCAGACGGAGCATCACCAAGAGCATCTTATAGATATAACAAAGATATGTATTCTAAAATAACTGGAGCACCTCAAACCTTTACAACTCCAGGTGGATTCTTGGTAACAGGAGTAGGACCTGCAGGTACATTAACTAATGATGGAATAGATACTACAAGAAATACCATATCATCTGGAAAAAGTCAATTACTAGAACAATATAATAAATTTGACCTAAGACAAGAGGCTTTTCATAGATTTGACGGATTTACAGCAGGACTAGGACAGCCATATATAAACAGTAAAGTCATTGCAAACGATAATGTCGCAGCAAGAAGTTTTAAAGGACAAGATGGTTTAGTTAGAGGAGGTATTGTATCTAGAGTAATTAGAACTGCAAATGATGTTTTAAGAATTGGTAAATTTTTAATAAGTCCTACAGGATTATTATTTATTGCTAAAAATGTTGGTATGCAACTAACAAATCCAAAAGTAGAAACAGTTGCTGGTATTGATGGTGGCGGTTTCTTTGCTCGTACTACTAGAATTTATCCTTTAGGTTTATCAACACTTGCACAAATAGTTGCAGATGTTGCACCAGTTGGAACAATTGGATTGATAAGACATGGATTAGGTCCTTTTGAATCAAATGCTAATTATTATGAAAATGTAGTTGATGAAACAAAAAAAATAGGTGGATGGGAAGTATCATCTAAACCAGGCATGCCAACTGGAAATAGACTTATTAAATTACATAGAGATATGGAAGTAGGTTTAGCTAATGATGGAACTTCACTATTAAATATATTAGATAATCCAAAAGCTGCGTTAGGAGCTATATTAGGAGGTGCAGGAGGAGCACTATCAGGATTCTTTAATAGTAAAATTGTAGGAGCTGCAAAGGATAAATTAGGTGCACTAGAAAACTTTATACCTGGAATTGTTCCAGGTGGAGAGATAGATTTACTAAGTGGAATCATGGGTCCAAATTCTATATATGGAATTGGAAGAACAGATATTAGAAAATCTACGTCAGGTATACCACTAGGACAGCATAACGAATCCAATGGAACATGGGCAGATTCAAAAATAGTTCTTGCAAACCATGATAAAGGAGTAGGAACTCTAATTTCAGGAATAGATGATACACATAAAGGATTAAAAACAAATCCAAATAATCA
>TARA_R110001632_G_scaffold2297_10_pt1 | contig 16180 bp, 13 predicted proteins | sample TARA_R110001632 | Tara Oceans TARA_R110001632 (sample SAMEA4398266) | marine metagenome | biome: Polar Biome; feature: [SRF] surface water layer (ENVO:00010504); material: water (ENVO:00002006), including particulate matter (ENVO:01000060) such as... | depth 5 m
TAATTCTAGACTAAATTGTTTGTCATATAAGTTTTTATAATACCCATCTTTCTTCTTCAGCAATTCTTTGTGAGTACCTTCTTCAACAATGACTCCTTTGTCCATGACAATAATTTTATCGGCTTTTTTAATAGTTGCCAATCGATGTGCAATTACAATAGAAGTTCTTCCTTTGGTAATGGTATCAGTTGCGTATTGAATCATCTTTTCTGCATGGGAGTCTACTGAAGATGTAGCTTCATCTAAAATTAAGATTCTAGGCTTACTTACATAGGCTCTTAGAAAAGCAATTAACTGTCTTTGCCCTGAAGAAAGCATGACTCCTCTTTCTTTCACATTGTAATTATATCCACCTGGAAGCGTCATGATAAAATCATGAATTCCAATTTTTTTAGCAGCATCTTTTACTTCTTCTAAAGAAATACGATCATTCTTTAAAGTGATATTATTATAAATAGAATCTGAGAATAAGAAAACATCTTGTAACACAATGGCGATTTGATTTCGTAAAGAAGCTAATTCGTAGTCTTCAACTGGAATTTTATCAACTGAAATAACGCCGCTATCGATTTCATAAAACCGATTAATCAAATTAATTATAGTTGATTTACCTGCGCCAGTAGCTCCCACAATGGCAATCGTCTGACCTTTTTTCACTTCTAAAGAAACTCCCTTTAAAACTTCTTCTCCTTCGATATAGCTAAACCTTACATCTTTAAAATGGATATCACCCTGAATATCGGAAGCAACAACAGTACCTTCTTTACTGATAAAGCTTTCTGTGTCTATCACTTTAAAAACACGTTCACCAGCAACTATCCCCATTTGTAACTGATTAAATTTATCTGCAATCTGACGTAAGGGTCTAAAGAGCATCTGAGACATTTTTATAAAAGCAATGACTGCTCCAACTGTGGTGATGCCTTCTAATATTTGATGTCCGCCATACCAAACAATTAAACCAATTGCGATAGAGGATAAAATTTCAGCAATTGGAAAAAAGATGGAGTAGTACCATACTGTTTTTACATGCGCTTTTTTATGCTTGTTATTTATTTCTTTAAAATTCTCGTATTCTATCTGTTCTCTACTAAACAACTGAACAATTTTCATTCCTGTTAAACGCTCTTGAACAAAGCCATTTAGGTTTGCTACTTGATTTCTAACATCTTGAAATGTAGCTTTGATTGCAACTTGAAAAACTTTAGTAGCATATACTAAAATTGGCAAAACAGCTAAGGCAATTAAGGCTAAGCGCCAATTCATCACAAACATCACAACAATGACAACCAACATTTTTAAAATATCACTCACAATCATAAAAACCCCTTGTGTGAAAAAGTTAGCGATGGTTTCAATATCAGAAACGACTCTTGTTACTAATCTACCCACAGAAGTATTATCAAAATAAGACATCTTAAAACTTTGTATATGTCTAAAGGTTTTGGCTCTAATATCTCTAATAATATGTTGCCCTACCCAATTAGCATAATAAATGAACAAAAACTGAAGAATAACTTCTATGAAAATTAATATTAGTAAGATTTTGATATAGTATACTAGATTTCCAACATCTTGATTATCTACAAAATCATTGACAGTTTCACCAATAATATATGGAGTTATAGCAGAAACCAATGCTAAAGTAATGGTAGAAATTGCAGCGATAGAAAATTTGAGCTTATAGCTTTTGGCAAAACTCATTAATCTTGTAAAGATTCTTATATCAAAGGCATTACCCGATATTTTTTCTGACATACTTAATAAATGATTTTTGTTAAAAATAAGCCTTGAGCTGGAACTGATAATCCGGCTTCACTTCTCTTTTTACTTTCAATAATTTTTCTAAAATCTTGAACTGTTTTTTTTCCTAATCCTACTTCAACTAAAGTACCCACAACAGCTCTTACCATATTTCTTAGAAATCTGTTTGATGTAATATAAAAGGTTAGACTTTCATCTTCTAAGATCCATTCTGCTTGTGTAATTTTACAATTGAAAGTTTTTACATCTGTTTTTACTTTAGAAAAACTTTCAAAATCCTCATACTCAAATAAAATTTTAGCAGCTTCATTCATCTTCTCAACATCTAACTCTTTTTGATGAATTTGCCAGGTAGTTTCTAGTAAAAACGGATTTCTCCCTAACCAAATTTTATACTCATAGCTTCTACTTATTGCATCAAATCGTACATGTGCATCATCTAAAACTAATTCTATAGAATTGATATTAATATCATTTGGCAATATCGAATTGAATTTATAAATATACTCATCTGATAGCTTTTTTACAGTATCAAAATGAGCAAACATTTGACTCGCATGGACTCCTGCATCTGTTCTTCCTGCTCCAACTACTAGAATTTCTTCTTGAAGAATTGTAGAAATCGCTTTATTTATTTCTTCTTGTACTGAGTTAGCATCTGGTTGAACTTGCCAACCATGATACTTAGTTCCTTTATACGATAACTCTATAAAATATCTCAAAAAAGTAGTGCTTTAAGAGCTATCAAAATTACGAATTTTATTTTGTTATTTGTACTTTCGTTCTGTGAAGAAAATCTTATTACTTTCAGATACACATAGCTTTATTGATGATCAAATTTTAAAATTTGTAAAGCAAGCTGACGAAGTTTGGCATGTTGGAGATATTGGAAATCTTGAGGTAACGGATACCATTAATAAACTAAAACCTCTTAGAGCTGTCTACGGTAATATTGATGGAAAAGATGCACGTTTACAATTTCCTTTAGACAATAAATTTAGAGTTGAAGATGTTACCGTTTGGATGACTCATATTGGTGGTTATCCGAATAGATATAACGCAAGAATACGAGATGAATTAAAAAAAATAAGACCAAAAATTTTCATCAGTGGACATTCTCATATTTTAAAGGTACAGTATGATAAAAAATTGGAATTATTACATTTAAATCCAGGTGCAGCAGGTAAACATGGATTTCATAAAATAAGAACAATGCTTCGTTTTGAGCTAGATAAAGGTGAGATTAAAAATATGGAAATTGTAGAATTAGCTACGCGAACTTAGTCAATACTCTTTCACAAACAGGAAGTTCTATATGAATATGTGTTCCTTTTCCATTACTTGTTTCTATGGTGAATTCACCTTGCATCATCTGAATTCTGGCATCTATTTGATTAATTCCTAATCCGTCTTTTTCTGGAATAAGCGCCTTATCAAAACCATCTCCATTATCTTTAATAACAAGCCTCAATTTTTTATTTTTCTCGATTAAAGTGATACTCGCATGTGTAGCATTACTATGTTTTAGAATATTATTAATAAACTCTTGCGTAATATTGTAAAGTTTTATTTCAAAACCTTGATCGTATCTTTTAATATACCTGGTTTCATGTGCTATTTGCAATTGCGAGTTAGAATATTTTTCTGCCATATCTTTAATAGCATACCCTAATCCAAATTTTAATAAAATAGAAGAAACCAAGGTATGAGATAAGTCTCTTATTTTCTGAGAAGCTTCATTAATAATCTTTTGAGATTTATCTACTTCTATAGGTGTAGCTCCATTAAATTGTTTTTTACAAGCCTGCAAATGTAAATTTGCAGATGATAATAAAGCACTTACACTATCATGTAAGGTTTCAGCAATTTCTTTACGCTCCGTTTCCTTGCCATCTAAGGTAGCATTTAAGATTCTTATTTGAGATTCAGATCTAACCTTTTCAAGCTTTTGTTGCTGAAGCAAGTCTTTTTTTGAGAGTTCTAATCCTAAATTCTTTTGGCGAAGTTTGTATTGGTTTAGTATAAAAATTAAAAGAACAATTACAAAAAAACTGATGATTCCAATGATCCACGTTATTTTTTCAGCTTCCTCTCTTTTAATTTCTTCTCTTAAAATACCTTCTTGTAGACCCCTATCAAAATTTCTTTCAGAATAAATATTTGCAAGTTTTTCTTCATTTCTTTTTTCAGATAAAGCTTCATATAGCAACCAAGAATCTTCTTGGTATTCATATGCATGATAGTCTTTTAACATATACATAGAATAAGCAATATTTAAAAACAATCCTGCTCTTATTTCATCTGCTTTTTCACCTTTAATTTTTTCAAGAGCCTCAACCCCTTTAAAAAGAGCTTTTTTTGATTCTTCATATTCTTTCCTATAGAAATATATATTTGATAAAGTGTTATAACTAGATGCTATAAGAAGTTGATCTCCTAATCTTTCTTTAATTTCTATAGATTGTAAAGCATATCGCTCAGCTTTATCAAACAAACTATCTTGCAGATAGATTCCAGAAATGTTATTTAAGGCTCTTGATTTAAGTAAAGATATATCATCTTTTATAGAGCCGGATTTTAAAACATAATCATAATAGAAAAATATACTATCTTTATATATAGATTCTTTGACACTATCATTTAAATCTCCTGACTCATATAATTTATGATAAGATCTACCAACTTGAAAGTTATTTTCTAAATAAGAATAATCTTCATTTAGTAGATTTAGACCCTGATCCTTTAATGAATCATTTTTTTGAAGAATTTTTAAGGAGCCGTATAGACTTGATTTAAAATAGGAAACTGCTTTCTGATAAGACCTGGATTCATAAAATATTTTCCCAATAAGATAGTTCGTTTTAGAAACTAATTCAATATCTCCTTTTTCTTTAGCATCATCAAGAACTTTCAAGGCTGCTTTTAGACTTAGTGGGTAATTTTTTTTATTAAATAAACTATCAGATTTTTGATATAATTTAATTAGTATAGAATCATTCTTTTGATTAATAAACCCCAAAGAAGCCAATGTATTTTCATTGGTTTGTTTGGGGTTAGATTGTATATTATTACTAAATAAAATTAGAGATAAAAATACTAATATATAATGTTTAATTTTCAAATATAAATTATTAATCTATAATAAGTACAGGTACTCTTGGTCTTGATGTTTTTGATTCTCCTTCATTATTGTTATTAACAAAAGCAATCTCTAATGTTTCATTTTCAACTTTAACAAAATTATTCACAAACTCTGACTGTGCTGCTTCTCCTGGAGTTAAATGAATTTCATACACATTATTATCTGCATCAAAAACATAATCTACTGCTACACCATCATTCACTTTAAAGTCTAAAGTGTAAGTCCCATCATCATTTGTAGCAATACTGTAAGAATTCAAATATTCTAAATCACCCTCGTTTTCAGATTTACTTGACTTAATATCATCATCTAAAACAGTAATTGAATAGCTCTTGTCTTTTTCAGTATCATTAAAACTAATTCTTAACTCACCATCTTGTATGGCTAAACCTTCATTATTAGTTGATTTAGATTCATTTTCTGACGAATATAAGTAAATATTATTTGTATTAGTTTCATCATCTACTACTTTATCTGATGCTGCACCATTGTTTAATTGGTAATCTAAAGAATAGTCTCCAGTAGCACTTTTATTCAATTTGAAGGATTTTAATAAATCCTCAGCACTTGGCTCTTCTAAAAAAGTTGATTCTTCTTGTGTACAAGAAGAAAATCCTAGTGTTATTATAATTAATAACGATGTTAAGCTTAATTTTTTCATGATAAGAAATTTTAAAAAAATGAAAATTTGGTTTTTATATGTGTAATTATTCAAAAAAATAGACTTTGCAAAGTATACAGTAAAATTATATAATAGAGGTTGGGGGAACATAATTCTCTTAACTTTAGGGGGTAAAATATTAATTTCGAGAACTTTAATAACTATATAATTTTATTTTTTACTGCATACATCGCTAGGCCTACTGCATTTTTAACATTTGTTTTCTTTAATAAACTTTTTCTGTACGTATCTACTGTACTTTGACTTATATTTAATAGATCTGCTATTTCTGGTGAACTATATTCTTGCGCAATTAACTTTAAAACTTCAACTTCTCTATCTGTTAAACTGTGCGCTATGGTACTTTCTGGTCTTTGTCCAGCTTTTACTTTTTGACCTGTATAAAGCTTTAAAAGGTTATTCTTAATAGCATCACTAAAGTATTGCTCACCTTCATGAATCGCTTTTATTGCTTTTATGATATGCTCTCCAGCACTATCCTTAGATAAAAAACCATTAGCTCCTAAATTTAACATCTCCACGACTAGCTTTACATCATCATAGCTAGAAAGAATAATGACTTTTAGATTGATGTTTTTAAGTTTAAAAAACTTTAGAACTTCAATTCCATCATAATGCGGCATATTAATATCTAAAATTAAAATATCTGCCGTATTTTTCTCTGCCCAGTCAATTACTTCCTTACCTGTAAGAGAGTATCCTTCTACTTCTATATCTTCGTCTGTATTAATAACCGCTATAATACCTTCAATTAGTATTTTATGATCATCAGCGACATGAACTTGTATCTTTTCTTTCATTCTACATTACAAATTTAATAGGAAGTTAAGTATCACACAATACCTTGATTTGGTGAAATTTTCTTCTCCCCATTTATGGGGAGGCAGTTCACCATTTACAGTGAGTGCTTAATTTCATGAATTTAACAGGTAAATATAAAAAAACCAGAGTGTTAACTCTGGTTTATCGCACTAAATATACTAAGATGTTAGGTCTATCGCAATCTATCAACAGATTTTACGAGATCTTCATCCTTCTTTATTGCTTTATTTGCCATCACAGAAAGCAAAACAACAACAATAGGTATAAACATCCCAATACCTTTCTCAGAAGAAACTTCTCCAGGTAAGTTTAGAGATAAATAAATCAATATTCCTAATAAAAAGAGATTGATCAAAATAATAACACGTCCAAGCACAAATTGAAGCTGTCTTTTTCTAAATTGAAAAATAGTTATCAAGGCAACTAATGCTGAAAGAACAAAAAATACAGGAACCAATTTTTCAAAAATTGCTTCATTAGAAAATAAATCAAAAGCAAATACTTTTTCTTTTCCTATTTTCCATAGGTTGAAAGTAAAAGTTAATCCTATTGAAAGGATTGCTATTACTAATAAATATATTGATTGTATTCTTTGTATCATTTCTTTAAAACGAAATACAAAATTATCACTTTCTTTTTTAAAAAGAAACATAAACATTTAAAAAAATTACATATATTTGCTGTAATACAACCACTCTAATATAATTGTATAGTACTTTATACAATCTTTATAAAATCAAAAAAACACTTAACAAATTCTTAAAACATTTAAGAATCCTAATTTAACTCAACATACATGTTCGAAATTTCTGAGCTAAAAGCAAAAACTCTTGCTGATTTACAGCAAATTGCTAAATCTATTGGCTTAACTAAAACTAGCCAGCTAAACAAATTAGATCTCGTATATCAAATATTAGATATTCAAGCTGCTAATCCTACTAAAGAAGAAACGGCTAGAACTGAAAAGCCTAAAGCCAGAACTGAAAAACCAAAAAGAAAGAGAGTTGTTAAAAAAATAACTCCTGAAGAAAGTTCAGTTCAAAAAACTATTAATTCTGCTCCTATAGTAAAAGAAGAAAAAGTAGAAGAAAAATCAACAGAAAAAGCAGAAGAGAAAACAGAAGAGAAAGCTGTACCGGAAAAAACTCCTGTTCAACAAAACAAGAAGCCAGTTCATAAATCTAAGCAACCTGAAACAAAGATTGCCGAAAATAAGTCTTCTGAGAAGGATTCAGTAGAAAAAAATGGGACTACAGAAGACAAACCAAATCCAAGACCTGCTAAAGCGCCACAAAACAATAATCGAAATAGAAATCAGAATACGAATTCTAATAGAGATCCTAAAAATCAAAATCAACGCAATCCAAAGAGCGGAAATAAATACAAAGACCCCGACTTTGAATTTGATGGAATCATAGAAAGTGAAGGTGTTTTAGAAATGATGCCTGATGGATATGGATTTTTACGTTCTTCAGATTATAACTATTTATCATCTCCAGATGATATTTATGTTTCACAATCTCAAATAAAATTATTTGGATTAAAAACTGGTGATACAGTTAGAGGTAATGTGAGACCACCAAAAGAAGGCGAAAAATATTTTCCTTTAATTAGAGTTTCTAAAATTAATGGTTTAAATCCTAATATCGTTAGAGATCGTGTTTCTTTTGAACATCTAACGCCACTTTTCCCAGAACAGAAATTTAATCTAGCAGAAAAGGGAAGTTCTCTTTCAACTAGAATTATTGATATTTTCTCTCCTATTGGAAAAGGACAACGTGGTATGATTGTATCACAACCGAAAACAGGTAAAACAATGTTATTAAAGGATATCGCCAATGCAATTGCAGCGAATCATCCAGAAGTATATCAAATTGTTTTACTAATTGATGAGAGACCTGAAGAAGTTACTGACATGCAACGTAGTGTGCGTGGTGAAGTAGTTGCTTCTACATTTGATGAACCAGCTGATAAGCATGTTAAAGTTGCTAATATTGTTTTGGAAAAAGCAAAACGTTTAGTAGAATGCGGACATGATGTAGTTATCTTATTAGATTCAATTACTCGTTTAGCTAGAGCTTACAATACAGTTGCTCCAGCGTCTGGTAAAATACTTTCAGGAGGTATAGATGCAAATGCTTTACACAAACCAAAACGTTTCTTTGGTGCTGCTAGAAATATAGAAAATGGAGGTTCTTTAACAATTATCGCAACTGCTCTTACTGAAACGGGTTCAAAAATGGACGAAGTGATTTTTGAAGAGTTTAAAGGAACTGGTAATATGGAATTACAATTGGACAGAAATATTTCTAACAGGCGTATTTATCCTGCTATAGATTTAATTAAATCTAGCACACGTAGAGATGATCTTTTATTAGATGCTAAAAATGTTCAACGTATGTGGATCTTAAGAAAATATCTTGCAGATATGAACCCTATTGAAGCGATGGAATTCATTAATGAAAAAATTAAATTCTCTAGAAACAATGAAGAGTTTTTAATTTCAATGAACGGATAACATTAATTATAATAAATAAAAAAGCCGCTACATTATGTAGCGGCTTTTTTATTTATATATTATTGAGTTTTTTATTGAACTCCATGAAAAGCAGCTCTGCTGTCTTCTACCTTAGATGATTTCTTTAAGGCTTCAAATATTTTTAACGTTTTGGTTTTTCTATCTTCAGACAAACGTTGTCTGAAAGGCTCATAGTTTGGCAATACAGTTGCTTTTTCCTTCTTGGTAACCACAAAAGCAAAAACACCTCTATCTCCTACAATTTTATTATATAATTCATTTTCTTTAGCGTAATGCATAGCTCCAATTACTCTAGGCTCAAAACCTACCCCTGTTATTGAAGGAGATTTTAATCCTACATTATCCATTTGTTTAACAGTTACTGCATTAGAAGTGGCTAAATCATTTAATGAAGAACCAACCATTTTAGCTTTTAGTAATTCAGCTTTTTTCTCATTTAATAAAATTGGTCTAACTCTATTAATTGCTTTTGAAGAATTCAGAACACCTTCTTCTGTTTTACCAGTTAAAAAAGCAACTACATATCCATTATCTATATCAAATCTTTGAAAATCCCCTACTTTGGTATCTTTACCAAAAGACCAAGTAACTATTTGTCTTTGAGTCTCTGGAAGACCAGGGACTTTATCATCCATGATCCTTAACCCAATAGCTGGTTTTGTTTGATACTCCTTATTTTTTGCAACATCAAAAAAGTTATTTTCTTTGTCAGAAATATCTAAAGCAAATTTTTCAGCATTTTGAAAAACGTCATTTTCAGTATCTATAGATGGAACTATTTGTCTTCCAAAAGTGATTACCTTAACTACTTTTTGTTTGTTCTTTTGATCATCTATTCTAATAACATGAAAACCAAATTTAGATTTCACTACACCAATTTTTCCAACTTTATTATCAAACATAAATTCAGCTAAATCAATATCAAACCTTGTTGAGTTAAATGATGAACCATGAATATTCCATCCAAGATCACCTCCTTTATCTTTACTTGGGTCTGTATTTACTTTGCTTGCGATCTCTGCAAACTTCTTTTTATTATTTCTAACAATTTTATAAATACTATCTATTGAAGTCTTTGCTTGTTCTTCTGTTTTTGTAGTAGTTGCTGATGCACCAAGTGAACCAACATAAGGTATAAATATACTACTTGCTTTCACAGAATCGGGCCTTGTATATGTATCTGTAATTTTAGATATTTTAAAATAATTACTATCTTCATAAGGACCAAAAGTATCATTAGTATTTCCTTGAAAAACAGCTTCTGAAATAGACACAGGTAATTGCCCTTTCATGTGATACAATTCTTGCATTGGAATGTCTGAAGTATTTTCTTCAAAAAACAAACTATAGTCTGTTGTGTTTTTCAATCCTTGAATTACAATTTTTTGAGCTGTAGCTTTATTGACATCATCTCTATCTTCTAAGAAAGTTCCAACGTTGTTTTTGATATCTTCTTTATCACTATCTGTTGGTAAAATATCAAACTTAACATAAGATATATCTCTAGAGGCATCTACTTTGTATTTTGATGAATTCTTTTTCACATAAGCTTCTACATCACTTTTAGTGATGGTAACTAAACTGTCTGGTATAGAAGAATATGGTAGAAAAACAAAATCTGCACTAACTAAATTGTTGTCTTCTTCATAAGTATATTGTCCTTCTTTTAATGAAGCTCCAAGACCTGCTTTGATTAAATTATCATAGGTCCCTCTCTTTAAGTTGATACCAACATCACTAATATAATTGCTCCAAGCGTTCCAAAGGTTTTGATCTTCACTTTGTTCAGTATCTTTTAAGAATTGCAAAAATTTATCTTTATCAAATAAACCTACTTCATTAAAAAATTGTGGATTATTTTGAACTGATGGCGAATTAATGATATTATCAATTACATCAGATTCTCCAACAGTAACACCTGCTTCTTCAAGCTGTTTCGTATATATTCTTTCTTTTAAAATATTTTCCCAAACGGTTTTAGCAGCCTGCATATCAGAAACTCTACCATTTGTACTTGTCTTATACGCATCTAATGCTTCTGCATATTCTTGCCTTGAGATTGATTCCCCGTCTACTTCTCCAACTTCGTTAATTTTGGTTGAATCAAAGAATTCTGTTAATGTTGATGGGTCTAATACAAATGCAAATAATGCTAAACCAATAACAGCTACTAAAGCGATAGAACGATCTCTTATTTTAGATAAAATTGCCATAAAATCAATAATTTATTTTGATTGGGCGAATATACAATTTGCCACTTAAATAAGCAACCTGAAACATTAGTATTTATTGTAAATTTTAAAGAAAAAAGTAGTTTTTAATTTTCTTCATTATCCATAATTTTTAAATGAATTTCATCAATTTTAGATGAACTTACGCCTAATATAATAATTCTGTAGTTTAGGATGTTTAAGACCTCGCCTTTTTCTGGAATATTTTCAGTATAATCTATAATAAAACCCCCTAAAGTTTCATAAGCCTCTTCCTTTGGAAAGCCTAAATTGTATTCTTCATTTAGATAATCAATCTCTAGTCTTGCTGATAATTTAAATTCAGTTTCACTTATTTTCTCATCAGTTAATTCTTGAACGTCATGTTCATCTTCTATCTCACCAAACAGCTCTTCTACTACATCCTCTACGGTTATCATCCCAGAAGTCCCCCCATATTCATCTACAACAACAGCGATACTCTTTCTTTTTTTCATCAAACTGTTTAGAACATCATTAATCATCATAGATTCTGGAACAATTTCTACAGGTAATAAAATAGATTTAATCGTCGTCGGTTTTTTAAATAGCTCAAAAGCATTTACGTATCCAATTATATCATCTAAAGAATTTTTATAGACTAGTATTTTAGAATAACCACTACTAATAAAAAATTCACTTAATTTTGTTACTTTTTCATGAATTTCAATCGCTAATATTTCAGTTCTAGGAACCATGATTTCTCTAGCTTTTACTTTTTGAAATTCTAAAGCATTTTGAAAAATTTGAATTTCAGAATCAATTTCGTCATCATTATTATTCCCTGTCTCTAATTGTTCTAAAATATAATTCCCTAATTCTTCTTTACTAAACTCTGTTTGTTGTTGATCTTTATCTGTACGAAAGAATAATTTTAAGAAAAAATCTGAAATTCTATTAATAAATGAAGAAAAGGGATAGAGTAATAAATAAAAAATATACGCTGGTAAAGTAAAAATCTTAAGTGTTTCATTTGCGTAAACTCTAAAAATTGCTTTTGGAAGAAACTCAGCTGTTACTAGAATTAAAATAGTTGAGATACCCGTTTGGATCAATAAAATTGAAAATTCATTAAAACTGTTAATCGGTAAGAAGTCTACAATTACTTTTCCCATAAAGTAACTATATATTACCAATGAGATATTGTTACCCACTAACATTGTGGTAATAAATTTTGAAGATTCTTGAGTAAGTTTACTGAGTATATTTGGCAGAAACCCTTCACGCTTTTTTTCTAATTCTATGTGAAGTTTATTGGCAGAAACAAACGCAATTTCCATTCCAGAAAAAAAAGCTGATAAAATAATAGATACAAGAATGATGATGATATCAATCTCCATTTATTGTTGATTTCTCTTCTCTATTTTTTTTCTAAAATGTCTTTTAAAGAAGAATATTAATATGATAAAGATAGAAAAACCAAACATAAATAATGCTTTTTGCTGATCGTCTTTCCATGCAAGGATTGCCTCAACTAAGAAAATAGTTCCTACAATTAAGTATCCATATTGTAAAAATTTCCAGATTTTATTCATAATTCATTATCGTTGGTTAAAATATTTCCATTTGTTTTTTTAGCAACATATTTTTTTAAATTCTCCATAGATTCAAAACCAACTCCAACAACAGTATCATCAACTTTAGTGAGAATGAAACTTTTTTCAGTAAAAAAATATTTATTCTTTTGGTCCCAAAATAATTGAGTTGTTTCTAATCTAGACTTATCTGTATGATTAATAACAACTACATTTCCTTTTAATTCGGAAATAGATGTTTTTGAATAAGACAATGCATAATCTCCTAGGACTGTTGTAGAATCTTTACCGTTATTTTCAAAATTTATTATTTTAATCCCTGCAGGAAACTCATTGTATGGATGATTTTTTCTATTGCTAAAATCATTTAAAAGGGGCGTAATTAATTTTGAAGTAATTCTTCCTGAGTCTTTATAAACATGATAAGCATCCTTTGCTACTGCAATTGGAAGGTTTTTTTCTGCTAAGAAATCTCTAACAGTCTTTGAATCATTTGTACATGAAAAAAGCATTGCTGTAAATAGGATTACAGCAATGCTTTTTATATTTATGTTAGAAATAAAATTCATAATTTAGTTACCACTCGAAGTAATTTTCACTGATTCATTAATCCAACATTTAACTTTAAATGGATCTCCTTCTTTAACTCCTTCTGTAAAAATAACTTTTTTAGCTGGAAAATTAGCTTTATAGTTTCTCATGAATTTTTTTGCTACAGAACTCATACTTGGATCTACTCTACTAGCTCTTGCTGCTTTATTGTATGCAGCAACATAAGTCATTCTCTTTTCAAACTCATTAGTTCCACAACTATTTATTGAAGTTGCATATAGATTAGCAATGAATAAATACGCTCTACCAAAATTAGGGTTTAAACCAATAGCTTCTCTTGCTAATTGTCTTGCTTTAGATTTTTGCCCTCTCTTTCTAGCAGCTTGAGCAAATTTCAATTTATAGTTCGCCTTTTTAATAGGATCTGTCTCTAACTCAAAAGATTTCATTCTCATTTGTTGAGCTCCAGTTTCATCTCCATTTTTAGCTAACACACTAGCAACAAATGTATATGCATCTGCAGAAGGAGAAGCATCAGCATACGCTTTTGCTAATTTTTCATACAATGGATCATCTGTACACTCTTTGTTAAACATTCTTGAAACAGCTCTCTTCAACCATTTTGAATTTGATTTATTTGCATCAAAATCTCTTGCATATAATGGAATTAACCTCTCACATGTAGATAATACGACTATAATGTTATCTAAACCAGCTTCTACTTGACCAAGAGCTCCAGAATTAACAGTATAAGCCCTTAAGTTTTGTTTTTCTCTTTTGTCTAATTCTTGTCCAGCTTCTACTTTTTTATTTAAAGGAATTAACTTCTTTGCATAATCTTCTAACTTTTCACCTACAGACTCTAAAACATCATCATAGGTGTCAAAAACTTTTTGAGGATTGGTATCTTTATTAGCATCTGTTACTCCTTGAAAATATCTGTAAATATTTCTTACACCCATTCTTGTTGGGTCTATACTATAAGCAAGATTTAAGATTTTAAAAATTTCTTCATCAGAAGCCAAGTTGTTTTTAGTTAAAAAAGTTGCATAATCACTATGAACTTTCGCAGGGTCTTTTGTTGGATAGTGCTCTAGCCTCTGAGTATATACTCTTTTTACCAAAGCAGCTGCTTCAGTTTTATTGGTTGCCATTTTAAATCTAGCTTCCGATAACTTATCTCCTAACTTGTATATATTAATAGAAAGAGTTGGACAATTATCCATTAAATAAATCCAATTAGGATACGCGTCATCATACTTTTTAGATTGATAATCACCTTTAAAAAGATTATACTTAATTGCACAATCATTTTTAGTCTCCTGTGCATGTATAACTTGTGACCCTAAAAAAAGAAATAAGCTCGCTAATAAAATAATTCGTTTCTTCATTTTTAATAGTTTTAGTTAATCAATAATTCGTTTTTTAAACCATTTATCATTAAATGATAAACTTAATCTTACGTTAAAATACTTTTCTTCTAGTAATCCATTAGCCGTTGTTCCTTTCTTACCATACTCAAAACCAACATTTAAATTAGATAATCGATTCCCTAGTGGTAAACCTAATCCAAAAGATATGCCAAAGTCATTTATACCAGTAAAAGTATTAGATCCAGGTGTACCATTTACCAGTAAGCCTAGCTTCTCATACTTGACTCCTGCTCTATATGTAACTCTTTGCCAATAGCTAGAAATAGAATTAACTTTAGGAATGTAAAAACCTCCAGCAGATATTCTGTTAGATTGACCATACTGAAAACTCTGAGCAGTATTATCTAAATAACCTGTAGCTACTAATGCGTCCTGAAATTTATAATTTACTGCGGCATACCATTTATTCGTTTCACCTAAACCAATTCCTAGAACAGTTTCTGTTGGTCTTTGTAAGTTACCTTGCAAAGCGCCAGAAAAAATAGTATCCCTAGGCACTTCAAATCCAGACAATCCTAATGATAAAGAATATAAATCTTCTGTTCCCGTTGCCTTTAGTGTATTACTTAATTTGAAAGAAGCTCCAACATTTAAATTTAAATCTCCTTTTATGTTTGTTTTATATTGAGCACCTACTTTTATTGATGCACCTCGTATATTAGAATCTTCAACATTCTTAGTACCTAAAGCAACATCTTCTCTAACGTTTAAGACATTGTTCTGTATATTTCCAAAAAGAAAATCTGCTTCAAGTCCAACAGAAAACCCTTTAAAAACCTTCAAACCGAAACCTCCATATATTCTATTAACATCTCCCGTTCCAGAAAACTGAGTAATATCTATTGGATTTCCATCAATATCCGTTATGGTGTTTATTAATGAATACCCTACAGATGATGTTGGTTGCAATCCAAAAATTACAGCCATACTTTCACTAACAGGAAAAGCAAAACTAAAATAACTTAGGTTTGTTGAATTAGAGGTTTGATTAGTATCAGTCCCTTTTATAGTTATACCATTATTTAAGAGTCCAAATGCATACGTTGCATATCTTAACTGAGATAGTGAAGCAGGATTGATGAAATTTAAATATTTATCACTAGAGAATGCAGCACCAATGCCTCCCATACTAATTTGTTCTACTGTTCTAGTTCCAAATTCCTCACCAACTCCAAAATATGAGTAAGGTGATGAAGTAGATCTTTGTGAAAAAGCCTGAGCTGATATGACAACAGTTAGAAAGAATATGATTTTTTTAATCATTATTGATTATTAAATGTCAATATTTTATTTAATCCGTAGAGGAGAAAATTTTGATTGGCAAATATGCTATTTTTTAATTGTTTTGACAAGAATTTTGTGTCTCCACCAGTTAAAATAACTGTTAAATCCTCAAAATCATGCTTATATTGACTAATTACACCTTCAATCTCGTTAATTACTCCATTAATTACTCCAGAAT
>TARA_R110001632_G_scaffold156147_1_pt1 | contig 16178 bp, 16 predicted proteins | sample TARA_R110001632 | Tara Oceans TARA_R110001632 (sample SAMEA4398266) | marine metagenome | biome: Polar Biome; feature: [SRF] surface water layer (ENVO:00010504); material: water (ENVO:00002006), including particulate matter (ENVO:01000060) such as... | depth 5 m
CATTAAAGCACAGATTGACCTTTTAGAAGATTAATCTAAATCTATTTTCCAAAACTTCTTAAGCGACAACCCAAATCCCTTTATGAAATTTAAAAGCCGGTTTTACCGGCTTTTGATTTTGGCATCAAAAAAATAATAGGATGTCCCATACCAAAAAATTCCTAGGTTCAATGACTTCGATTTAAATAGGTAATCGTAGATAGTATTTTAAAACGAACGATTTTCAGGACACTGCCCTGAATTCTTATCTCGGTCTTTTTAACTGTCCTTATATAAAACGTCTATATCCCTTTCAAATACCTTCTACAAGCTATCTTGAATAATTCGAAATACATCCAGTAACAGTATGTTGCCAAATAAAAGGGACAATAAAGTAGGGTTTTGCCCGTTAATGTTGTTATTAAAATGAAATAATCAAATCTTATAAATGTTATGAAACTTACAAATTTATTTTTTACAATTCTTACTGCCGTCGCGGCGACCACTTTTGTTGGATGCAGCAAAGATGACGATGCTTTTGCAAGGGTATCCGTTAATGGGACCGAGTTAAGAGCCACCCCATCTGATTTTGTTGTTGGTGACCGTTCAGATTTTAATGGCGATGTTGATGCAAGCTTTACGGGAAATGGCGGTTCTGCAACACGCGTATTTAGTTGGAACAACAATCTTACCACTGCAGATTATAATGCTGACATTACGGCAACTACCGAAGGTACTTTCAATATGGTTGTGTTGGATGCCGATGGCAATACCGTTTTAAACAGGTCTTTGAACGGAGCGGTTGAGCCTGATTCCTTTTCTGGGGTAACCGATGCAGGAACCTCTGGTATATGGTCGGTAACGATTACCGTTAACTCTTTCACTGGTGACGGAAGTTTTTCGTTGAGCGAGGGCAATTAAATTCTAAAATTTATTATTAAAGTAAAAGACCCCTCAGCGGGTCTTTTTTCATTTTTAATGGTGCAGCATCTTGAAGTAGTATTAAATAACGAACCATTGTAGAAACAACTTTTTTCAAACCTCATAGAAATCATTATAAAAAATCTAAATACTATTCTATTGGTCACTAATGAAAAAAAGCGGTGTTACTTTATTTCGGCCAGACATTTTGATGAAACGATGACGGAATATGTCGAGGTCAATTTTTACGGTATCTGATGCTGTCATCATTTTGTCATCAAAAAAAATAATGATGACGGAACAGCCTTTGAAATATTAAAAAATGATGCGGTGACGACAAATCGATGATGCTTAAAGCATAATGATTATGGGCTGTTACGGACATTGTCATCATATCATCAAAAATTTAGGTAAAACTGTCCGGCTACTGAAAGAAAAAAATAATTGTTTCATCGTCGTGAAGGTTGAAGGGTCCACCGTCCAACAGTATTGACCGTTTCACTAAAGCAAACTTTACTGATTACATTTGACACCAGTTTTGTAAAGCAATTTTCTCCTGAATGTTATCCGTGAAATTTTAGAAAATATGGAAAAGTACCTACCTAGTTACCTAGGAACGAAAGAGGCAAGTGGCACTAGGACATGGAACTGGGTAACTTCTATAATCCTAATCCTACCTAAAGGTTACCTCTCCTTCCTAAACGGTAATATAGGTTACTTGAATTTAAGTACCGACCTAAGCTTTAGGTCCTTTCATTATTAAGTTGGGTAAGAAGGTAGGTGAAATTGGAAATAATAAGCTGGTGAAGAAAAAAAGATTTAAAATTTCAGATTTTCAAAATGCGTCCTTGAAAATGGATGTATTAGAAACGGACCACAAACTTAGTACGATCAGCAATAAAGAAGATTCTATTTTTTCCTTCATCAGCAGTCTTTAATGAATATAAAAGGGTAGAAATTAAGCAGGAAAACTTAAAAGCTTAGCTTGAAAAGTGTACCACTGAAGACCGAAAAGTAATATTGGCAGTATGGCACAAAAATGGATTTGGTCAGGAAGCGCGAGATGTGTTTTTGTGGCCACAAAAACAAACTCGCTTTACTCCCGATGGTCGCAAAGTGAAAGAAATCGAAGAAAAGTGTTCCAAATCAAAAGTAGGGGCGCCCTATTTCGATTTTACCTTACGCTTATCTGCCGGAACACTATAAAATCGAAACAGGATCCAGGCGCAATTAAGTCATGGTAAGATTTGGGGCTCGTCCCTGAAACACCCATAAAAGACTAACAATTATTCAATTTGACATCAAAAGGTTGGAAATGGTATCATCTAAAATGTCCAACCGAAAAATACCCATTTGTGTTACCCATGTGTTACCCAGAACTAAAAAAGCCGACTCCTAAAAGTCGGCTTTCCCTTGTTGTACAGGCGGAGAGACTCGAACTCTCACAACTTGCGGCACTAGATCCTAAGTCTAGCGTACATTTGCCCAAACAGCACCAAAGCCACTCATTTTCAATTGATTATATAATATGTCATTTTCTTTGATATCATCTAATATCAATTGATTTCAACATTTGTTGTACCTATGTTGTACCCAGAGAAACTAATAAATTTGTATCTTTAGGGAAACTTCTTGGTAAACTAAACATTCAAAATTGAATGTTGTACCTATGTTGTACCTGATTTGGCTTTCGTACGCAAAACTAGGTCAATTATGTCATCAAACGCTAAAATAGTTCTTCGCAAAAAGCCTAATAAAGAAGGCTTGTATCCTCTTGCCATACGTATTACAAAAAATCGTCGCTCAACATACCAATATATAGGTCACTACATTGAATTGGAAGATTGGGATGAAAAGAATATTCGGGTTAAGAAATCACACATAAATTTCAAAACCTTGAACAATTTGTTATCCTTGAAACTTTCTGAATTAAACAATGCTCTTATTACGCTTCAATCCGAACAAAAAGATGCTTCTGCCAATCAAATTAAGAAGGAAATATATTCCTCCGGTATCAATGCTACATTCTTTGAATTAGCACAAGAACATCTTGACGATTTAGAAAGTACAGAAAAGCTAAATCGTTTATCTACTGATAAAGCGTGGTTGAGCTTTATTATAAAATATCACAATTCGAAACAATTGTCTTTTCAAGAAATTGATGAACGTTTTCTTAAAAAACTGATGTTAACTTTAAAAGTTAAGTACTCCCTGTCTGAAACCTCAATAATGAACATTTTGGTATTTGTAAGGCTATTATTTAACAGAGCAATTAAATACAAAATTGTAAGCAGAGAATTATATCCCTTCGGTGGCGATAAAATAAAAATCAAATTTCCTGAAACTACCAAAGTCGGACTAAATATTTTAGAGATTCAACAAATTGAAAATTTGATAAATCTCAAACCTTCTGAAATACATACTAGAAATGTTTGGCTTTTTAGTTTCAATTTTGCTGGTATGAGGGTTTCTGATGTTCTACGAACCAAATGGTCAGATATTTATGATAACAGGCTGCATTATAGAATGCATAAAAACGCAAAACTTCTATCATTAAAAATTCCTGAAAAAGTACTAAAGATTTTAGACCAATATAAAGATGATAAAAGAAGTGATGATGATTTTGTTTTCCCTGAATTGAAAAAGGCAGACCCTGAAAATGCGAAAGATTTATATAACAAGAGAAAAACTGCTACAAAGAGGTTTAATGACAATCTAAAATCAATCTCTAAAAAGGCTAAAATAAATAAGAAAATAACGATGCACATAGCACGGCATAGTTTTGGAAATATTGCTGGGGATGCCATTCATCCGTTGATGCTACAGAAATTATATCGCCATAGTGATTTGAAAACCACCTTGAACTATCAAGCCAATTTCATCCATAAAGAGGCAGATGATGCATTGGATAGTGTTATAAACTTTTGAGGAAATAAATAATTGAAGAGCGGATATTTTATTGCTATAAGTAGTTTAGCATATTCAAAATATCCGCTCTTTACGATTTTCAATTACAGATTTAATCTCTCCTAAATAGAAACTAATTTTTAATTGGATTTGCTAATTTTTGATTGAAGCATTTAACTAACATTTTATAAAGTTCTGGATGTTTCTTTTTGAGCAAATCTGGGCGCTCGAAGAAATATTCTGAAGCTACTGCAAAGAATTCTGCTTGGTTTGTACCACCATATTTTCTGATATCAGAATGGTTGTCGTTTATGGCTTCTATTTCCTTATGAATTAAATTCAGCCAAGGTATTGCATATTGATGTTCTAATAATCGCTCTGGAACGCCATCTGTTCTATCATCCAGCTTATCAATAAGGTGTACAAATTCGTGTATGCCTGTATTGCTTTTATCTGTTGTGTTTCTAAAACCGTGATACAATGCTTTTTTAGATAAAATCATTTGTTTCTCAAAACGTCCGTTCCCGACTATCCCACCAATATTGCGCGAGTTATCCTTACTGCTAAATTGCATATCTTCATTAAAATTATCTGGATATAAGAGGATTCCACTTAAATTAGTGTAATGCCATTCTTTAAAGCCGAAAACAGGAATTACCGCACTTGCTGCAATTAAAATTTTGTCTAATTCTTCCAATTCAAACTGCACGCCATCTATATAAACCTCACTTAAAAACTGCATCATTTTTTGTTGAAAAACAAGTTGCCTGCCTTTTGAAAGATTTTTATAATAAAGAACATTCTCCATTAATAATTTGTGCCAATGCTCTGGAAATGGCTTTACGCTATGCCGTTTCTCTTTTCGATAAAAATGAATAGCAAACAGAAGAATCACAACCAAAATTAAAATATAAACCATATTATAGCGAGGTATTAATCTACAGGTTCCGCTTTAAAGCCTACCTTTTGCAAGGTAGCCTTTACATCTTCTTCTGAAGCACCATCGCTTTCTATGGTTAAAATTTTATCAGGATTAGCGGTATCCACTTCCCAACTTTCGACACCTTCTTGCTTGTTTAAAAAAGGGGTCACTTTTGATACACAACCACCACAATTGATATTTGTTTTAAATTTTAAAGTTTTCATTGTATTTGAATTTATAATTAATATTAAAGTTTTACTCCTTTAAGCCTTAAACTATTTAGAACTACAGACACGCTACTGAAAGCCATTGCCATTCCTGCTATCATTGGGTCTAATAAGAACCCATTTACGGGATACAAAACGCCTGCTGCAATTGGAATACCAATGAGATTATAAATGAATGCCCAAAATAGATTCTGACGTATGCCCAACACCGTTCTTTTTGATAATTCCAGCGCTTTTGGGATGGATCGTAAATCTGATGTTATCAAGGTCATTTTTGCTACGTCCATCGCTATATCTGAACCTTTTCCCATTGCAATACTCACATTGGCTTGCGCCAAAGCCTGGGAATCATTAATACCATCGCCAACCATTGCGACTATCTTTCCGTCCGCCTGCAATTTTTCAACAAAAGCTGCTTTGTCCGAAGGCATTACTTCGCCTTGGTAATTTGTTATTCCGACTTGTTTTGCGACAGCAGATGCGGTTTTATTATTATCTCCTGTAAGCATACAAACCTCAATACCTCTTTCCTGAAGCGTTACTATGGCCTTTTCTGAAGTTTCCTTAATCTTGTCTGCAATGGCGAGTATCGCCAGCACTTGTTTTTCATTACCAAAGAATATGACCGTTTTAGCCTGCTCTTCGAGACTTTCTGCTGTTTGCATTAAAGAAGATTCAATTTCAATATTCTTTTCGACCATTAGTTTATGGTTACCCACATAATATTTTGAACCATTCTCTGATTGCGCCTTTACACCTTTTCCTGTAATACTTTCAAAAGAAGCAATTTCAGCTTGTTCAACCTTTTCATCTTTTAAATGGTTGACTACTGCTTCCGCCAAAGGATGTTCCGATTGTGCTTCTATAGCCAAAAGAATTTGCTTGTATTCATTTTGATTTTCAAGGTTATTCTTCCAAATTATATCAGTTACTAAGGGTTTTCCTTCGGTAATTGTACCCGTTTTATCAAGGATAATAGCATTCACTTTATAACCGAGTTCTAAACTTTCGGCATCCTTTATCAAAATATTATTTTCTGCGCCTTTACCAATTCCCACCATAATTGCGGTAGGTGTTGCCAAGCCCAATGCGCAAGGACAAGCGATAACCAACACGGCTACAGAGGTCAACAAGGCTTGTGAAAATGCGTTATCGCCACCAACTGACATCCAGACAATGAATGTAATGATAGAAATGACTAATACGACAGGAACAAATATTCCGGCAATCTTATCAACCAGCTTTTGAACCGGCGCCTTGCTTCCTTGAGCTTCCTGAACCATTTTAATGATTTGTGATAGTAAGGTTTCTCCACCTACTTTTTCGGCAGTAAATTGAAAGCTCCCTTTTTGATTTACCGTGCCTGCGAAGACCTTTTCCCCTTGGGATTTCTGAACGGGAACAGGTTCTCCCGTTATCATACTTTCATCTACATACGAGCTTCCTTTAGAAACTTCGCCATCCACAGGAATCTTTTCTCCGGGACGTACCAAAATGGTCTGACCCACCTGTACCGATGAAATAGGGATTTCCTTCTCTTCCCCATTCTCAATAATTTTAAGGGTTTTAGGCTGAAGACCCATTAGTTTTTTAATGGCCGAAGATGTATTTGATTTTGCTTTTTCTTCCAATAGTTTCCCCAAGGAAATAAAAGTGATAATCACGGTAGCCGCTTCGTAATACACGTGAGGTTCGATACCACGACTCAACCAAAATTTAGGAAAAAAAGTATTGAACACACTAAACAGAAAAGCGATTCCGGTGCTTAAAGCTACCAATGTATCCATATTGGCTTTTCCGTGTTTGGCCTGCTTGAAGGCATTGATGAAAAAGCTGCGCCCAAACCAAAAGAGTATAGGAAAAGTCAATACCAAAGAAATCCATTTGCCTGGTTCCCATTGCATATAGAACATTCCCAAAACAAAAATGGGTAGTGTAAGGATAGCCGACCAGATGGTACGTTTTTTTATGTCCTGATAATGCTTTTGCTGAAGTTCTTGTTGTACTTCCGAAGGGTCTTCTGCATCTATTATAATATCATAACCGACCTCACGAAGCGCGTTTTGAAGTTGATTTGGACTCAACTCCTTGTCATATTCCACAAGAACAGAACTATTGGCAAAAATAACACTTGCATCAAACACACCTTCTGTGTGTTTTAATACAGATTCAACACTCGCTGCACAAGAGGCACAGGTCATTCCCGTAACAGGAAATGATTCCTTTACTCCTTTTTTAGTATTCTTTTCTTTGGTTTCAAATATGTTGATTGTCTCCATAATCGCATTCTTATTGATGCATTACAAATTTCAGAATTTAAAGTCTTTAATATGTTACGTTATATGCTGAATGATTTGTAGAATTACCTTGGTAAAGGTCGCCAGTTTGAAAACTTATCAAGTTTCCGATACGAAGAAGATAACTCATACCTGATTTTAACAAAACAAAAGACCACAATGTTAGTTGTGGCCTTTCGGAATTTGAGGTGGAAAAACCTCATAATGCTTAATAAAAGTGAGTTGTATTATTTTAAATATTCCTCACAAGCTTGCTCACATTTTCTACAGGCATCTGCACATTCTTGACAATGTTTGTGGTCGTGCTTGGCACATACATCAGCACATTTTTTACAGATATCACGACATTGCTCTACCATAGCTCTTACATCTTTATAATTTGACGCAAGCAAATTTGCTGTTGCACTACAGATTTCAGCACAAGCCTTATCAGTTCTTATACAATCTACCATCATCTTGATGTCGTTTTCGCCAAGACAGGCATCAGCACAGTAATTACAATGTGCTGCACAATTATTTAAAGCTTCGATTAATTTTGAATTTTTCATAAATATTTTAGAATTTAAATTGTTAAAAATAGCCCACTACTTTAGCAGATATTACTAAATACAACTTAATATAAACTGTATTGTTTCTTGTTATAGAATATGCCGAATAATTTGTAGAATTATTGGATTAACAGAATTTAACATCAAATCTCATCCAAAGATTTACGGTTCTGATTCGTACTTTTTTTAAACTGTGTAGGTGTCATTCCTGTTACCTTTTTAAACTGATTGCTTAAATATGCAACACTACTATAATGAAGTTTAAATGCTATTTCACTTAAGGTTAATTCGTCATAAACTATGAGTTCTTTGACCCGTTCAATCTTTTGGTTGATAATGTATTGCTCAAATGTGATACTTTCTACTGATGAGAATAGTGAGCTTAAATATTTATAATCAAGATGAACATTTTCGCTTATATAATCTGCCCATTTAAAATCAGATTCCCCAGAAGAATAATGGATTTTATCTACCACTAAAGTTTTCATTTGCTCAATAAGTTGACTTTTACGGTCGTCTATCAAACTAAATCCTGAATTTTGAAGCGCATTGGAAAGACCATTTTTGGTCTGGGTATTTAATGATGAAACTAATTTAACATCGCCTAATTTGATAGAAACATACGGTATTTCAAGCTGTTCCAAAATATTGGACACACCCGATTTACATCTTGGGCAGACCATATTTTAATATGGATAATCTCATTCATATTCTACTTGTTTCAATATAATGTTAATCCAGATTTGTATAGAGAATAATAAATAGCCGCTATTGCTGCAACAACAAAAATTAGTACCATCACAACTAAAGCAATAAACTTATCTTTTCTTGAAATATCACTTTTGGGCTGATGCTCAATTTTTTTATTTTTCCTTTTATTTCTTCTACTCTCACTCATCCTCGTTCTACATTTTACAATCGAGAATACTTTATGGACTTATACAGATTATTTGATTAATCCATAATTTATTTTATTGTATGGTTTCTTTGATTTCCCCACATTTTAACATTGCTTGTCCGTAATAGGGATTTTGTATTTCTTTTTCTGTGCTCAACCAATACGCACCTTCATTATTATTTGCCATTGGACAAAAATCTATGTAAATTTCTTGGTTGATGCCAAACGCTTTCATTGCATTTATGAGGTGTGCTGAAAGACTGATAAAATGATTTCTCTGGGTTTTTATATCGGATGTCTGGGCAATTTCATTTGAGGAAGCCTTCAATTCTTTTTCAAGTTGCGCCCAGTGGTTATTCGCATTTTTATCCTTTAGCAAAGCAAGGTCAACTTGTGTTAAACTTTTCTGTAAGGTCTGTGCGGCCGTTTTTGCTTTTTCACTTTGGTCGTTTGTCAATGCTGTTTTAAGCATAATATAATCATCAAAAACTGTTTTGAGCTGCTCTTGGAATTTGGAAGCTACATCCATACGCTTGGCGGCATCAACTGTGTTGTTTAAATTTTCCATTCCCAAATGCCCTTCGTGACCTGTCATTGTTTTACCACCTGATGCATTCATCATAGATTTTTTTCCTTGTAACTGTGCAGCGGCATCTACGGTAAATGTTCCGTTGGTTACCACTTCATCGCCGTTCTTTAAACCTTTAAGAATGGTATAACTATCGCCAGTGGCATTGCCTAATAACACTTCCCTCATTTCAAAAATAGCTTCATTAGGGTTTGTTTTGATATAGACTACAGAGCGCTCTCCTGTCCACATAACAGCGGTTGACGGTACGGAAACGGTATTCTCGATGCTTGTTTGCGCACCCTCAATTACCCCTTCCACAAACATTCCCGGTTTAAAGAGGTCTTTCTTATTTTGTAAAACCGCTCTTACAACGACTGTTCGGGTAGCTGAATTTAATAAAGGGTCTATAAATGATACTTTTGCATCAAATACTTCATTGCGGTAGGCATTAGTGGTTACTTTAATTGTTTGCCCTTTTTTTAAAGAAGCAATTTGATTTTCATAGGCATCAAACTCTGCCCATACTGTATTGAGATTTGCAATTTTGTATAAAGGTTGTCCTTGCTTTAAATAATCCCCTTCTTCTACCATTTTCTGCGTTACCGTTCCTGAAACGGTTGCAAATACTGGAAAGTTCTCTTGCACCTTTCTTGCTGTTTCTATGGCGTTAATTTGCTTTTCGGAAAGTTTCCAAAGTTTGAGCTTGTTTCTAACAGCCTTATACAATTCTGGCTGCGACTCTTTCAAGGATGAAGCGGTAAGTAATTCTTGCTGTGCCGATACTAATTCTGGCGAATAGATAGTTGCCAAGCGTTGTCCTGCTCCAACACGTTCTCCTGTGGAATTAACGTATAGTTTTTCTATCCTTCCTCCAAAATATGAAACCTGTACGGCATTTGACTCTTCATTGGCCTTTATCTTACCAGATAGTTTAAGGGAATTATTTCCCATTTGCCCTTGTGCAACAAGAGACGTTTGGATATTGGCCAGCGCCATTGCGTTATCAGTCATTTTAATTTCATTGGCATTAAGTCCTTCAGCACTGGTTTCGGCTGGAATTAAATCCATCCCACAAATGGGACAATCCCCTGGTTCTGGTTGCATAATTTGTGGATGCATAGAACACGTCCACATTTGATTAGAAGCAATTTCTTCTGAATGCTCGTGGGTGTCTTTAGTACTATTTGTTGCCTTATCTACAGAACCTCCGCCAAATAGTAGAAATCCGCCTAACAATCCAATAATTAAGGCAATACCTGTATAAATGATGTTTTTATTCATTTTAATTTTATTTATTCGTTATTTTCCAATCGTTTAATCATTGCTTTCATTTCAGCAATTTCCCTTTTTTGAGCCTCAATAATATCTTCTGCTAATTTTTTAACCTCTGGGTCTTGAATATCAGCTCTTTCACTCGTCAAAATCGCGATAGAGTGGTGCGGTATCATTGCTTTCATCCACAATACATCTCCTACCGTCGACTTCTGATCACGTACCAATCCTAACGCACCAACAAATAGCACAATACTACCCAAAACAATGGCTATATTCTTTTTTTGTTTTGATACATATTACGCATCGCCACAAACATTATAATGGCCATAGCCGTAATACCCAAACAACTCATATAAAAACGGGTAAGACTAAAGTAGACATGATCTATTTGATAAGAGTTTAAGTACATTGTAATATACATTGCTACAAAGGATGCAGCGAGCATACCTACAAATTTTGTGTACTGATTCTTCTTTTTGTGTTGATTTAAATTTTCCATTTTATGTTGATTTTAGTGTTACTTATTTTCGTTTCTTTTTAATCATTTTTCTAATGGTTGGGGATGATGTGTACCACAGCAGGAATCCGCTTAATACTGTAATCAATCCCAGAAGCGAAAACGCTCTTAATACGATGGTATTAAAGTTGTAGCGCGTGTCATAATCCATGGTGTGGGTCATCCATAAAAAGTCGAACCAACGCCACGCTCGATGCCTTACGGTCTGGAGTTTCCCGTCCGTTACCGAAACATAAGCCTTCAACGCCTCATCAGAATCATATGAAATAATGTATGCTGGCAATAGTTTTTCCCGATATTCGTGATAGTCGTCCACTTCGATTATTTTTTGAATGTTTGACACTTTTAAACCTTCTTTCATATAGTTTTTTGGCAACAGACAAGGCTTCCTTTTTGGAAATCTCTTTTTTTAGTTCCCCAGTTTTCGCACTTTACAATTGCTGATTGTTAATCCAATAATAAGGCTCGTTGTTGATGTCCCTAATTTCGATACTTCCAATGCCTTCAGGATTGTTTATTTGTGAAGGACTTATTAAATCATCAAAGGCTTTGGGCACGTAATCTAAATTACGGTATTGGTCACCGTGAATATCGTCTATGTTTGTCCAACTGAAATACATTCCGCTAATGGTCCAAAACAGGAACTGTACCCCCAAAAAGAACCCCAAATATCTGTGGGTCTTTCGTATTTTTAGTGCCGTTTTCCTTTTTACCATCTTTATAGTTTTAGTGAACGTAACCGCAAGGCGTTCATAATAACGGAAACTGAACTAAAGCTCATTGCCAAGGCTGCAATCATAGGCGACAATAGCAAACCGAAAAACGGAAACAACACTCCTGCAGCAATAGGTACACCTATCATATTATAAACAAATGCGAAAAAAAGATTCTGCTTAATGTTTCGCATCACCTTATGGCTTAAGTTTTTAGCTTTTACGATACCGTGTAAATCGCCTTTTACCAAGGTTATCATTGCACTTTCGATAGCTACGTCGGTGCCTGTTCCCATTGCAATACCGACATCACTTTTGGCTAGTGCTGGTGCATCATTGATGCCATCGCCTGCCATTGCAACCACTTTCCCTTCATTCTGCAATTTTTCAACTTCCTGCAACTTATTTTCGGGTAGCATACTGGCTTTAAAATCTGCAAGGTTTAGTTCTGATGCTACTGCCTGTGCGGTGTCGTGGTTATCGCCCGTAAGCATTATCACATTTATTCCATTGTCCTGCAATTCCTTTATGGCCTTTGCACTCGTTTTTTTGATTTTGTCACCGATAACCACATAGCCTGAAACCTCACCATCAATCGCCAAGTAAGAAACGGTCTTCCCTTGTTTCTGAAAGGATTGTGCTTCATCTTTCATAGCAGATGAAATAGTTGCCTTAGCATATTCCATCATCTTGTCGTTTCCTAAATCGAGCTTTTTGCCATTAATAGTTCCTTCTACACCTTTTCCTGTCACTGCGCTGAAGTTTTCGGTTTTGGATATTTCAGTTTTCTGCTCCTTTCCGTATTTCACGGTAGCTTCGGCAAGTGGATGCTCGCTGGAACTGTTTAGGGATGCAATAAAATGTAGAATCTCCCTTTCGCGAAAGCGTTCTCCAAAAACACCTATTTTCTCTACGGTTGGTTTTCCTTCCGTAATGGTTCCTGTTTTATCCACAATAAGTGTGTCCACCTTATCCATTTTTTCAAGGGCTTCCGCATTTTTAATCAGTACTCCATTCTGAGCACCTTTACCAACACCTACCATCACAGACATAGGTGTTGCTAACCCTAAGGCACAAGGACAAGCGATAATCAATACAGCAATAGCGTTTACAAGGGCATATACATACGCTGGTTCGGGTCCCCAGATTGCCCAAACGACAAAGGTTGTGACCGCAATAAGGATGACGATGGGTACAAAATATCCTGAAACAGTATCTGCCAGTTTTTGAATAGGTGCACGACTGCGACTGGCATCGTTTACCATATGTATGATTTGGGAAAGTAACGTATCGCTTCCTACTTTTTCAGCTTCCATCAAGAACGACTGGTTACCGTTTATGGTACCGCTACTTACTTTATCATCAACAGATTTGTTGACTGGAATAGGCTCGCCCGAAATCATTGATTCATCTACGGTAGTCTCGCCTTCAGTAATCTTACCATCCACGGGAATTTTATCGCCCGGTTTCACGCGTAGGGTATCTCCTTTCTCTATCTGGTCAATAGAAACTTCTTCTTCATTTCCATCTACTACCTTAATTGCTTTATTGGGTGCGAGTTTTAAGAGTTCCTTGACCGCAGAATTGGTCTTGCTATGCGCACGGGCCTCAAGTAACTGGCCGAGTAGTACCAGCGTTAAAATAACGGTGGTCGCCTCAAAATACACAAATACAGTTCCTGATTCGGTTAAAAAGTCTTGTGGGAACATTTGCGGGAACAGCATACCGAAAACACTAAAAACCCAAGCCACTCCAGTACCTATCCCAATGAGCGTAAACATATTTAGGTTCCAGGTGACAATACTGCGATACGCACGTTCAAAGAACATCCACGTGGCATAAAAAACCACCGGAAGGGAAAGCGCAAATTGAATCCAGTTCCAGTATTTTATTTCGAGAATATTTTCCAGCGGATTATTTGACAGCATTTCTGACATTGCTATAAAGAATATAGGCAGTGTAAAAGTGACTGCAATCCAGAACTTTTTAAGCACTTTTTTATAGGTCTTTTCTTCTGCTGAACTATCTGCTTCCATTGGGACTAAGTCCATTCCGCAGATTGGACAGGCCCCAGCTTCATCTTTTACAATTTCTGGGTGCATAGGACACGTCCATTGTTCAGAAGTTTTTGCAGATAAATTTTGCTCTTCAACTAAATCCATTCCGCAGACAGGACAGTCTCCAGTTTTTTCATATGTTTTGTCTCCCTCACAATGCATCGGACAGTAAAAAGTGCCAGTTCCTTTACCTTTAGGTTTTTCATTTTTTGCTTTCGTACTTCGACTACGCTCAGCATCAACTCCGGCGGTATCGTTTTGATGATGTCGCTCTCCAGATTTGTGGATAGAATAAGTACCACCTTCTTTTTTAAGGGCATCTTGGAATTTCTCAATAGGAATATGTGATTCCATTTCAATGGTAGCTTCAGCTTTTGCTAAATTCACAGTAGCCTTTGAGACACCTTTCATTTTGGAAAGTGTTCCTTCTACGTGATTTCGACAACCATTGCAGGTCATTCCGTGTATTTTATAGGTGTGTTTCATAGTATCTGTTATTTTTACATTTTCATTTGTTCTTTTTCACTGTTTTCCATTCCCATATTCATATTTCCGTCTTTATCTGTATGCGATTTCATAAAAATAAATTGAGAAAGAAAAATGAGGGCAATACCAATTGCAGCAACTATTAGTACAAAAGGGTCGTTTACATATTTTAAATAGATAAATGCTGCCAAAATAACAACATCCAACAGTATGGCAATTATTGGAATAATCGGGTTGAATTTTACTTCCTTTTTCAGATATTTAAAAAGTCCCCAATGAATAGCAATGTCCATTATCAAATAGAAAATAGCACCAATGGAAGCTATGCGAGTTAAATCGAACAAAACAGTCAAAAGTATCGCTAAAGAAACAGTAAAAATCAGCGAAGGATTTTTAAGTTGCTTCATTCTGTTCATATCAGGAACTTGTTTCATATTGCTTAACATACCCAACATTCGCGAGGCAGAATATACGCTGGCAATTACACCGGAAACTGTTGCAACAATGGCTAGTAAAATAGTTAACGTTGAACCCCATTCGCCAAATAGAGGTTTTGCTGCTGCTGCGAGAGCATAATCTTTTGCTATTATAATTTCTTCAATACTCAATCCGCCAGCAACCGATAATGCCAAAACAACATAGATAACCGTACAAACGATTATTGAAATAATTATGGAACGCCCTACATTTTTATGAGGATTTTTTATATCGCCTCCTTGATTGGTAATGGTCGTAAATCCTTTGTATGCGAGAATAGACAGCGCCAATGCGGCAACAAATCCAAAACCTTCAGGAAAGGATTGGCCATTGGCAGCACTATAATTACCTGTGATATTAGGTAAACCTGAAATAACCAATCCCGATATAGCCAACAATGCAATACCCACTACTTTAATAATTGCAGTAATGGTCGCGGTAGCCTCAATAATCTTGTTACCAGAAATATTTACAATATATGCAGCAACAATAAGGACTACACCCAATGCAGACGCATAGCTGGCATATTGTGGTGGAAACAGCCGCAAAGCGTACGCCCCAAAAGTACCTGCCACTAAACTTTCTGAAACAACCATTGACACATACATCAACAATGAAAAAGAACCAGCAAGTGTTCCTGGTAAATATGCCTTGGTTAAAAATTTTGCAACACCTCCAGAAGATGGATATGCGTTTGAAAATTTAACATACGAATACGAACTAAAGCCCACCACAACCGCGCCTGCAATAAAAGCAATAGGAAATAAATCTCCAACCAATTCGGCTATCTGTCCCATTAAAACAAAAATACCTGCGCCTATCATCACGCCTGTACCTAAAGATACAGAACCTAATAATGAGAGTTTTTGGGTATTTATTTTTATTGGTTTCATTTAGTAAATTCTATTTAATCTGACTACAACATCGGTTGAAGATCATTTTATATGTTATATGTATGTTTCAAATTACCTTAGTTTTTTTCGCATCGCTTCCGAAATATTCTGGGCATAAACCCCATAAGCATCGACCAATAAACCATTAATTCCATTTTTAGATGAGATGGCATAAAGGACGCTATTATCGCCGCTGCTGCTCATCCCTTCAAAACGATGCATCTCGTCCACCTCAAAATCTTCTGGATGTAATTTCAACTTTAGAGCATTACATTCCAGATGTTTCTCTTTCAAATTGAAATCAACAGTGTAGCCTTTAGCCTGTAAATGAGCCATAGTTTCAGAAAGTGTATCGTAGCTTTTCATATTATAATAGTGCCTGACTTGGGAAGGGTTTTAACTAATCACTCACTGAAAAAAATTCCATTCCCTTCCCACGTTAGGACTGGACTTGCAACAAAAAAGTGGACATTAAGTTGCGAGTCATGCC
>TARA_R110001632_G_scaffold215733_2_pt1 | contig 16145 bp, 22 predicted proteins | sample TARA_R110001632 | Tara Oceans TARA_R110001632 (sample SAMEA4398266) | marine metagenome | biome: Polar Biome; feature: [SRF] surface water layer (ENVO:00010504); material: water (ENVO:00002006), including particulate matter (ENVO:01000060) such as... | depth 5 m
CAGTGCCCCACCGTCTTTGGGTGGACTGACAACGATTAGACAGTATCTAATTAATGAGTTTGATATATGACAGTGACAGCCATATTTATGCTTATAGCGGTTTTATCGATAGCGATATTCGATGTTTTTATCATTGCCAAAAAAGGTAAGTATGAATCAATTTCTGCTTATATTATTAGGGGTTCTAAAAAGTATCCTCTAGTAGTCTTGTTGTCAGGCGTTTTATTAGGCCACTTGTTCTGGTCTATGGATTCATTTGACCACCTACCGAAAGAAGAATTAATTAAAAAATGTAATGAGGTATTAAAGTGATTTTTCCACACATACAATTAGAAAACATAATCCAAGAGAACGATAAGACCAGAATAGACGTTGCCAGGAGCTTCGCCAATAGTGAAACGATAGACATTTACGAAATATCAGTAGACAATGAAGCAACTTATATCGATGTAACTACAGATATGGTTTTAGATTGGGCGTTCGATGCGTTTGGTGTCTATCCTATATTCGTTAAACTAACAGGCTCGGTAAGTGGCGCGATTACTTTCAGCAAAAACCTAATGGTAAAAACAGCAGAGGAAGACAACCTTTTCTCTAACGATGACGAGTTGGTACAGCACGAAGACGATATATTAAATTATGTTAGAGAAGGGCGTTCTACGTTCCTGGATAAGCATAGACTAGCTCAAAATATGATACTAAATGATTTAGACAAAAATCAAATATGGAAAGACGATGGAACAAGATATATCGCGAGTGATATTGTTGATACTCAAGAGTTTAGTGAGTGGTCAAAATTTATGGTTCTTCGTATTGTTATGGAGTCTTTATCAAATGACATTCAAGACATCTTTCACGAGAAGGCCGTAAGATATAGAACAATGGAAGTTGAGGCCAAGAAACGCGCTTGTCTTAGATTAGATTCTAATGGTGATGGCGAGATTAACGAGAAGGTTAACCTTATATCGGGAGTATTAACTCGTGGTTAAATTTAAGAATTACTTTCACACTATTTTTAAAGGTAGCGGATTTAAGGAATGGAAAGATGGTTTCAACAGAGACAACATTCCTAAGTCTGTTTTAGATAAGTCTTATTTTATGACTTATTCAATCAATACGGTTGAAAATGGTACACAAATGGAAGACAATATAAATATAGAAATTGAGTGCTTCTTTAAGGGATATAGAAACCCTCAAGACGCTATAGATAATGCAATGGAAACGGTTAATAGTATTCGCCTCGAAATACTAAACCCTGTTTCAATCGCCTCGTTTTTGGAAGTGAACATCTTAGGGATAGATTCTGTGAGTCAAACGCCTGAGCCTCTAAACGCTTACAATGATAATAGCATTATCATAACAGCTGAATTTAATTTAAGATTAATACAAATCAATTGCTAAACCACGGAGGGCCTTATGGCTTGTGATAAAAAAAGTACTGGTATCGTTTTAGAAGGTTGCCAAGTATATTTCGGAAAGAAAAACAAAACATGTGTTACACCTGTTTACCCTGTTGTAGAGAGTTCTTCTTTTAAGTTCTCAACACCATCTACAAAATATTACTGTTGGATTGACGACGGCGCTGGTGTAGATCCTGTTTTTGCTGGTTATACAGCGATTGAAGTTGATACGTCAGCAGCGACAACTACAGCAGAGGTCGTTACGGCACTAAAGACAGCAGTAGAAGCTATTGCTCTAGATGTTAGAGTAACAATCTCTACGGACACATTGTCGGCAACCTTTGAAAATGCATCTATCGGTGTTGTATTAGAGGCGTCGGTTGATGTTGATAGTACATTTGTTATCGGTACAGATGTTGCTGGAATAGGTGGAGACTTAGGTAAAACCGAAGCTCTAGATATGAGTATGGAAGTAGAAACTTTTGATGTGTCTGCAAATCAGAGTGGAAATTTAGTTTTAGACAAGTTTATCACTGGCTTAAGTGCTGAAATTTCAACTACGCTTTTACAAATGACTGCTGAAAACTGGTCTTTACTAGTTGGTGAAGGTACAGGTGGTAACTTTACACCATCAGGTGGCGAAACAGTTACTGGTTACGGTACAGACTCAATTAACAAGTCATTCTTCAATATCGCAGGAGAGTTGCGTTTGCATCCTTTAAGACTTGCAGATGATGATTTATCTAGAGATATTACGCTACATCAGTGTGTTGTGCAGCCAGCTTCTATCAACTTTGATTCTACTGAGAAACAAGGAATGGAAGTAAGTTTTACAGCTCTGTTAGATGAAACGAAAAACGGAGCAATCAACTTGTTTGCGTTTGGTGATTCTTCTCAAAATCTTTTAAAGTAATTTAATTACTCCCCTGGCTTCGTATTGTCGGGGGTTATTTTTCTCTCATAAAATAAACAGCACTATAGTTAAGGTCATAAGAAATCGCTAATGCCATAGTGTCTTTGTTTTCTTTCATACCCAAGTATTAGCAAAAACAGGGCATATAATATACAATCGGTGTAAACATTACACAACAGGAGAAGACCACATGAAATTAATCAAAGAAGCGTTAAAGATCGACATTTATGGTATTAATAACGAACTAAATTATCCAACTCTAAAAGAGCTTGAGAACCTAGAAAAGTCAATGAATGGTGAGGACAATGTAGAGACAACTAAGAAGTTTCTAATTCATTTAGGGATGGTACCAGAATCTTTTGACTCACTACAAGTTAATCATATCAAGCAGATTATGGAGAGTTTAGGCGGGGGAAAGTAACCCTAAGTCCATCTGATATTATGTGCGCCCGCGTGGCGCGCTTTTATGGATGGCCTGACTCAGAAATTAATATCATTCCATTCAAAACGTTGGTAAAATATTATCATGCAATAGAAGTTCTTGAATCTGGCGAAATGCTTGCTGAAATGACCTCTCTCGATTATGTCAAGCACATGAAAGACAGGGATCGAAAAGACCTTCACAGAAGATTGCTCAAAAACACAAAGAAGCATCAGGACATAGAAGAGAAAAATGCGTCCGTCGATGATCTAGAAGCACTTGTCAAAGGACTGTTAAGTGGCAGATGAAAAAGTATATATAACCCTCATATTAGATGATAAAGAAGTAACTGGCGTTCTTAAGGGGATGCCCAGCAAGTTCGGAGACGCTGGCGATAAAGCTGGCGCCTCTTACGGCTCTAGATTCAAAGCAAGCTTTAAGGCAAACATTAAAGGTGCCTTCTCTAGACTTAACAGATCATTAGGTCAGTCACTTACTAACATGGCGAAGCTCCAAACAGCGGCGGTCTTATTTGGCTCCGCTTTTTTTCTAAAGAGCGCAATAGCAGAGGCCGCTAAACTTGAACGAGCTATGAGGGGACTAAACTCTGTAGCTGCCAACTATGGTGTCGATACAGTAAAGTTAAACGAGACTATTCAGGATTTGGCTGCTGACGGGATGATCCCATTAAGCGAGATAACAGAAGCATTTAAAAACAGTTTACGCTCTACTGGCGGTCAGCTTGAGTTAACGGTAGCATCGTTTAAATCATTTAGAGACTCAGCAACAAATAATAGGGAAGCTCAATACTCACTAGGCGAGGCAATTGTAGCCACCACTCAAGGTGTTAGAAATCAAATGTCTGTTAAGTCAGATGCGATTGGTGTCACCGAAAATCTGTCTATAGTTAATAAAAAATACGCTGCTAGTCTTGGAAAAAACGTTAGTCAGCTAACCGATCAACAAAAGCAGTTAGGCTCAACAATTGGCCTAATGAAAGCGGGCGAAATATCTACAGGTGATTATGCTAGGTCATTAAATGATTTTGACGGAATTATGTCCAAAGTAAGCGGAGAGTTTAAAAGGTTTCAACAAAACGTAGGGAGGTTTGTAACTAAATCACCAACGCTATTAAAAATATTTAAAGATATTGGCACTGCCTTCGGAGATTTAAATAAAGATCTTTCTGACTTTATAAATAAAGGTGGCATTAAAGAAATCACTCTTTCAATGTTAAGTTTTGCAAAAACATTTACTCAATCAGTATTAAAGCCAATCTCGTTTCTTACTGATGTTGTTGAGATAGCCGTAAAAAGTTCAGCGCTATTAATCCAAGGGTTACTTTTAGCTTTCATAGGTATGGCCAACGGTGTGGGGAAAGTCTTTAAAGCTTTGGGTTTTGAATCTCCACTACTTGACTCTTTACAGGGCTTAACAGATGCCACAATGATAACAGCGGGAGATATGAAAAGAGATTTAGAAGCTGCTGTAGATGGTGCTTTTAGTACAGAAAAATTAGATAAGATCACTGCGTTTGTAAATAAATACATTTCAGAGGTATCGAGAATAAAAGAAGCTGGTGCGCTAATTAAAAACACTGGTGACGATATAGTAAAAGAGTTAGGAGCAGACGCAAAAGCTATGGGTAACATAGTTAAAAACGGTATTGTAAAAATGATGTCGAGTGCGATGCAAGAGCTAGGGAGAACTTTAGTTCAAGGCGGCTTCTCATTTAAAACTTTCGGTGCGATTGTTATAAGTGCATTAGGTGATTTGGCAATCCAAATGGGTACTATGATTATCGCGGCTGATTCAGCAATGGCAGCCCTGCAAGCTTCTGTTGTAGGAGTACCAGGTAAAGGAATCGTTTACGGCGCTGCTCTTATTGCGATTGGTGGAGCAATGAAAGCCTTCAGCGGTGGTATGGGTGGCGGAGGCTCAAGCGCCAGCAGCGCCTCTTCTGGCGGCTCTACTCCAGGCTCAATTGATAATCCTACTTTCACACAGGAATCACCAGTCACTAGAGAAGACCCAGGAACTCAGGTTGTCGTTAATATCCAAGGCGATATTCTAGACGGTGAGGAATCAGCAAAAAGAATAGCAAATATTTTAAACGATAGCGGCGAGACATCGGGCATCGTAATTAACAGGAGTCTTATAGCATGATAAGAAGTGCTTTTTTATACGGGTACACAGTTACCGACGAAACGAAAAACTTTTATTTTGACGAGGGCGCTGGGGTACAGTCTTTTATAATTCCACCTAGAAGTTATTCGTTAGAAAATCTTAGAGAATTACTGCAGACTTTATTAATTGAAAACGGTACACAGGTTTATACTGTTGCTGTTAATAGAGTTACAAGGCTCTTTACAATATCGGCTCCACTCACTTTCGACTTACTACCAAGCACAACAACAGAAAACTTCTTCTCTGTTATTGGTATCACAGCAGACAAGCTTGCTGGTATTACCTACGAGTCTGACATTAGTACAGGGCAGACATATCTACCGCAGTTTGCACTAGAGGGTTATGGAGCATTTGGACTTAACAAAAAGTCTATTAAGGGTTCTGTATCAGAAGCGCCGAGCGGAATAACTCAAGCAACAGACTTTGGAACTCGGTCAGTGATGAAATGTGATTTCCCTTTTATCGGAAATTTTGAACATAGAAAGGATTCACCAGTTGAAAGCAACGCGAATGGATTACAAGATGCAATCGATTTCTTTGACTATGCAATTACAAAGGGCGAGATGGAATTTATGTATGACAGAACGGATTTCAATACCTACAATATTTGTATATTGGAGAGTGCGGGGAGTGATCGTAACGGATTAGGTTACGAGTTAAAACAAATTAAAAATCTTCCAAGTTTTTACCAAATAAAGAAACTAATTTTTAGGGAACTATAATATGACAGTAATTAATGGACAGGTAGCAAATCAAACCACATTTAACGGTGCATTTATGTCTAGGACAATCAAAGCTTTAGGCGTAGGGATTGAGATTGATTCTACTACAGAATTTTCTAGGCCATACCCGAAAATGACTACAGCTCAAAGAGATTTGATTGCTGCTGTAGAAGCAGATTGTCTTTATAATTTAGATACCAAACGTCTAGAAGTTTATGACGGTACTGCTTGGGGTATTTACGACAATGTAGATTCTGTTAATGGTTATACTGGAACGGTTGTTTTAGACCCTGATGATTTAGACGATACGGCCACTACGAACAAGTTTGTAACTCAGGCCGAGAAAGATAAATTAGCTGCGATTGAAGATGGCGCACAAGTTAATACTGTTGATTCTGTTAATGGTGAAACTGGAGCTGTGGTTTTAGATAAGACTCATGTGGGTCTAGGAAACGTAGATAACACTTCTGATGCTGATAAGCCTGTTAGTACAGCAGGGCAAACGGCGCTGGATCTAAAGGCTGATGCATCCGACTTAACAGCGCATGAAAATGACTTAGCTAATCCACACGTAGTTACTAAGACACAAATAGGACTAGGCAGCGTAGACAATTTATCTCTACAAACGCACCAGGATAATTACCTAGCACACAAAGAAGTTGATACGAAAGCCAATCTTGTTACATGGGCGCTAACAGCTATTAATGGATCGTTTGCTTTTGCAACGGATGAAAAGAAATCATATCAGGTGATTGATACGCTTCTAGCAGAGATTGGTGGCGGTGCTGGCGGTGGTGGTGCAGAAGTTCCTAGTACATATAAATTATTCAACGCAGAAGATGGTGACGTAACAGGGTTTACTAATATAACTATTAATGCAACAGCGCCTATAAACGGGGAAGCTGATTATGAAGTAACGGCTTATCCTGCTTCATTCTCTGCCATCTCTACAGTTCCTAGAAATCTAGGAAAGAGAAACACGGTAACTATTCAATATACAATTACATCAGGAACAGCGAAGATCGCTATATCTGGTGGTGGAATGTTAAACCCTGTAGGGGGTGAGATTGATAATCAGAAACAAGTAATTGTTTTAGAGTACGCACCAGTAGACGCTACGGATTTAACATTAACTATTACAGATGTATCAAGTGCAACTGGGTTGAAGCTAGACGATTTAGAGTTTAGTGATTCGGCTCGTGAAGTTAAGAATTTTACGGTTACTGAGACTGTAGAATACTTAGGCTATACAAGCAAAAATGGATCTAATCAAGTCTTGTTACCTACAGTAAGGAAAGATACGTCTAGTGAATTGATAACAGTAACCAATACAGATCATACTAGGTTTACATTTAAGAAGGTGGCAACTTTTACTTGTGTAGCTGGGTATAACTTATCAACAAACCAATTAGTAATAGTTGAATTGTATAACTCAGGTGGGACGCTACTAAAAAGAGGTTTTGAAACTTCTGGAGCAGCAGGAACGGCCACGGCTACAATGATAGGTGAAGCAGATGTTGGAGATTATTTAACATACTATGCTAATGGAGCTTCAAGTAATACTAACTCAACAAACTTCTCAGTAACAGCCACAGCCCAATCAAGCGGAACGGTTTTTGCTTCGGATAGTAATTTCGAGAATACGTTTACAGCTAAGGTTATTGACTCTACGTCAGGGACAATAAGTTCTTACGGGGAAGGTGTTACGGTTTTCACGCTTAAGACTCATAACTCAGTTGGATTCGATACATATTCTCTAGACACAAGCTTATATTCAGAGTTTCCAACTTTCTCGGTTGTGCCAAATAGTACAACTTGGGGAGATTTAACGGTAACTGTTAAAGAGTTAACATTTCCAGACTTTCAAGTTATTAGATATTCTACAGGAACAACGCCAAGAGATTCTGGGTTTAATTTATCTGTAAAAAATTACGGCTCAGACTACAAATCCAAAGCAAACTACATCGCCTCGCTGATTATTGAAAATCCAGATGGGGAAGAACTTATAGCTTTCGTTGAAGATCACAAAACAAGCGGTACTCATGGAGGTACATCATCTATAACCCCAGTTGCTAGAGACTTAAATACCCTAAGTGGTGATGCTTTACAGATGGGTGTTTCAATAGACGGTACAGACGGTTTTAAATTTGCTCAAGAAGGTAAATACTTGATTGAGTGGTCAGCTCCTGCCAGAGAAGCGAATAGACATAAGACAGCTCTACGCAATGAGACTACAGCTACAAATCTTAAAGACGGTAGTAATGAATTTACAGGTCCATATGCCGTCTTTACCAGGTCTGTTGGAAGTTGGACAGGTGAGGTGGCATCAGGGACTGTATTCTCTATTCTTCATGAGGTTCAGACTTCAAAAGCTACGACTGGCTGGGGGGTAGAGGTTGGGGGTACCTTAACTATAGGTACAAGTGAGGTTTACACCAAAGTTAAAATAACTAGAATTGCCAAGAAACTCGGAGTAGACCAACTCGGTCAAGTGGTTACGAATCATGTAACTGGTGGTACGGAGTATGAGCTTAAGGGTCAGCTTTGGAATGGTAAGCAGATTTATGCTAGGTCTTATGAGTTAGCTAGTGACATTGTAGCGACAACAACAATCGACACTATTGATTTCCCATTAGACATACTGGATGCTCCAAAAATAGACACTACTGACTTTCTAATTGTCGGGACCTCAACTTCTTCTGGTACTAGGCATAGAGTTATGTATGAGAATGATACAGGGGCTATTAAGGTTCGTGCTGAAGGTGGGACATACAAGGCAGGGTCGAGATTCACTATCAAATATTTAAAACCATAAGGAACCCCAATGCAAGAACAAACTCAACTAGACCGCATTGAAAATAAGCTAGATAAGGCAATGGCCAAATCAACTAAGAACGAGGTCAGAATTAAATTTCTGGGCTTGGGGTTGAGTTCAGTCTTTGTTATGATCGGTACATATTTAAAAAGTAAACTAGGACTATAGAATGAGCTACTTTAAACAGTTATGGAAAAAAGATATAATACCTAAAGAGCCTGTAGTAATTACGCCAAGCCAACCAAGACCTAGAAACCCGCTATCTCCTGGAGCAAAAGGTGTTGACATCTCTCACCATAATGAAAGCGTAGATATTTCAGTATTAGAAAAAAACGTAGACTTTATTTACATGAAAGCTACAGAAGGTATTAACTTTGTATCCTCGACATACAAGCGCAGAGCAAAACAGATTAAAATACCGTGGGGCGCTTATCACTACTACAGGGTTAAGCATGACCCCGTAAGACAAGCTGAACACTTTTTAAAATATATTGATGTAAAGTCAGGTCTACCACCAGTGTTAGATATTGAAGCGATTAACAACAACTACAAAGATAAACACACAGCAGATATTTTACTATTCCTAAAAACAATAGAGAAAGAAACGGGCTTAACTCCAATGATTTACACTTCCTACTATTATGCTAGGGACGTTATCAAACCAAGCGAAGAATTTAAGAGATACCCATTATGGTTAGCGTGGTACACATATAGTTTCGATAAGGTAAAATGCCCTGAACCTTGGGATAATATAAAAGTATGGCAATGCTCGGAAGCCGCAAGAGTTGAAGGTGTTAGGGGCGATGTTGACTACAACAAGGTAATGTCCTAATGGCCATAGAATTAACAACCAAAGCGCAATCAATAACCAGTGCTTCAAAAGCCACCAATCAAATTATATTAGAGATAGAGGGGATTCCTTTTGTTTATGGCGCAATAGAGATAACCGAGCTAGTAAGAATCGGTGATGCTGGTCTTTTGATTGGGGGTTTTATTATAGGTGGCTCTAGGCCATTAAGTAATTCTAGGCCATATATTTCTTTAGACGGAACAACCAAATCTATTAATTCCCAGGTAAATAGTGATAAGGGTGGTTTCACCTCTATTACAAAATTTAATGTTGAGTTAGTCGATTTTAATAACGAAGTATCAACTGCCTTTGCTAGCGGAAACTATGTAACAGATATTTTATCAAAGGAAGTAAATGTTTACGTTTCTTTTGATGGCTTAAGCTTTCCTGATGATGCTGTTAAAATATTTAATGGAGTGATTGACGGATTTGAGACAACAGGAAACTCTGTCAAACTTTCCATTGCACACCCCGAGAGATTAAAAAGAAGAGATTTATTTTTACCTGCAAGTACCGAACTAACGAGTGCAATGGATGCTTCTCAACTAACTGCTGATGTAATAACTACAAATGATTTTTACATAGAGGAAGGGGAAGGGATTGAGACATACATCAAAATTGATGATGAGCTTATGCGCTTTTCTTCTGTCGCCCCCAATGTGATTACTATTATAGAGCGTGCTGCTCTTGGAACGGTTGCAAATGCCCATGATGATGAGGCAGAGGTTAGTTCATTCTACAGGCTACAAGGAAACCCAATAGACCTGGCTCTAAAATTAATGCTTTCAGGTGGTGACAAATACTTCGCAGAAACTAGCGCTGTATCTATTGTAGACTTTGGAACAACAACTATATCAGATGCAATCTTTTTCAATGAAACCAGGCTTGTTGAAAGATACGGCCTCTCAGAAGGTGACCTAGTTACACTTTCGGGTTCTGTTTCTGGGAATGATTTTGTAGACGCTTTGATTGTAGAAATAGGATCAGTAAACGGCGCTGGGTTTATCCAGGTTGATACCTCTTTAGTATCAGAGATTGGAAACGATTTATTAATGGTTGAGTTCGGATCACAATACAATGTGCTTAGCACAGGTTGTAACATGAAACCGACACAGGTTGATGTATCTCAACACTTAATCATACAGGGATTAGTCGGGGGGTCATTCCCTGATTATGATTTTTATATTAAAGAAGAGGTTAACGCTAAAGAGTTTATATCTGAGCAGATATATTTTCCTGTAGGTATGTACTCTTTAAACAGAAAGGCAAGGGCATCGTGTGGATACACAGCGCCGCCAGTTAGTTTATTTCAAACTAAAAAGTTAGATGCTAACAGTGTTCTAAATATAGATAAATTGGTTGTTAAGCGTTCTACTAATCAAAACTTTTATAATACGATTCAATATAAATATAACCAAGACACATTAGAGGACAAGTTCCTGGCAATTAGAACAACAGTGGACGAGGATTCTTTTAACAGAATCGCCGATGGCCCACAGACTTTGAATATCTCGGCTAGGGGATTAAGAAATACAGCATCGGTTAACAGCTTCCTAAACGCGCAATCAATTAGATTTTTAGATAGATATAAATTTGCAGCGGAGAGTTTAACTGTGAGTGTCCCTTATCAGTTCGGCTTTAATATTGAGCTAGGTGATAGAATACAATTTTACGGTGCTGATATAGGTGTATTCTTGTACTCTCAAGGCACAAGAGAACCACAGCCAAAGATTTTCGAAATAACCAATAAGAGAATGGATATTATTAATGGTTCTATTTCTCTAACTTGTCTAGATACAGTTTTTGGAACATCAGGGCGCTACATAACACACGCGCCGTCTTCTTTTGTAGATGCTGGCGCTACACTTACACAAATACCCATTAAGAAGTCTTTCGGTACTACCTCGAACGAAGAGGAAGAGGAAAAGTGGACAGACTTTGTTGGGGGTCAGATATTAATACATAACGATGATTGGACTATTCAAGAACTCGTTACCCTTCAAAATGTGGGATCAGGGTTTCTGTCTGTATCAGCCATGAGCGTTGCTCCATTAGAAGACTTTACAGTTGAGCCGCCACATTATGATGATGCATCAGAAGAGTTCAAGATTCTTCATGGGTTTAATTCTCCTAGTGTTGGGGTTGTTACAGGAACGACTACAACGGTCGAGGTTGATTCTATTGGAGAGTTTTTTGTGGGTGCCTCGATTAGGGTACACAGCGAAGATTTTACTAACGATAAATATACAACGGTAACAGAGATTAACGTCAACACATTGACAGTTGCAGACGATTTGGGATTTACTCCTACGGCCGGAGAGTTTGTAGACAAGATAGGATTTTCTAGTGATAATGGAGATGCTTATCTACACTTATAAGGAAAGATTATGACTGACATTACAAGTTTTAAGAGAAACGTCCAGGTAGAGGAAACGGAGTATAAAAGCGCCGTTAGTGAATCTACAGCTCAGAAGCTCGGCGGATCTATTAACTTTATAAATACTAGGCAATATGATTTACACTCATTTAATTTAAATGGAGCCTATCAGCTAGGCGTAGGAAGTACGGGAGTTGATGGCCTCTATCCTGTAGTTATAAATATGGAGCTAGTAGCTATTACTATTTATAGTGTAGATGCAGGAGTAAGCGGAACAACTACTTTTGACATCCATTGGCTTTCATCTTCAGGTGCCGATCAAGGTAGTATATTTTCAACTAAACCGAGTATCAACTCAAGCGCGCCAAATAATGCTTTTGGTATAAAAGGTTTAGTAACTGAAGTCTTAGATTTTGGCGGTACAGGTATTACTTTACCGGTATTAAGCAAAACTCAATTCAACCAAGGGAACGCCCTTAGATTTGATATAGATGCAGCAATGAGTTCAGCACAAAATGCTGGGCTAACTTTTCACTTCAGACCAAGGAACTAATTATGGCAACATATTCGGGTGGCGAGGCCATTCTTAATGTATTTACTGCAACTGCAAACTACACCGTACCGTCTGGAAGATATGCTAAGATTACGGTTCAAACTGCTATCGTATCTTCATCGAGTAGCATTTCCATAGGTAGTTCTGTATGGAATATAGGTGGAGGAGGTGCCTCTGTTAAGTTATTTCCTATTTCGGTTAGTTCATCGGCCGGTAGTGGTAATGAACTAATGGTGAGCGCTCCAGAATTTTTAATAGGGTCAAATGAAACAATAGTATTAAATGGCGGCTCAACTATGACCTTTACAGTAAGAGAATTTAACAATCCATAAGGAGAAGATTATGTTTATTTTATTAGCAGCTTTAATTTTTACATCAGGGTACAACGTTCAAACGAAGTACGATTATTGTGAATCAATCGAATTTAAGGGTGAGTATTGCTCACTACAAAAGAAACTTAATAAGTATGAGAAGGAGAAGAAATAATGGAACTATTAATTATTGGTATGGTAGAGAAGTACCCTATTATTATGACAATTTTATCTGTAATGGGTATGGCAAGATTAATCCTTAAGCCATTAATGACGTTTTTACATGAGATGGTTGTGGTTACAGAATCAACTAAGGATAATGAGATACTAGACAAGGTAGAAGCGTCTAAAATCTACAAAGGTCTTCTTTTTGTTTTAGATTACGCCTTCTCACTTAAGCTTAAGAAGTAATGATAAATACTTTATTTAAAGTCCTGGGTAGCGGTTTGGCTATCTGGGAATCTAAAGAGAAGAGAAGATATCTTGATGAACTAATCTCATTAGAAAAGGACTATTATGCAGAATATAACAAAGAGATTTCTGACGATGCTGTTCTTGATGGTATTCGTTTTAAGCTGCAGCTTATTGGCAAAGCCTTTAGTTCCAAAGTTGGAAATGAGAACTCTAAGGATTAGTAAAGATTTTTCAGGCTTTGAATATCGCTACTGTAAAAAGAAATCTTTCTTTGGAAAGAAGTGTAAAAAGTGGCAGATCGATAAGTATGATTTGTCTGACCCTGCCACTCGAAATAAATTAATTAATATGGGGTTTAAAGCGCGCGTGTTCAAGCGTTGATAAAATCTCCATATCTTCTGTTATACCATCCAGGTCAACCACGTTTAAATATTTGCCTACTTTAACAATGTAGGCATTTATTACTCTGTCTAATCCGTATTTACTTCTACAGCGTTTGCAGTCTATATTAGCATTTATACTGCTATGAGTGGAGAAGTAACCTTCAAAGCCACAGCCGTCTGGTTTCATGTGAGTGCGCATAAATTAACTCCATTTTCTTATAGGATCAGTGAGCGCTCTTTCGTCGCTCCACCCTTTCTTTTTTCTGGCATATAAGACACTCGCTTTTATATCACAAGCGCGCGACCAGTTAGCAACAGTCATAGTCTTTCCTTTATAGGTAAGGGTCACATTTTTTCTAGTGTTGTTCTGTTGCTCGCATCCTGTCGCCCATCGACAATTCTCAGGGGAGTATGGGCCATTATTATCTATTCTGTCTACTGAGTGTTTTTTTGATGGCCTCGGCCCTATGTCTCTGTAAAAAGTTAAAAATGAATTTTTCCAATCGTCACACAAGGTAATTCCTCGCCCTCCATAATCGACGTACTGTTTATTTGTTTTTGAGAAGCATCTCGCCTTTATGTTTGCCCACACTGCATACATTCTTTTATGCTCTAGCGTGTGACCCATTGGCCTCCCATTTAGACAACCGCAACTTTTTGTGTGACCACTGTTTACATGATCAACAGAAGCCACTTTTTCTTTTCCGCAAGAGCACATAACTTTAACCCATAAATCACTTATGTCTTTGTTTTTTAGCGTCATACTGCTACCCTTTCTTTAACGAATTAAACCTTGTTATAAGATTGTGCCCTTATTGCCCTTGAGTGTGATCTTGGGTGTGAGGGCGTTATTGTCTAGCAAAATTTTCTCATTTGCGCCTTTATTGTTTTCGCTTGAGTAAGTATCTGCTTCTGGTAACTATTCATTTTTGAGTCGTCTATCTTGTCATAATTCATCGCCTACCACCATTCATAAATTGATACATAAGGCACAGAAAACCAAGTCCAAACACAATTGGAATTATCCACAATAAGTGTAAAATATTTATACTCATACTTTCTCCATCAATTTAATTATTTCGGGCTTGTCTAGAAAGTCTTCATGCCAACTGGAGTCTATGCAGTCAACTGCCTCTTTTAGCAACTCTTCTAGCTCTTGGATTTCCTCAATAGCAACATCACCATAATTCTTGCCTAACTGGTTTACTTTCGTACCTCTTTTTTGAATAAACTCATTAAGAGGGTAGTAGTCACTAGTAAGTTTCTTGTGCATTTTCAGGTCGTGCTCAAGTTGATCTATTTTCTTTTGTTGATGGTTCCAAGTTTCTTCGCAATTATAATAATCGTTTTCAAAACCATCTCGGTTATCAAATATTGTGTCGCACTTCTTACCAATATAGTAAAACTCATTAAAACTCTCTTTCTCGTTATTCATCCCATAACCCCTATTATTCTGAAAGCCCACCACCAAAAAACCGATAGGACTATTAATATACAAATCCAAGCTTTACCCGCGTAGGTCATTCCTCACACTCCACTAATATTCTCATAGCATGAAGCAATGCTCGATCAAGCCCACCTTCTATAGGATAATCGTAAAAATCCAACATCAAGCTTTCTCTATTAAACATAAATGGTGTTGCCCTACAATGAATCAACTCGAGCTGAAACACTATCGAAATTATCTTGCCCAGGGTATTTGCTTGAGTCATATAGAATCTTTTTCGGGATGCGATACCCTGTTGGCGCATATTCTCGCCCTGTTGTTTCAAGGAAACGATCTGTGTCTCCAGTTCTTTTATTTTCGTAAAATTCGATGAAAGCATCTACTAATCCTTTTGTGTTTGGTTTAATTATTTTTTTATAAGGTGATTTAGCCACGTTTGCCGCCTTTTGGTATAAAGAGTGCGTCATGGTGTGACCAGCCATACTTTCTTATCCTTGTTCGAACTCTTCCCTCGGGAATTTCCAAAGTCTTACACCACTCTGTAATGTTTTGAGTTACACCATAAGCTGAAAGTTGTACGTTCGTCCTTCTGTTGTTACCCTGTTCTTTTCTCGTAGCCCACCTACAATTCTCTTTATAATAGCCTTTATCGTTTTCTATGCGTTCCAAAGTCATGTTTTTCGGACGCTCTCCCATGTCACCAATAAATTTGAGTAAAGATTCTCTCCATCTAAAACATACAGCAATACCCCGCCCCCCATAATCCTTGTAACGATTATTTTTAGGGTTGAGACATCTGGCTTTCATGCCCGCCCATGTACTATATAGGGGGTGGTTCGTAAGCTGGTGCGTATTATTTCCCTTTTTACAGCCGCAACTTTTAGTTCTTCTTTTAACATCAGCAGTTCTCACTTCTTTCTCGTTCCCACAAAAACCACATTTATACAGACCAAATCTGACTCGTTTCTTTTCGCCCGTATCTATCATTCCCAAATCTTCTAATAATTCCATAACTAACCCCTACCAGATATGATTCTGTATTTCCTTAAAACGGCCTTTTTTAATAAGCACAATCGCCTTAACTTTCATTTCTGCATCTAATACTTGTTGCCTTAGATTGTCTAATGAAGTGCAATTAGTACGCGGGTAAATATTACACTCCACCCATTTATTTATTTTCTCTTTCTGGTATGGTAGAAAATAAACGGCATGAGTCATAGACAGCCCATTCCAGTACATAATCTTTAACGTCTTGTTACCAGCCTTACTTATATGGTAAACGCTAGTTATGTTTGTAACTGGTGTACCTTCCATATAGGCAACGGTAGTAAGGTTTTTCTCGTAGTCCCCTG
>TARA_R110001632_G_scaffold116951_4_pt1 | contig 16128 bp, 17 predicted proteins | sample TARA_R110001632 | Tara Oceans TARA_R110001632 (sample SAMEA4398266) | marine metagenome | biome: Polar Biome; feature: [SRF] surface water layer (ENVO:00010504); material: water (ENVO:00002006), including particulate matter (ENVO:01000060) such as... | depth 5 m
ACTTTTCACGAAATCGATTTCGTATTGTTAAAAAAAGAAATACTTTTGCACAAAATTTAAAACGTTAGACAACACACTATGTCAATAGCCAAAAATTACGAAAACGAAGTTACTACACAAGCACAAGTCCGAAGAGCTACAACCGAATTTATCAATATTGTCAACGATTTATGGTATGATAAATCTATTGAGCTGGTATTGTTTAGAAATCCATTAGTAGATAAACGAGCTAGTGAGGTTTTAAACTTAATCAATTATGCAAAGGAATTTGTTGCGAAGCCAATTTCAATTCATGATGCATTGGATATTGCAAAAGCCATTCAACAACTAGAATTACCATCATCAAAATTAGATATTGGTAAGTTAGCCTATGAATGCTATTTAGATGTAAACGGATGCAAAGACAAAGTTGCCTTTGTGAAGAATCAATTAAAGGGAGCTACTGTTGCTAAAAATATTAAACCAAAAGATGTTGTTTTATATGGTTTTGGGAGAATTGGACGCTTATTAGCAAGAGAGTTGATGTCCAAAATGGGGAAAGGTTCTCAATTGCGCTTAAGAGCTGTTGTAACTCGCGGACCTATTAATGAAACTGTTTTAGAAAAAAGAGCCTCATTATTAAGTATCGATTCGGTTCATGGAGATTTTCTAGGAACGGTTCAAATTGATGCAGAAAACGATGCATTAATCATTAACGGAACTACTGTGAAAATGATTTCTGCGAATGCACCAGAAGATATAGACTATACAGCCTATGGTATTAATGATGCATTAATTATAGATAATACAGGAGCTTTTAGAGATAAAGAAGAATTAAGCAGACATTTAAAAGCCAAAGGAGCCAGCAAAGTATTATTAACTGCTCCAGGAAAAGGAATTCCAAATATTGTTCATGGTGTAAATCATAAGCAACACAATCCAGACACCGTTGATATTTTTTCAGCAGCTTCTTGTACAACGAACGCAATTACGCCAGTTTTAAAAGTGTTGGAAGATAATTACGGAATCAAAAAAGGACATTTAGAAACCATTCACGCGTATACAAACGATCAGAATTTAGTAGATAATATGCACAGTAAAAACCGTAGAGGTAGAGCTGCAGCATTAAATATGGTGATTACAGAAACTGGAGCAGGAAAAGCTGTATCCAAAGCAATCCCCGCTTTAGAAGGAAAGTTAACATCAAATGCAATTCGCGTTCCTGTACCTAACGGATCTTTGGCAATCTTAAATCTTCAGTTGCGTTCAGAAGTAACAACAGAAGCTGTAAATGCCTTATTAAAGCACTATGCTTTAGAGGGAGATTTGGTAGAGCAAATTCAATACTCTTTAGATGCTGAATTGGTTTCTTCTGATATTGTAGGAACTACTGCTCCATCAATTTTTGATAGTAAAGCAACCATAACAGATGGAGACACAATTGTAGTTTATGTTTGGTATGATAACGAATATGGATACAGTCATCAGGTAATTCGTTTGGCAAAACACATCGCTAAAGTGAGAAGATTTACGTACTACTAGAATCTTATAAATAGATCATATAAAGCGCGCCTATTTAGGCGCGCTTTTTTATTGCAAAAGAATCAATATGTTAGGTTTTAATATTATCAAGACAAACCAGATTAGCGTATAATTATAAGTAGCTTTGTTTATAATCTAGTGTATTCAATTTCATGTCAAAAATCCATTCAAAATATATTATTATCGGAGCAGGATTATCTGGTCTTGCTTCTTCTCATCAATTACAAAAAAAGGGAGAACAAGATTTTTTAGTATTGGAAAGCAGAGATAGAATAGGAGGAAGGATCTATACAAAAGATGAAGTAGATCTAGGAGCTGCATGGTTTCAGAGTTTTCATCATCATATTCAGCATTTCTTGGATGAATTGGGTCTTGGAAAATTTGAACAATATTCGAAAGGAAAAAGTGTCTTAGTTTACAATAAAATGGCTGCAGCACATTATTTTGAAATGAATCCAAACGATCCTTCTTCGTATAGAATTCGGAATGGTTCTGAAGAACTTATAAATTTATTAGCAACATCTGTAGCGGATAAAATAAAACTGAATACGACAGTAATCAATATCACAGAAGAGAATGATAAATTGATAATTACAACTACGAATGGTGTCTATTCTTGTGAGAAAATAATCGTTACTGTTCCTCCAAAAATTGTAAAAAATATTAAATTCCACCCAGCATTACCTACATCTCTAGTTCAAGTGATGAATCAAACTCATACTTGGATGAGTAATTCAATTAAAGTGGGAATTACTTTTAATATGCCATTTTGGAAAGAGAATGGTTTTTCAGGAACTGTTATCGGACAAATAGGTCCACTTTTAGAACTCTACGATCATAGCAATTACGAACAAACTTCGTTTAGTTTAATGGGGTTTGTAAATGAAGAGCTAAGAGATTTATCTAAAGAAGATAGAAAAGAAATGATCTTAGAGTATTTAGAGAAGTATTTAGGAAAAGAAGCAAAAAGTTATAGCAACTACTACGAGAAAGACTGGTTTTTAGACACCAATACTTCTTCTGATGATGTCTATGATACCATCATGAATCGACAATATGGTCATCCAGTTTTTCAAGAATTTTATCTAAATGATAAAGTTCTTTTTTCTGGAACTGAAACATCTCCAGTTTATGGAGGTTTTATGGAAGGTGCTATTTATAGTGGAATCGTTTCTGCTAAGAAATTGATGGAAAGTTAGATAGAAAACATTGTTGCTATCTTTTGGAAAAGGAGCTTTTTATTTTGAAAATATTCAACACTTTTTGACTATTTTTAACCAACCAAATTTTCAATAATGAAATCTTCTTTTGCTATTGCCTTTCTTTTTATAACTGTACTTCATATGAACGCTCAAAATAAACAATTACCTTATTACAAAATCCCTGAAGCTTCAAAAGAATATACTGCGGGAACAACTGCTGCTAGATCTGTAGATGGGTTAGGGTTTCGTTATTATTGGGCAACAGAAGGTCTTACAGAAAAAGATTTAGAATTTCAGCCTTCAAAAGAAGCTAGAACAACCTCAGAAACAATTGATCATATTTTAGGGCTTTCACAGGTGATTTTAAATGCAGTTTTAAACAAACCTAATGGACAATCACAACCTGAAATGACATTTTCCGAGAAGAGAAAGAAGACTTTGGAGAATTTAAAAAAAGCAAGTGATATTTTAAGAGAGAGTAATGATTTATCTCAATATAAAATGATTTTTGGAACAATTGAATTTCCTTTTTGGAATGTTGTCAACGGCCCTATTTCTGATGCTACATGGCATGTTGGGCAAGTGGTTTCATTTAGAAGATCTTCTGGGAATCCACTTCCAAAAGGAGTGAATGTATTAACTGGAGAAAAGAGACAGTAGAACATGAGTATTCAAGAAAAAATAAATTCTTTACGAGAAGAACTTAATCTACATAATCATAATTATTATGTATTAGATAATGCAACCATTTCTGATTATGACTTTGATATAAAACTAAAAGAATTGGAAAAGTTAGAAGCTGCTCACCCAGAATTTTCTGATCCCAATTCCCCTACACAAAGAGTTGGAGGAGAAATCACAAAAAACTTCAATACCATTGTTCACAAGAATAGAATGTTCTCTTTAGATAATTCATATTCTAAAGAAGATCTGTTAGATTGGGAAAAACGACTTCAGAAAAACTTAGGAAGAGAAGATATCGAATATACCTGCGAATTAAAATATGATGGAGCGTCTATTAATCTTAGTTATGAAAACGGACAATTCATAAAGGCGGTCACTCGAGGTGATGGATTTCAGGGTGATGAAGTGACTCCTAATATTAGAACTATTAAGTCGATTCCATTAGTGTTGAAAACGGACTTCGTCCGAGATTTTGAAATGAGAGGTGAGATTATTTTGCCATTAGACGGGTTTCGAAAAATGAATGAAGAACGCGTTGCAAATGAAGAAGAAGAATATAGAAACCCTAGAAATACAGCAAGCGGAAGTTTAAAATTACAAGACAGTGCAGAGGTTGCAAAACGTCCGTTAGATTGTTTATTGTATCAAGTAGTTACCAACGAACGAAAATATGCTACTCATTTTGAAAGTTTAGAGGCTGCAAGAAAAGCTGGATTTAAAGTTCCAAATACTATTATTCTGGCAACATCTATTGATGCCGTTTTTGATTTTGTAAATCAATGGGATGAAAAAAGACACGATTTGCCCTATGAAACAGACGGAGTTGTCATTAAAGTAAACAATTTACAACAGCAAGAAGAATTAGGATATACAGCCAAATCTCCACGTTGGGCAATTGCGTATAAATTTAAAGCTGCACAAGTTTCTACAGTTTTACATGAAATTACCTATCAAGTTGGAAGAACGGGAGCTATTACTCCGGTGGCAAATCTAGAGCCTGTTCAGTTGGCAGGAACTACCGTAAAAAGAGCTTCTTTACACAATGCAGATCAAATTGAAAAAATAGATATCAGAATTAACGACACTGTTTTTGTTGAAAAAGGAGGAGAGATTATTCCAAAGATTATTGCAGTAGATTTTACAAAAAGACCTGAATATTCTCAGCCAACAATGTATGCAACTCATTGTCCAGAATGTCAGACAGCCTTGGTAAGAACCGAAGGTGATGCTAAGCATTATTGTCCGAATACCTTCGGTTGCGCACCTCAAATTACAGGAAGGATTCAGCATTACATCAGTAGGAAAGCCATGGATATTGATGGCTTAGGAGGAGAGACTGTCGATTTGTTACGAAAAGAAGGATTGATTCAGAATTATGCTGATTTATATGATTTACGAGTTGAGCAGGTAATTCCTTTAGAACGAATGGCAGAGAAATCTGCTCAAAATATGATTGCTGGAATTGAGAAATCTAAAGAGATTCCGTTTGAAAAAGTTTTGTTTGCCTTAGGAATCAGATTTGTTGGAGAAACCGTTGCAAAGAAACTAGCAAAGCATTTTAAATCGATTGATAGTTTAATGATGGCCGATTTAGAAACCCTGATTTCTGTAGATGAAATTGGAGATCGAATTGCAGAAAGTATTATAGAGTTTTCTAATGATTTAGGAAATATGCAATTGGTAGATCGATTAAAACAGTACGGAGTTCAGTTGCAAGTTTCAGAAGAAGAGTTAGCAGGTCAAACTGATAAATTACAAGGAAAAGTATTTGTAGTTTCTGGAGTATTTCATCAAATGAGTAGAAACGATTTGAAGAAAGCTATTGAAGACAATGGCGGAAAAGTAAGTTCTTCTATTTCTAAGAAAACAGATTATATAGTTGCTGGTGACAATATGGGACCAAGTAAAAAAACAAAAGCTGAAGATTTAGGTGTTGCTATTATTTCGGAAGATGATTTTATTAACCTGATTAATTAAAAACTCATGAAATTCACCAAAACTACGATCGCGTCTATCTTTTTTTTACTAGTAAGTATTTTTGATCTCTATGCAATTTTTGTGGGGAATCTAGAAATGGAAATGATTGCAAAACCGCTTATTATCACTTCTTTGGTGGTTGTTTACTTATTATCAGTTTCAAAACCTAATTTCTGGTATGTTTCAGCATTGCTTTTTTCATTTTGGGGAGATGTTTTGTTGTTATTCCAAGATCAGTTTTTTGTCTATGGATTAGCCTCTTTTTTATTCGCGCATATTTTATTAATTAGTGTGTCATCTAAATTTTTAAAGAAAATAGCAATCCCCAAGATTCTAATACACTCTATACCGTTCTTGCTAATTTTAATTTTGTTATTGTATACCGTTTATCCAACCTTAGAAGAGTTATTAATCCCGGTAATTGTATATGGAATTGTCATTTCTGTTTTTGGCGTCGTGACTTTTTTAATATACTCAAATGAACGATCAAAAGAGAATTTACTGCTGTTTGTCGGTGCCATTACTTTTATTCTTTCGGATAGTGTTTTAGCAATCAATAAGTTTTATGAATCTACGGAGCTGTTTGAGAATGCTATTATGGTTACTTATATAATTGCTCAATATTTAATATGCAGAGCAATGATTTTTAAAGCAAAATAAAAACGACTCTAAAATTTCTTCTAGAATCGTTTTCAAGTGTTAACAAATAAAAAGGGTTAAAATTTTTCTCCTATAATCGGAATATCTTTTTTGTTTAGAACTAGTAAAGCTGCGCTAGTTAGTAAGACTAGAATGGCACTTATAAATAAAGCACCGCCGTCATTATTGTGTTCAATTCCTAGAATAGTAATGTGAGACATCACAGCTCCAGACATGGTTCCAAAAGCCAATAAAGCTCCTAGCCAAGTTTTTTTCGGAATAAATAATAAGATGGATGCTATGAGCTCTATAACTCCAGTTCCAATTCTCATTGCTGCCTCATTTTCTCCAGCGATGGTGGTAAACAAATCGATACTCTCTTGTGCTCCTGTAAATTTAAAAAATAAGGTTTGTAGCATAATAATAGCTGCTACCAATTTTAATACTAATGGAATATATTTTTTCATGATGGTTGTTCGTTAGTTTCAGTTTTAGACGGAATAAAAGCGTTGCCTTACAAGATGATGGTTTTATCGGAGCTTGTTTTATGATTGTTTTCATCAAAGTAAAAATCAACCCTACCCAAATTAATTCCGTAGGCGCCAACTTGATTCACTAACATGTTTTCGTCATTTATATTTTTAATGAGTGTTGGTTTGGGTAAAAAAGTATGTGTATGTCCGCCAATAATTAAATCAATGTCTTTTGTTGCAGCAGCTAATTTTAAATCAGAAACTTTCGTTTTATCTCTATAATCATAGCCTAAATGAGATAGGCAAATAATTAAATCACATTTTTCCTTTTCTTTTAATTCTCTAGAAATGTCTTGTGTAATTTCAATAGGATCTAAATAGTTAGTTTCTTTATACATCGTTGGACTCACTAAACCTGCTAGTTCAATTCCTAATCCAAAAACGCCTACTTTAATTCCGTCTTTATAAAAGATTGTGTACCGTTTTACATGAGTATCTAATACCGTGTTTTTGAAATCGTAATTAGCACTAACAAAATCAAATTTGGCATTAGGGAGTTGTTTATAAAATCCTTCAATAGAATTGTCAAAATCATGATTTCCTAAAGTTGCAGCGTCATATTTGAGCATGCTCATGAGTTTGAATTCGATTTCACCACCAAAATAATTGAAATATGGAGTTCCTTGAAAAATATCTCCAGCGTCTAGTAACAATGTATTCGGATTTTCCTTTCTAATTTGTTCCACCAAAACAGCCCTTCTTGCGACACCTCCTTTGTTTGCATGTCTGTGATGACTAGCTTCAAAAGGTTCTATCTGACTATGTGTATCATTTGTATGAAGAATGGTGATGTGTTTTTGTTTTGTTACACAAGATTGTAAGGCCAATCCACCTAAACTAGCCAAAGCAATTCCGGCTGAAGTCTGTTTGATAAATTTTCGTCTCTTCATGCCTATTTGATTATTATTCTTTGATCTATATTTGAAACTAAAGTGTCTTGACTTTTAAAATACTCATTAATAGCATCTCGAATTAAAAAATTACTATCATACAAACTTTCAGGCTCAGCAAAGAAGTTCATCTCGTCACCACCTTTTTGTAAATAGTTAGAAGTAGCTACAAAATAAGTCTTGTTTTTGTCTAATAACTTCCCGTTAATCTTTATGGTGTATTTTCCATTATCAATAATAAACTGTACTTGCTTAGATACTGGATGCGCTCTATTTTTTGCAACAAAATATTCAAAGAGTTCTTCTACTTTTTCAGCTGTTAATTCTACAACCACTAATGTATTATCAAAAGGCATCAATTCAAAAGCATTAGAGACGGTCACATTTCCTTTGTAAATTCCAGATCTAATTCCGTCATAATTAGACATTGAAAAATCTACGGTTTTTCCAGTTTCTTTAGTAAAGAGTTCATTGGCTTTTTCATATGATAAATCGGCAATTAAATTCCCTAGAGTACTTTGTAGTTTTCCGTCTGTTCTCTCTAAGTTTTTAGGTGTGTAAGAAATAACCTTAGATATTTCATCAATCATTTTATTTTTATACGGAAGAAACGTTTTAATAATTAAGCTGTCTTGTTTCGTTTCTGTATTTAGTAAGATTGTCTTTGCGCTAATTTTAGAAACTTCATACGAGCTATTATTACAGGCAATACATAAGAAAGTTAGGAAGAAAAGAATCCATATTTTTTTCATAAGAACACGATTCGTTTTAATTATATTTGTGATCACAAGATAGTTTTTTTGAGTCATTTAATGTATGGTAGGATCTAAATTAAAACATCATTTTATCAAGAAAAAGATTGATAAGTTATCAAAAAACTTATCAATGAAAGGCTATGGTGCAAGTCAGAAAATAAACTCTGTAGCAATAATTACATTAGACGATTCTTCAAAACAACACGATTTTCAAGAGATTTTAATTCAAAAGTTACAACTTAGAAATCCTAGAATTTACAGTTATAGGAAGTTTGCTAAAGAGGATGAAAAATCCTATAAACATTTCTCTGAAAAAGATTTTGATTGGAAAGGACAAATCATAGAACCCAGTTTACAAAGTTTCTTAGAAGAACCTTTTGATCTGCTGATTTGCTTTTTTTCTAAAAAAAATCAATTTTTAGAATATGCTGCGATTAAATCGAGCGCTACCTTTAAAATTGGATTTTCTGGAATAAACTCAAGCTTGTTTGATATTGAATTAGCTTCAGATATTTCTCAAGTTGATGTTTTTTTCAATGAAGTAAAAAAGTATCTAAAAATACTGAATAAACTCTAGTCGTTTAAAATTTAACAAAGCCTTAGAATCTGTAAAATTAGGTATTAATTCCTCTTTCTCATCCTATAATTCTATTGAAAAGAGTACTTTTGTTTTATAAAATAAATGTCATTCTTATGCAAAAATTTATAGGAACAGGAGTTGCAATAATTACTCCTTTTAACGCTGATAAATCTATTGATTTTGTTGGACTAGAAAAATTGGTTCACTACCAGATAGATAATGGTATCAATTATATTGTAATCAATGGAACCACAGGAGAAAGCGCTACTGTGACTAAAGAAGAAAGACAACAAATTATTAAGTCTATTGCTGGAGCAAACAATAATAGATTGCCGCTAGTTTTAGGAATTGGAGGAAACAACACATCTGGAGTTGTTGAAGAATTACAATCTGTAGATTTAACTCATATTGATGCTATTTTATCTGTAGCTCCCTATTATAGCAAACCAACTCAAGAAGGATTTTACCAACACTTTAAAGCAATTGCTTTGGCGAGTCCAAAACCAATTATTTTATACAATGTACCAGGAAGAACTGCTAAAAACATGGAGCCTTCAACAACATTACGTTTAGCAAATGACTTTGATAATGTAATAGCCGTAAAAGAAGCAGGAAATAATGTTCAGCAATATTTAGAATTAATAAAAGACAAACCAAAAGATTTTTTAATCATTTCTGGTGATGACGATTTAGCTTTAACGGTTGTTTTAGCAGGGGCCTCTGGTGTTATATCTGTCATTGGACAAGCATTTCCTAAAGAGTTTTCTAGACTAATCAATTTAGGATTGAAGGGTGAAAATAAAGAATCTTATGATATTCATTTCAAATTAATGGAAGGGATTGATTTAATCTTTTCAGAAAATAATCCAGCAGGAATCAAAGCCGTATTGCAAGCTTTAGATCTTACTTCAGACGAAGTAAGATTGCCACTGGTAAAAGCTTCTGATAAACTTCAAAAAGAAATTGCTAATTTTGTAGAGAATTTACACTAAAAAATATGGTATCAAAAATAATTGAAGATGCTTTAAATAAGCAAGTTACAGTTGAAGCAGAATCTTCACAAGTATATTTAGCAATGGCTTCTTGGGCAGAAACCCTAGGTTTTGAGGGTGTAGCAACTTTTATGTATGCACATTCAGATGAAGAACGTCAACATATGTTAAAACTTGTAAAATTTATAAATGAACGTGGTGGACATGCTAAAGTGTCAGAATTAACAGCACCTCCATTAAAATTTGGTTCAATTAAAGAAATGTTTGAAAATTTATTTCAACACGAAGTGATGGTTTCTAAATCAATTAATGATTTGGTAGATATCACTTTGCAAGAAAAAGATTATGCAACTCATAATTTTCTGCAATGGTATGTTTCTGAACAAATAGAAGAAGAAGCGTTGGCTAGAAATATACTTGATAAAATTAATTTAATTGGAGATGATAAAGGTGGTTTATACTTGTTTGATAACGATGTCAAACGACTTATAGGAGCGCAAGCAGCACCAGATTCAAATTAACAAACATTTAATATCCTTTTAGTATTCTTTTAAGACTATTTATAGTTTCTTGCTAGCGCAATTTTTAATATAAAAAAGCGTTTTACTAATCCATTTTAAATCCTTAATTTTGCCGAATGCGTAAAATCAAAATTTTAGCACTAATTTTCTCCGTTACTCTACTATTGAATTCATGTGGAGAGTACCAACGTACCATTGGAAAAGGTACCATGGAAGAAAGATATAAGTTAGCCATAAAAAAATACGAAGCCAAAGAGTATAGTAAAGCAATACGGTTGTTTGAAATAGTAACTCCTCATTATAGAGGTAAACCACAAATGGAGCGTATTCAATTTATGGTTGCCCAATCAAACTTTAATGAAAAAAACTATACCTTATCTGGGTACTATTTTGATAGGTTTACCAAAAACTATCCTAAAAGTTCTAAGAAAGAAGAAGCTTCTTTTTTGTCTGCATATAGTTATAAGTTAGCATCGCCAGTGTATAGTTTAGATCAAACAGATACCTACAAAGCAATATTATCTTTTCAACTATTCATTAATGACTATCCTAATTCTGAAAGAGTTTCTGAGGCTAATAAACACTTTAGAGAACTACAGTATAAATTAGAGAAGAAAGCTTTTGAGATTGGTAAAACATATTATAGAACTGCGCTTACAGATTTTAGAAACTATGAATCTGCAATTGTTGTTTTCGATAATTTAATTACAGATTTCCTTGGAACTTCACTAAAAGAAGAAGCTTTATATTACAGATTTAAAGCCTATCATGATTTAGTAATTGCAAGTTCTAAAAGAAAAAAAGAAGAACGTATTAAAGATGCATTTGCTGCATACGATAAATTAAAAAGAAATTTTCCTACATCTAAATTTACGGAAGATTCAGATAAGTTATTATCAGAGTTAAAAAACGAACAAAAACAGTTAGTAAAGAGTTAAATATGAACTATAAAGAAACAAAAGCTGCCGTAACTACTATCACATATGATAAAGATATTATAGAAGCTCAAACAGAGAATATCTATGAGGCAATCTCTATCATTTCAAAAAGAGCAGTTCAGATTAATACTGATTTAAAGAAAGAATTAGTAGAGAAGTTAGAAGAGTTTGCTACTTACAACGATAGCTTAGAAGAGGTTTTTGAAAACAAAGAACAGATTGAAGTTTCTAAGTTTTACGAAAAATTACCAAAGCCTACAGCTATTGCAGTTGAAGAATGGTTAGAGGGAAATATATACCACAGAACTCCAGACACTGAATAATGTCTATTTTAAGCGGTAAAAAAATTCTACTCGGTATTACAGCTGGAATTGCCGCTTACAAAACGGCCAGTTTGGTTCGTTTATTTATAAAATTGGGGGCAGAAGTTCAAGTTGTTATGACACCTGCCTCTAAAGATTTTATTACTCCGCTTACACTTTCTACACTTTCAAAAAATCCTGTTCATTCTACTTTTCATGATAAAGAAAATGAAAATGAAGTATGGAATAACCATGTTGATTTAGGGTTATGGGCAGATTATATGCTGATTGCACCTGCAACGGCTAATACATTGTCTAAAATGGTCAATGGCACCTGTGACAACTTATTATTAGCGACCTATCTTTCTGCAAAATGTCCAGTTTATTTTGCGCCAGCAATGGACTTAGATATGTATATCCATCCATCAACAAAGAATAGCTTACAAAAACTTCACGAGTTTGGAAATACGATGATTCCTGCAACTAGTGGTGAATTAGCAAGTGGATTGGTTGGAGAAGGAAGAATGGCTGAGCCAGAAGATATCGTTTCTTTTATTGAAAAAGATATTCTTTCTAAATTACCTCTGAAAGGAAAAAAAATATTGATTACCGCAGGTCCTACTTATGAAGCAATAGATCCTGTTCGGTTTATTGGTAATCATTCATCAGGTAAAATGGGCTTTGAAATTGCGAAAGCTGCCGCAAACCTAGGCGCTGAAGTGTATTTAATTTCAGGACCAAGTCATCAAAAAATAACTCATTCGTTAGTTCATCAAATAGATGTAGTTACTGCAGAAGAAATGTATGTGGCTAGCCATCAAAAATTTGCTGAGGTAGATATTGCTATACTTTCTGCTGCAGTTGCAGATTATAGACCAAAAAACATCGTTACAGAGAAAATAAAAAAGAAAGATACTACGTTAGAGATAGAATTAGAGCCTACAAAAGATATCTTAGCTTCCTTAGGAGCTAGTAAGAAACATCAATTTTTAGTAGGATTTGCTCTAGAAACGAACAACGAACTAGAAAATGCAATAGCTAAATTGGAAAGAAAAAATTTAGATGCAATTGTTTTAAATTCTCTAAAAGATACAGGAGCTGGTTTTGCAACAGATACGAATAAGGTTACTTTTATAGACAAAGAGAAAAACCTGGTACCTTTTGAATTGAAATCAAAATCGGATGTTGCTATTGATATTATAAACGAAATATTAAAAAGAATAGATGCGTAATATACTTGTACTTTTTGTTTTTTTCTTCTCACTCACAATTTCTTCTCAAGAATTAAATTGTAGAATAACTATCAATTATGACCAAGTTACAGGTTCTAATAGACAAGTTTTTGAAACATTAGAAACAACCATCTCAGAATTTGTCAATCAAAAAAAATGGACAAATAAAGCGGTTAAACCACAAGAACGTATTAATTGTGCTATGAACATTATTATCACTCAGAGAGATAATAATACGTTTCAAGGTTCTATTCAGATTCAATCTACCAGACCCATATATAATACTTCATATGAAAGCCCGATTTTAAATATTAGAGATAATAAGTTTAATTTTAAGTACAATGAATTTGATCAGTTTATCTATAATCCAACTGCTTTTGATTCGAATCTAATATCTATGATTACATTTTATGTGTATGTAATTTTAGGCGTAGATGCAGATACTTTTGCTTTAAATGGGGGTGAAGCTTATTTAAGACAAGCAGAAAATGCTATGTTACAAGCTCAACAAAGTGGACTATCGGCATGGTCTAATCAAGTTGGAGTTCAAAATAGGTTTCAATTAATAGACAATCTTTTATCTCCAAATTTAAAACAGTTTAGATCTGTGATGTATAATTATCATAGAAAAGGTTTTGATGTAATGGCAGAAAATAAAGCCAGTGCAAAACAAGTTATTGAGAGTAATATTATCTCTTTAGATAGACTCTTTAATAAAGTAATTGGAAATCCTTTGCTTAGATCATTTTTTGATGCTAAATCAGATGAAATTGTAAATCTATATTCAGATGGGCCCAATACTAGGTCAAAACAGCGGTTACTAGTAGTACTTCAAAAAATCTCACCAAATAATAGTAGTAAGTGGCGTAAAATTTAAGATTCGGCAAAGACTAGTTTTAAGTCAATATTATACTCAATACCAGATTTAAACCTAATTTATTAAACTTCCATAATTTAGATTATAGAATTCTTCAATTTTATTTAATATGGTGCTATCTGTAGGGTTGGTCTCAGTTTTTAAATAGTCAAAATGACTAATCTTTAATAAGCGAGCGATTTCTCGAGTGTTATACCCTTTCCAAGTTCTAAGTAAACGAATTTTATTAACTTCCATAAAAAAAAACTTTTTCAAACTTAATCAAAATAACAGATGAACTAGTAGGTATAAATACCTGTTATTTTAAATTGATATTTTATCCTTTTAGTTTAAAAACTAGTATCAAAGTATAAAAAAAACAATTAATTTAGTTTTTTAAAATCAAAATACTTGCTTGCATCCATCTCTATAAAAAATTATGCATTAATCAATGAATTACACATTGATTTTTCTTCAGGTTTATCCATTATTACTGGAGAAACCGGTGCTGGTAAATCTATTTTATTAGGTGCTTTAGGCTTGGTGTTAGGAAATAGAGCAGATACAGCTACCTTAAAAGATACAACTCATAAATGCATCGTAGAAGCTAATTTACAGATAGGTAAGTACAATCTCCAACGTTTTTTTGAATCTGAAGATTTAGATTATGAATCCAATACAATCATCAGAAGAGAAATTCTTCCTTCAGGAAAATCTAGAGCATTCGTAAATGACACTCCAGTAACACTTGCCGTTTTAAATGCTTTGAGATCTAAATTGATAGATATTCATTCACAACACCAAACGTTACATTTATCTGATCAGGGATTTCAGTTTCAGTTATTAGACGCATTGGCGAAGAATGAAAGTAAATTAGAATCGTATCAAAGAGGATTAGAGAAATATACTACTGAAAAAAAGAAATTAGTAGAATTACAAGAGAGTCAATTAGAAGCAAATCAGCAATACGATTATAATTTACATCTTTATAATGAGTTGGTTGATGCTAAACTAGTTGAAGATGAGCAAGAAGGACTAGAGGAAAAACTTGAGAAGATTAATAATGTTGAGGATATTAAATTAAATTTATCGGAAGCGTTACAAATTACGATTGATGAAAATATTGGAATTCAAAATCTTTTATACACACTAGAGAATAGAGTACAAAAGATAGCTCCGTTTTCTAAAGAATATCAAGAATTGTCAGATAGAGTTTCAAGTATAAAAATTGAATTAGATGATATTGTTAGTGAGTTAGAAACTGCAAATGAACAGGTAGATTTTAATCCATTAGAAGCTGAACAGTTAAATGACAGATTACAATTGTTGCTCAGCTTACAGAAAAAACATTACGTAAATTCTAGTGAAAAACTACTAGTGATTCAAGAAGAATTGTCTGAAAAAGTAAGTAGTGTAGAAAATGCCGAACAAAGCATTTTAGACCAAGAAAATATAGTCAAAGAAATCGCAACTAAATTAGATGATTTAGCGATAAAAATTTCGGGAGCTAGAAGTCGAATTATTCCAAAGCTATCTAAACAATTAGAAGGGCTCTTAGAGAATTTAGGAATGCCTCATGCACGTTTTGCTATCCAAAATAAGTTGACAGATACTTATTTTAAAAATGGAAAAGATGTATTGGAATTTTTGTTTTCAGCTAATAAAGGCGGACAATTTGGAGAGTTGAAAAAAGTAGCATCGGGAGGTGAATTATCACGTATTATGTTGGCAATAAAACAAGTATTATCTGAGAATAGTCAATTACCTACTATTATTTTTGATGAAATTGATACAGGAGTTTCTGGAGAAATTTCTAATAAAATGGCGAATATTATGGCTCAGATGAGTGAGCAAATGCAAGTCATTACCATTACTCATCTTCCGCAAATTGCAGCGAAAGGAAATCAGCATTACAAAGTATATAAAGAAGAAGTAAACAATAGTACCACAACCAGTTTAAAACAATTGTCTGAAGACGAAAGAATCGTGGAAATTGCAGAAATGTTAAGCGGAAAAGATATTTCCGATAGCGCAATGATACACGCAAGAGAATTGTTAAATTAAACGATTATATTTGTCCACAATCAAAAACTAAATTTTAAGAGATGTCTTATAACTTATTAAAAGGAAAAAAAGGAATTATTTTCGGAGCATTAGATGAAAATTCTATCGCATGGAAAACTGCAGAAAGAGCGCATGAAGAAGGAGCAGAGTTTGTTTTAACAAACGCACCAATTGCAATGAGGATGGGAGCAATAAAAGACTTAGCTGAAAAAACCGGATCTCAAATTATTCCTGCAGATGCAACTTCTATGGAAGACTTAGAAAATCTTGTAGAACAAGCTATGGAGATTTTAGGAGGAAAGATTGACTTCGTATTGCATTCTATTGGAATGTCTGTGAACGTTCGTAAAGGGCGACCTTATACAGATTCTAAGTACGATTTTACAACCAAAGGTTGGGATGTTTCTGCCGTTTCTTTTCATAAAGTGATGAATGTATTGTA
>TARA_R110001632_G_scaffold27626_3_pt1 | contig 16034 bp, 9 predicted proteins | sample TARA_R110001632 | Tara Oceans TARA_R110001632 (sample SAMEA4398266) | marine metagenome | biome: Polar Biome; feature: [SRF] surface water layer (ENVO:00010504); material: water (ENVO:00002006), including particulate matter (ENVO:01000060) such as... | depth 5 m
GGCAGCAAAAAATTCTTTAAGAGAAAAGATTATGGGTAATGCACCTATAAAACAACATACCCCTAAGAATTATACGTCTAATAATACATTAAATGATTTATTAAATGAAACAGCTAGAGGAGACACAAATACAGAAACAGGAAATGCACCTGTAAGTTTATCACAGCCCTTTTCATCAGGAGCCCCTTTACCTGAGAATGTAGCAGGAATAGCTGAACCAGTAGCAAATGCATTGACAAGAGATTATAGTGGTTTAATGAAATCAATTCTTAAAAAATAATAAATGCCTATAAATTATAGACAAAATATTAAAATTAATCCTGTAGATTTACCTGAAAATGAAAGAACAGCAGTAGGGATAACTTTTCCCTTTAATAATAACGGAGTATTTTTCCAATCTTATACTACTAAAGAACAAGTAAAAAGTAATCTAATAAATTTACTATTAACAGATAGAGGAGAAAGAATAAATCAACTTGAATTTGGAATAGGAATAAAAAGATTAATTTTTGAACAAGATGTAGATCAATCTCAATTAAAAATAAGAATAGAAGAAGGCATAGATGAATTTATACCTGAAATAGAATTAATAGAATTAGAAATAAAAAAAGACCCTAATTCCCATATTCTAAATATAGTTATATCATATAGACTATTATTAGACTATGATACGGACGCAATACAATTAACTTTTAACTAAAATGGCATATTCAAAAACCTCAAATATATCACCAGAGAGAGATATAAAGTATTTAAATAGTACTTATAGTGATTTTAAAAACCAATTAATAGATTACGCTAAAAATTATTTCCCTGAAACACATACTGATTTTAGTGAAGCTTCACCTGGTATGATGTTTATCGAAATGGCTGCTTATGTAGGAGATATTTTATCCTTTTACCAAAACACTCAATTACAAGAAACCTTTTTATTATTAGCTCAAGAAAAAGAAAATCTATATAATATGGCCTACTCTTTAGGATATAGGCCTAAGACAACAAATGTAGCATCTGTAAAACTAGATACATTTCAGTTAGTACCCTCAAATACTAGTGATAACTATTCTCCTGATATGGATTATGCTGTTACTTTATTAGAAGGATCTTCTTTTAAATCAACTGAAGGAAGTACTTTTATTATAGAAAAACAAGTAAATTTTAACACGGATACAGAAGCAGATCCTACAGAAACTACTGTTTATTCAATAGACAGTAATGGTAATCCAGAATATTATCTTTTAAAAAAATCCTGCATAGCACATTCAAGTGAATATAAAACTGAACAATTTCCTATAGGGAGATTTGAAAAGTTTTTAACTTTAGATCTAATGGATCGAAATGTAGTATCAATAGAATCTATAACAGATTCAGATGGGAATGAGTATGTAGAAGTACCTTATTTAGCTCAAGATACTATTTATGATGAAGTTGAAAATATAGCTAGTAATGATCCTAAATTACACGGTTATAATGCTTCTACTCCTTATCTTATAAAATTAAAAAGAGTACCAAGAAGATTTGTTACAAGATTAAAATCAGATGAAAATTTAGAAATCCAGTTTGGTGCTGGAGAAATAGGAACTATAGATGAACAAATTATACCTAACCCAGATAATATAGGTTTAGGAATTAAAGACGGAAGATCACAATTAGACTTAGCATATGATCCTGCTAATTTTTTATATACAGGAACTTATGGCGTAGTACCTTCAAATACAACATTAACAGTTAGATATAGAGTAAACCCAGGTGGTGTAAAATCTAATGTAAGTTCTAATACAATTACAGAAAGAGATATTTTAAATATTAAACAAAAACCAGGTATAAATAGTGCTTTAGCTAGTTATGTAAAGCAATCTATTACTTCTACTAATTCAGAACCAGCAACGGGGGGAGGAGGAGGAGATACAGTTCAAGATGTTAGAATGAATGCTATGGCTGCTTTTTCAGCTCAAAATAGGACTGTAACTAAAAATGATTATTTAATTAGAACTTTATCTATGCCTGCTAAATTTGGAAGAGTAGCTAAAGCTTATATAACACAAGATGATCAAATTTCTCCTTTAGTATCTAGTCCTACTAAAATACCAAATCCTATGGCTTTAAATTTATATACTTTAGGATATGATAGAGATAAAAATTTAACACTTTTAAATGAAGCTACTAAAACAAACCTCCAAACTTATTTAGAACAACACAGAATGCTAACAGACGCTATTAATATAAAAAATGCTTTTGTTATTAATATACAAGTAGATTTTGAGATTATACCTTTTAAAAATGCTAATAATCAGGAAGTACTATTTAATTGTTTACAAACATTAAAAGAATATTTTGATATAGATAAATGGCAAATAAACCAACCCCTTCTTATATCAGAAATATATAATACAATAGGGGCAGTAACAGGAGTACAATCAGTACCAAATGTAGAAGTATTAAACATAGCAGGAGCAGATTTAGGATATTCTCCTTATAAGTATGATATAAAAGATGCAACTATAAAAGGAATAGTTTATCCTTCTTTAGACCCTAGTATTTTTGAAATTTTAAACCCTAACCAAGACATTAAAGGAAGAGTAACACAATATTAATATGGCATATTATTCAATTTTCCCCGAAAAAGACACAACAATCTACAGTCACCCTGATAGAATAAATTTAAATACAGGACAAGATGAAATACTAGAACTAGTTCACGAACACAGTACTAGCACAGGATTTTATTACCCCTCTCGTATTTTACTTAAATGGAAAGACTCAGAAATAAAAGATATATTTGCAAATAAATTACCAAACCCAACAGCTAGTTATAGTGCTTCAATAGAATTATTTGCAGCGGAACATACAAATGTATCAGACACTTATATCATTTCAGCATCTTTAGTATCTGAATCATGGGAGGCGGGATCAGGAAGGTGGGAGGCTACTCCAACATCATCTGATGGGGCTACTTGGATTTATAAAAAAACATCATCAATTACAACTCCAGGCATAGATTCATGGGATGCCTATTTTGGCCCTCAATCAACAGGATCCTTTTATGCAAGTGGGGACCAATATAACTTTCACAATCATGCAGAAACTGGATTTCCATCAGGAGGGGGAAATTGGTATTTCCTTTATGGGGGAATAACAGAAGTATTTGATAAAGATAATAGAGATATAGATATAAATGTAACAACAGCAATAACAGCTATATCTAATAGCTATACAGCTAATAATAATTCTTACCCCGCAGCTATACCTAATAATGGATTTATTTTACACAAATCAGGAAGAACAGAACAATTTACAGCTAGTTTTGGTGAATTAAAATACTTCTCAAATGAAACTCATACTATATATCCCCCTAAATTAACATTTAAATGGGATGATTCAGATTATCATCCTTTAATAACGGGTTATCCTTCAGGTAATTTAGGTGGAACTGATGGTTGGTTTATAACTTTAGTTAATAATAAAAAAACATTTCAAAGAGAATCAAAACCACGTTTTAGAATAGCAGCAAGAAAAAGATACCCAGATAGAATTTTTACAACATCATCAAATTTCCTTGATGAGAAAGGTTATTTACCAACATCATCTTATTATAGTATAAGAGATGCACATACAGATGAAATAATAATTCCTTTTGACACTGAATACACTAAATTAAGTGCAGACAATAGTGGTATGTATTTTGATTTATTTATGGAAGGATTTCAACCAGAACGTTATTATAAAATATTATTTAAAATTGCAGGTCTTAATGATATTCAAATAATTGATGATGATTATCATTTTAAAATAGTTAGATAATGGGAAGAATAGATCCAGCATTAATTCAACAAGGAGAAAGTTCAAACCTAAAAATAATTAAATTTAGGGGACAAACACAAATAGGGGGTGCGGGGCATGTCCATAAATTTGTAGTATACACAGATGATTCAGTTGAGATATTTGAACATATTCACATAGATGAAGAAGGAATACAACATAAACATAGACATAAATATATAGGAGATTATCCTAATGGTTATATAATTAAAGACCATATAGGTCATGTTCATAAGGTAATATCTGTAGCTCATCCTATAACTTTTGAAAAAGAAGTATTTGGTAAAAAAGCATTTAATAAAATGGCAAATACTAAATTAGGAGGATCAGGAGAAGGAGGAACTACAAATTTTAATGAGTTATTTAAACAAAAAACTCCAATGACTGTAGATGAAATTTTTGATAAACTTGATGAAGTATTTTATGATATACCAGATAAAGGTCCTAGATCTCATGCTTCTTTAATTCAAAATAGTTTAGAAGTTATCCAAGATTTTAACGATCCTAGAGATGCAGAAATAGAGGAAATGACTGATGAGATGATTGCACTAGAGAAAAAATTAGCTCAACAAGAAATGGACACAGGAGTTGATAAACAACATTCAATATTTCAAAATGGTTCTTTCCTTAAGGGTAAATTAGGACCAATATATTATATGCAAAAAGGAGCAAAAAGAAGGATAAGAGGAACAGATACATATAAGATGTTAAAAAGAGCACAAGGACATAAACCTGATAGACCAGATGAAGAAATATATGTAGAAGTAACATCTTTAGTATTAGATGGAATAGATACAGGACCCGAATTTAGAGAAGAAGATATTAATGTTGGACCAGATGAAACAAGAAAAGAAGTAGAAGAAAAGAAAATGGTAAAATTAGATCCGGATGATTTTAAAATAAATCCTACTAATTATAAATCAACAGGTGAATATTTAGAAGTATTAGATAGAGAAGTAAGACAAAAAGCAGCTTTAGAAGACTATCAAGAAAGTTTAAGATATAGATACCAACGTGATGTTAGAGATATAACGGATGATGCGGATAGAGCAACAGCTCAAACAAGATTAGATGAAGTAACAGTAGAATTAAAGAAAACTAGAGAAACTATTATTAGGTATAGTAAAATCCTTCAAGCAGTTGACCCTGATGGTGATCTTAAAAATCTAACAATAGATACTTCTGAACTTAAAAATATAGTAACAGGAGAAATGGAGGAAGAAATCTCAGAAGCAGAAAAAACAGAATGGCACAAAAATGTATTCTTAGGAGGGGATAATAAAGATAGAATGAGAAGATTTGTAGATGGTTTTAATACACCCCCAAATAATTCTTCAACAGCAACAGGAACAGGAACAACTTCTAATACCCAAAACACACAACCATCTTTTTGGATAGAAGAACAACCAACAGGAGTTCCTAATGGTTTTAAAGAAAATGATAAAGGAACCTTAAGAAATAGAAATGTAAGAGAAATGGCAATGATTTCTAAAATAGGGGTAAGTTCACCTAAGAAAGAATGGTATTGGGCTCCTAAAGTAGAATACCAAATGAAACTACAGAATGTAAACCCAATAACATCATTACTATCTAAATATATTTGGGATGAAAGTAAATTTGAGTGGGTAAGAACAACAGAAAAAAGATTATTCCAAGGACAAATAGTAGATAATATTCAATAATATGGAAAAAGTTACATTTCAAAAATTAGATAGAATAAATCCCTTAGATACAGAAGGGGTAGCATCAAGAACTATTCAAAGAAAGTTTGGTAAGAATAATGATTATGTAGAATTTCACATATACGACCAAAACGATAAGCTTCTTCATACTATAGAAGATTATCCAGATTATGAATTTCCAGATGGAATGGATAGTACATCTGACCAATTAACTAATACTTTATTTGTAGATCCTACAAGAACCCTAACAGAATTAGGTTTTAATTCAGGAGTTTATAGTGTAATACTTAATTTTCAAAGAAAAAAATTCTTTGATACTTTAAATAAATCTTTTAGTATAAAAGAAATTTCTCCAAGTAGAACAGAAATATCACTATCTACATCAGCAGCCTCAGGTAAAACTTTAGAAGATCAATATAATGCTTTTTCCGATGATTTATTAACTTCTATTATTTATAGAGATTTTCTCCTATGTTTTGGGGATAATCAAAGTTTTATTGGAATAAATGCAGCTTTAGATAAAAGTAACCCAGAAGAATTTTATCTATTAGTAAAATTATTTGAACCATTATCAGATAGTTTAAAAGTAGGAGATACTTGTAGAATAGCAGAGGAAATAATAAATCCTGTTGAGTTTACTATAGATTTAGGATCTCCTGAAAGAGTTAATCTTACAATACCTATTAAAGGTCCTAATTTTAGAATAGATTCTCGTTTAAATAACTCAGTTCCTTCAGGATGGAAAGTATATGATGATTTTTTAGAAGGTGTTGATTCTTTAACTTTACATCCTTTACTAGCAGCTTTAAGTGGAAATATAGAAGCAACAATAGAATACGAAAATACAGTAAATACAGATTCTGGTTATCATTTTGAAAATTTTGTTCATTTTGGTAGTGCTACTGAACGTTTAAAAAACTTTAAATATAAATTAGGTTTATTAGAATTATATTCAGAACAAGTAGAAGATATAAATACAATAACTTCCTCTTTATCAGCATCCGCTGCTGTTTCAGGAAATAAATCTCTTATACAACAAAAAATAAATAATGTTATAGGAGGATTTGACCATTATGAAAAATTCTTATATTTTGAATCAGGAACTTATGCTTGGCCAAAAATATCTGATGTAGGTATTGGACAAATGCAAGTAACAGGGTCAATAAGCCCACCGCCTGCTTTTTTTCAAGTAGACGCAGAAAACTGTAATGACCATCTTAAACCTTATACCTTAGAACCTATATCTACTTCTATAGCCCAAATCTGGTTAGGAAGTGAAAATGATCAATCTAACCATTATGGAGGACAATTATTATCTGCATCTCAATATGATAATCAAAACCAACATAATTTAATTTATACTGTTCCTGAACATATAATAATGGATTCTGCAAATGATCAATATCAGGTTTTTATTAATATGATTGGTCATTATTTTGATCAAATATGGACTTATATAAACCATATAACTAAATTAAGAGATGCACATAATTCATTAGATAGAGGTATATCAAAAGATTTAGTATTTACCGCTTTAAGTAGTTTAGGTTTAGAAGCTTTTGATCAATTTGAAAATGAGGATTTATTTAGTTACTTAGTAGGAAATAATAAAAACTATTTTAGTGGAAGTGGGATTTCTTATGGACAATTAACACCTCCTATTAGCCAAAGTATGGTATCTTCATCAGCAAATCTTTGTTTTAATGGGGGGTCAACAATGACTAAGGGGGATATAACAAAAGAAGTATGGAAAAGATTATACCATAACTTACCTTATCTTTTAAAAACAAAAGGAACAGAAAGAGGTATTAAAGCATTGTTAGCTTGTTATGGTGTTCCTGAAACTATATTAAATGTTAAAGAATATGGGGGACCTATTAATTTTACTCCTAAAATACCTTTAAATTTTGTTGATACGAGTAGAGCTGGTTTTAAACCAACTTCTACTGATTATGAATTTTCAACTTTTAATTATTTAAAATCAGGACTAGCAAAAGAAGGAGACGCAGGTTGGATTTTTGAATTAGGTTTACCATTAGATTCTTATAAAAACCACTCAACGGGTAGTTATTTTGCAAAGTTTCCTGTATATAACTATTATCATAATAATGATGTACCTGATTTTATTGATGATGATGGTTATGATGATATTAATATTGCAGAAAGAGATGAATTATTAACATTTAGAGTAAAACCTTATAGATGGTCAAACAATGAAGAAGAACAAAATACCAATAATAACGATAACCCATCTTATATTCTCGCTTTAAAATCAGGATCCTCAAATATAGTTAATTATGTTAATGGAGATTATATGTTATTATTACACCCACATACGGGATCAGATATATCTTCTTCATTGGACTCTACAGATTATGGACATTTAGAATTTAGATATTATAGTGATGGGATAAATAGTATCACATCATCATTAATACCCCTTTTTAATGGAGAATTTTGGAATATACATGTTGCTCATTTTAAAAGTATAGATGAAGGTATATCAGGTATGTTAAGTGAAAGTTTTGACGGACATGTTTCAGGACAAAGTACTTCATATTATCAGTTTGGTGCTTTTAATACAAACTTTTTAGGAAATACCTTTCAACATAGAATACCTATTACAGCATCATATCATGCTGCATCCGATTTTACCTCTTCTTATTCAGATAATAATTGGAGTAAAACTTCACCCGGAGATGATTTTGGAATTGGTAGTGGTTCTGGTGCAGATTATTCTTATCTATCCCATTCAATTTCTCAAAGTGTAGATGGGAATGGAGAAACTATTGATAATTTAATATCTTCATCCATAACGGGAAAATATATTTCAGCATCTAATTTATATATAGGGGGGTTTGATTATAGTAATGCTTGGCAACTCCCAGGTGAATCATGGAATTATCAAAAATATAGAGGATTTTCAGGATCCGTTCAAGAAATTAAATACCATTATGGGTTTATAGGATTAAAATCTGATATTGTCCATGAATCAGCTTATGATTTAAATAGAGATTATTTTCGAAATGATATTATGTCATTAGAAGGAGCTGTAGGTAGACTTAACCAGGTATTAACATTACAGTCTAATGATCCCTTTATGTATAATGGGTATGAAATTACTTCTTCATATCACTCACTTAAAGTAAGATTACCTTTTGGAAGTAATGATATGGAAGATACATCTAGTTTTGCCCCCGATGTAACAAATAATGGAATATTAGTAATGAGTAATTTAGTTAGTAGCTCATGGGTAGAAGTAACAGAAACACATCGTACTCCCTTTCCTGATTCAGTGGGCATAACAATGACGAGTGAAAAGGTAAGAATAGATGAGGGAAAAGTAGATCAAGATATATTATCTTTTGATATAAAATCAGAAGAATCAACATTAGATAGACAACCTTTAGATTATAATGATTTAGGAATATTTTTCTCCCCCCAACAAGAATTAAATGAAGACATAGTTTATACTTTAGGGGCTATAAGAATGGATGATATCATAGGAGATCCTAGACACGAAACAGCTTCTTCATATACAGAACTTACAAAATTAAAAAATAGTTATTTTAAAAAGTATTATAATAAACATAACCTTTCACAAACAACAGGAAGTTATAGTAATAGTGGATCTTTAGTTAGTGGGTCAGGGAATAATAGATTAAATATTTGGGATTATATAAAAACAATTCAATATATAGACCATACTTTATTTAAAGTAATAGAACAATTTGTTCCTGCCAAAGCAAATTTAAAAACAGGTTTACTTATTGAACCTCATTATTTAGAAAGAACTAAATTTGCAAGATCATTACCTACATTTGAATCAATAGGCCCCCATTCGGGACTTATACCTACCCCTTATAATTTACCCACCCAAAGTTATGAAATATATGAGTGTGAATTAAATATTAGTGATCCTGAATATGATAATATAAAAATACTTTATAGTGGGAGTGATAGTGCAAGCTTAAATGTATCTAAAAGTAAATATGATTTTGACTCTACTTATATAACATTTGATTTCGCAGCAGATCCTTTGTACGGTAATTTTATAGGTGGACGAACAAGTAGTGTATATTATAATGTAGTTGTAGGAGGAACAGGAAATACACCATGGTAATGATAAAAAGTATATATGTATATAAAACAATAATTTATGGCATTAGGAGATAAAGAGTATAATGTAGAATTTGATGATTCCTTACTAGGTTTAAAAGGATGGACAAACCCTAGATATAATGGGTGTAATTTAAAATCTTTATATTACAATGAATATAATGCTTCCGGGGATAATATAAAACAAATAGGAACTTATCAAAATGGAGATTTAGAATCAACAATAAGACTAAGACTACCTGAAACTCGTTATGCTACAGGGGTCACTGATGATTCATATGGTTGGTGGATGAATAAATATCGTTATATAGATGCTGCAGCTGGGATATTTGGTGATCCAACAATAGGAGTGCAAGGGTCAGCAGGACATGCATTTTCTGATGGACCAAATACTGGTGGGATGGGTCCTAAAGATGGTGTTGCAAATGTTACATATTCAGGTATAGTAAAATTAGGACCTGAAGAAACATTTGATACAGTTCCTACTATAGCTTATGAAGGAGATACTTCTTATTCAGTACTACCAACAATACAAAATACTACAAACACAGTATTTGTAGGAACTAAAGTTATGGGTTTTAAAGAAGACATCAAATATCCAGGACCAGGACCTGATTTTTCATATTTAATTATAAATAAAGCAATAACTTTTGATACAGATGATGATTCTTTCTTCATTATAGAAAATGAAACAGATGATGATCCTACTTTTGAAAAATTAGTTCAAACAAACTTACCATGGGCTAGTAAATTTAGAGTAAAATTACTAGATGATGCTCAACCACATAATTTAAAAAAACAATACGGAGTTCATTATAATAGAGGCTTATTTAGTTGGTGTGCAAGATACATAGCTCCTTATGAGACATTAAATGGAGATTATCAAGATGATAATGGACAGTGGGTAAGAAGTTATCAAAGCCTTTATAGTGCAAAGCATGATATGTGTAATTTAACTACAAAGGCTTTTTTAATGGAATCTGCTTCTAATAGATATCAAATAGGATATTCAGGAAGCGCACCTCAAGCTTTTGGATCTAATAGTGGAAGACATGGAGATTATTATAGTTTTAGTATTACGGGATCTCTAAATTTAATAAGTGGATCAGAAGCATTTCAATTAGGAGGAGCAGCCCCCGTAGAACATACATTTAATCCCTTAATTAGGTTTGATCGAACAATATTTGAATGGGTAAACAGAGCTGAATCAAGTGAACAAGGTTTAGGTGATGATATTGCTGATATTGTAACAGATTTTACAGATAAACATAGGGGGGGACAGCTTTCTGGTTCTATAACAGTAAACAAAGATAATCAAAATACATCATGGTGGTTTCAAGAAGGAGGACGTGAAAACATAAAATATATGAATCCTGTTATTTCTCAATCAGCAAATATAAAACCACAAAGTTTTAGAAGATTTATAGAAAGATTACGAGACAATCCTAATGATAAATTATATATATTAACAATAAATGATGCCTTAAATTGCGATCATACTTTTAGAGTATCAGTAGAAGAAAATATGTTAGGTACAGCAGCTTCTACTGGGCCTATCAACCAAAGGGGTACTTCCTTTGATTTAAGCAAACGAAGAACTTACACAAAAGTATCAAAACCAATGGTTACTTTTGGTAGTTTTCCTTTTGATGGGGCAAAAGTAGGAGTACCAGGATGTTCTCCTAACTGCTTTCAATGGATGAATAATTATGCTTCTAATAATTATCCACCAAATATAACAATCCCTGAAGGATATGCTCCTCAGTTTTTACGTTATTCTCAGAGCCCAACCGTTATTAATGGAACTGTTGCTGCAGCAGGTCATAGTGACCCATCTTGGTGGGGTACAACTATGAATTGGGTAGGAAACGTATTTACTTCTACTATAGAAAAAATAGGAAATGCAGGTGCTGGATTAGATTCTATTCATGAATTATTTACAGGATCTTTAAAAGCACAAACTCTTTTAATAGAGTCGCAGGACGATGATGGATATCCAGATAAACCCACATGTGATAATTGGGTTATATCATCTTTAGAAGAAAGAAGTAATGTAATATTAACTAATGTTAATAAAAAAATAGACCTAGCAGGAGGAATAGGTAAAAAAGGTTTTGCAATAATATCTGACAATTTAAATCCAGAAATAAGACAAAACTTAGATTATTATCTGAAAAAAGCAGAATTAATATCATCAGGACCAAGACAAAAAGATAGAAATTTAGTAAGACATAAACCAAAACCAGGATTCTTTAAGAAAAGATTAAGAAATAAAAAGAAATAAAGGAAAAAAAATAATTTTATATTTATAACAAACAATAAAAAACAATGGGATATTTAGACAATAGTAGTATAACAGTAGATGCTGTATTAACAAAAAGAGGCCGTGAATTACTGGCAAGAAATGATGGATCTTTTAAAATCACACAATTTGCATTAGCGGATGATGAAATAGATTATTCATTATTTAATGAAGACCATCCTAATGGTTCTCAATATGCGGGAGAGGCAATTGAAAACATGCCTGTTTTAGAAGCATTTCCTGATGGGAATAATATAATGATACATAAGTTAGTTACATTACCAAGAGGAACAACAAAATTACCTATTGTAACATGTAATATATCTAAAATTCAAATTTCTTTAGGGGCTACAATTAATGTTAATCCAACAACTCTTAATTTTGGTGGGATTGCTAATATGAAAGAACCAAGTGGTTATATTGCTACTATATCTGATAGAAGATTATTATCTGAATTTGTAGGAGTAGGACAAAAAGGTCAAACATCTACAAGAAGACCTTTTGCTAATTCAGCATTAAGTGAAACAATAATAGGGTCTTCATTCGCATTAACGGGAATTAATAGTACTTCATTATTTGGAAATAATACAAAACTATTAACAACTATTACTATTGAAGGTAGAGATTCAGGAGGTAGAACAACTATTCCAGTTGAAATTTCTAAAGAAGTAATAGCAGTAAAGGGAACTAGTGGAGAAACAGGAATAGTTTTATAATAAAATAAAAAAATAAAAAATGTCAACATTAATAAGATACGCAGGAGATGATATAGTAATTGATACTAAAAAAATCTCAACATCAACATGGGCTGATAACACAAATGAATTAAAAGAATTTCATACATCTTCTGCCCAAACAGATCAAACAGATGTTAATTCACAAGGAAATTTTTATTTTGATATATTTAATATGTCACAATCAGTATCTCAATCTAAAGAAATGTCTATAGCTTATGGTCATTTAAAGGGATCAGGATCTAAAGATTTTGTAAATGCTCAAGGTTCATTTGGAATTTCTCCAACTATGGTTAATTACATGCAATATCGTCAATTAGTATATGGTGATGAAACTCAATTTTTTACTTTTGACACTCATACTCCTGATGATATTTATGTTATTAATATAGAAAGAAGAAATTATAAACATAATTTAAAACCAGGAAGTTTAAATCTTCAATTAAAAGGATCTACATCAACATTACAATTAACAGATGATTTTAAAACTAAATCAGGATCATCTACTATAAGTATGTTAGGTAGACAATTTAATATTGTGTCAGGAGCTAGTGGGATAATGTCAGGTTCTACATTAAGTCAAGGACCTAGTGGTTCTTTTGGTTTATATTACCCAGAAGCAGGATTAATAATTTTAAATCCAGATGCTGTAAGAGGATCGGGTGTAGCAGGAAGCCCTGCAACAGGTATAAATCAAACAGCTACCTCTAATACTAATGATAATAATAATCAAGTTATTCTTAATGCTCTATCTGCAGGTAATAATAGTAATAATATAGCAGGTACAAATGATGGTAGTTTTATAATGGACAGTGAAGAAAAAGTAACTTCTCAATTTTATTTTACAAGAGTAAAAAATAACGAATTTAACTATACTACAAACCCCTCATATATAGATGATACTGGTACTTTAAGATTCTCTTCTATGACTGACAACCCAACAGTATATATTACAACAGTAGGGTTATACAGTGAAGGAGGAGATTTATTAGGTGTAGCAAAATTAAGTAAACCATTAGCAAAGGATTTTACAAAAGAAAGCTTAATAAGAGTAAAAGTTGACTATTAAAAATGATATCTTATGTTTGTATACAAAAAGCTAAAGGGATCAGATACATCATTAGTACCATTTAATACCCACAAACAATTTAGTTTTGTTTGGGGAGGACAAAATGACGATCCTGATGAAAGTAATATCCTTATGGGGGTTAATAGTGGAAGTGGGTGTCGTATTTACACAGCAAGTTACGCTTCGCATATTCCTTTAGAAGAATGGACTGCAGGTAATATCTTACATTCCCAACTCCAACATCTGTATTATGGTAATTATCCTTTTAATGTAGCTGAAACCTTTGGAGACGTTAATATATTAAACCAAAATAGATATTTAGATGAAAAAGCAGTAGTAATTTCAATCCCCCAACAATATTATGGTTCTCAAATAAAACCAGGATCCTTTAGTTATTCAAGACATGAATCTACAGGGGATGTTGATGATTTTAGTATTGATGTTAATAATAGAACGATGTGTTTTGATGATGGTAAAGGAAATTTATTAGAATTTTCAACACTAGCAGATGCTCTTTACCAAGATGGAATTAAGTCTACCTCAGTAATGCAAGAAGATAAAGGAATATCTCTTATAGATAACAAAAATCCCTATTCATCAAAGTTCTTAATAGAAGAAAACCACCCTGATGCTTCAGTAAATCTTAGTAGACTAATGGACCCTAAAAATAGATTATTATCTATTAAACCTAAACATGCTTATAAAAAAGCAAAACAAAACTATCATCTTGATGAATATGGAAAACCTTTAGTAAATCTACCTTATAATAGTGGTCTTACACCTGAAGATGGAACATATGATTATTTCTCCTTAGGATATGAGGGGTGGAATGAACTTCACAATAAAATGACAAAGGGAGCTGGGAAAGGTGACTTTCCACGTTTATATAGTGAAGAATTTATATATGATGATAGTCACTATAGAAATTTACTAACATATAAAAATATATTATTTACCCGAGATGTAATAGAAGACAATACTGGAGATGGTTCTAATACCCATAACTACAACGGGAGTGTTTGTAATGGAAAATTTAATGCTACCACAATGGGTTTCGTAGCTAATCATAATAATAATTGTACAGGTTCACAAATAATGTCTCCTCATAATGAAAAATTTAATTTTAATTTAGAAGATGATTTTTCAATAACATTTCATATTAAAATGCCTGATTATTCCGGAGATCCGGATGCTGAAGGCCCCTTTGGTAAACAATATATAATAGGAAAAAGTACAACAAAAACAACAGTAGGACCCCCACAAGAAACAAGCGCTGGGGGAATAATAAATTTATCTGCAACAGGATCCTCATCAGAAATAACAGCATCTGCTTCTCCTCAATTTCCTTTTGAAATATGGGTAGAAGGAGATTATGAATTCGATGGAGGAGGTAAAGAGGGAGGATCTATAGATACTAACTATAAGTTTGTTTTTGCAATGTCTGATGGAATAAATACTGTTACAGCTTCTTGTGCCCCTCGACTTTATTGGCATAATGAATGGCAACATGTAACAGCGGTATATGAAGGGGTACATAGTGGTTCAGAAGGAAGACTATCTATAACAACAACGGGGAAATCAGGAATGGGCCACCTTCTAGAAACAGCAAGTTATACAAATGGAAAAAAATACGGTTTACCTATACTTAAAAACCCCCTTCAAAATAATGCAAATATATATATAGGATGTAAAGGAGGATCATCTCAACAAAATGAAAATGGAGAAAGTGGAAGTTTCTTTGAAGGACATTTATATGGAATTAATATATGGGATTATGCTCTACATCCTTCTGAAAGTAAAGCTATAGCACATATGTTTACTTATGATACTACAAAATATGTAGGAAATATATTTTATAATCAAGGAATAGCAGTAATAACAAACCCACAATATTTTAAATCTGGACAAAGAGGGGGATCACATAATCAAAACTACTGCAGAAGTTTTGAGCATACAGGATCAGCAACATCCTCCGTAATATTTCAAGGAACTCATGTAATTTATGAAAATGAATATCAATGTACTGTTCAAGAAAATGAAATGAATTATTCTACTAACATAACAACAAGAAAAATACAATCAGAAGACGGACAAGAAATAGCAGATTTTACAACAAGTTCTATCTTTCAACCTTACGTTTCTACTATTGGTTTATATGATGAAAACAATGAATTATTAGTAGTAGGTAAATTAGGACAACCTATTAAAACATCTCAAGAAACTGATACAACTTTCGTGCTTCGCTGGGATACGTAAAATAGTCTTCGTACATTTAATGTATGCAATGGTACTATCAAAACGAACTTATA
>TARA_R110001632_G_scaffold35298_3_pt1 | contig 16011 bp, 15 predicted proteins | sample TARA_R110001632 | Tara Oceans TARA_R110001632 (sample SAMEA4398266) | marine metagenome | biome: Polar Biome; feature: [SRF] surface water layer (ENVO:00010504); material: water (ENVO:00002006), including particulate matter (ENVO:01000060) such as... | depth 5 m
GGACGACAGCGCTGGTTATTTTAAAATAAGCAAGATGGCTGAATGCACTATTGAAGACGGGGAATCTCCAGCGGTTGAAGTAGCGGGAGAAGAGGGTGCTGAATATATACTAGCATTTGACCCATCATGGTCTGAATCTGAAGCTTCTGATGATTTTGCTATGCAAGTTATTAAACTGATACCAGAAAACAAAAAAGGTGTTGTAGTTCATAGCTATGCTCTTCCTGGCACAAACCTAAAGAAGCATATGACTTACTTTAAGTATCTTATTGATCATTTCAACATAATTATGATTGTAGGCGATTATAATGGTGGAGTGCAATTCATGAACTCCTGTAACGAAAGCGACTTATTTAAAAAAGATAGACTGGAAATAGGGGTGTTCGACGCTGGTTTGGACAACCCGCATGATTATGTAAAGGATCTAAAAGAAGTGAGGAGAGGTTATAATGTATCAAATAAAACTATTTGTTACTTAAGAAAACCAACTTCCGTCTGGATTAGAAACGGCAATGAAATGCTACAGACCGCTTTCGATAGAAAGAAGCTTTACTTTGCAGCGACGGCTATGGATGATAATTACTCTATCCAGAGAGCTAAAAAAATACCAATAAAAGACTTAAAATTCTCTAAATACGAAGATGAAAAGAACGCTGGCGCAAAAATGATTGAATTTGTTGAACACCAGAAGGATATGATCGACCTAACAAAGGCTGAATGTGCTTTGATTCAAGTTTCTAGTTCTGCTGGCGGTACTCAAAGTTTTGATTTACCTAGCAACCTAAAAAGACAGAAGGGAGTAGATAGACCGAGAAAGGATTCCTATTCAGCTCTAGTACTAGGCAACTGGGGAATGAACATATATTACGACATGATGGATATACCAGAAGAAAGCAATCATGGCTTCACCCCTATGTTTATTTAAAAAAGTTAAAAAAGTAACTTTTAAATTGTGTAAAGTAACTTATAATACATCATGCCTAAAAGAAAATACACAAAAAAATCCGATTATTGGAATAACTTTAAAAGGGTTGCCCCAGAGGCTCCAAAATTTCAAGAAGTGGTCGAGCCTGCTACAATGGGCGAGGCATACCATGTTTCTCAGGGGTCGTACAATCGATCTGGTTCTGTGAGCAATCTCTCATCGTCTACTACAAGCACAAGAATAAACAGATCTTCTGTTACGGCCCCACTAAACAAATTTAGTCAAATAAGAGCTGGGATGCTCCCCTACGAAATGGCTTCTGATGGAGCTAATGTCAGGGACGCTATTGAACTCTGCCAAAAGGCTTACGCTAATGTGCCTATCTTTAGAAATACTATTGATATGATGTCTGAGTTCGCGAATGCAGAACTCTATTTAGAAGGAGGCAACTCAACTTCTAGAAAATTTTTCGAAAAACTTCTTGATCGGATTAAAATTTGGGATCTTAAAGATCAGTACTTTAGAGAGTATTATAGAAGTGGAAATATTTTCCTATATAGAGTGGACGGCAAATTTAGTATAGAAGATTATAAAAAGTTTTCTCAAACCATGTCAGATGGACCTTCTTTAAATAAGTTTCCATTAAAATATGTTGTTTTAAATCCTTTTGAAATAGTAGCTAAGCGTAGCACCGTGTTCAATACAAAAGATGGAGGTTATGCAAAAATTCTCTCTGAGTTCGATATAGAAAGATTAGCTAGCCCTAAAAACGATTATGATAAGGCTGTGTTTGATGCCTTAGACCCAGAAGTCAAAAAACAAATTAAGGATGGCGCTTATTTTAAAGATGGGCTTCAAATAAATTTAAAAAGCGAAAAGATGTCTTATAGTTTTTATAAAAAACAAGATTATGAACCATTCGCTATTCCATTCGGTTATCCAGTCCTTGAAGACATTAATGCGAAGATGGAAATGAAGAAGATGGATCAAGCCATCATGAGAACGGTCGAGAACGTAATCCTTATGATTACAATGGGAGCGGAGCCAGACAAGGGAGGCATTAACCCTAACAATGTAAAGGCTATGCAGACGCTTTTTCAAAACGAGTCTGTTGGTCGTGTGCTGGTTTCCGATTACACAACAAAAGCTGATTTTGTTATTCCAGACATCAATAAAGTAGTCGGCCCTGGCAAGTACCAAGTTATCAATCAGGATATCAAAGATGGCTTACAAAATATAGCGCTGAATGATGATAAGTACAATGGCGCTGAAATGAAAACTCGTGTATTTCTGGATAGACTAAAGGAAGCTCGTGAGGCGTTTATCCAAGACTTTTTGCAGCCAGAGATTCGTAGAATTGCTCTAGACTTGGGTTTTAGATCCTACCCCACTGTCAAGTTTAAAGATATAGATTTGCGTGACGAAACTCAATTAATGAGAGTTGCTACAAGGCTTATGGAGCTTGGTCTTATTACCGCAGAGCAAGGAATGGAACTTTTTCAAACTGGAAAATTCCCGTTGGCAGAAAACCTAGAAAAAGCTCAAGAAAAATTTGTAGAACAAAGAGAAAAAGGCTATTTCAACCCAATAGTTGGCGGAGTACCTATGATTGACTCAGAAACTGGCGAAGAAGAACCAGGAAAAATTAGCAAACCAACAAAAGGTATGTCTGGTCGCCCAGAAGGTTCAAAAGATCAGTTCTCTAGAGAAAATATCCAAGGCACTATTTATGAAATAGAGGCGTTGAATTCTATAGCTAAAGAAAAAATGCTAGAAAAACTAAACTCAGAATCTCTTGACGAAAATCAAGAAAAAATGATAGGTCAATTATGCGAATCCGTTATCTGCGCATCTAAAAAAGAAAATTGGACTGAAACAATGATTTCTTGTGTAAATGATTTTACTGAGATTGAAAAACTAGGGACAATGGAAAATATCCTTAATGTCTCAGAAGCTCACAAATTAGAGATCTACCCTTCAGCAATTTTATACCACTCAAAATGAAAGAAATCAAAAACCCACTCGAAATGAGCTTAGACCGCTCCAACGGCAATATCGAAATTTCTATTGCGAAAAAATACAGTCAAACCGAAGAGGCTATGTATAAATCATACATGAGCGTTTGCGCTATGGATGATAAAGCGCTGGTCGATACTTCGGACATGGATGAGGAAGGCACTGCGAAAAGCTGTGGGATGCAGTACGACAAAATGAGAGCGATGATGAATGAAGTTGGCGAAGGCGGCTTGACGGACAATCAAAAGAAATTGCCACCAGCTTTGCAAAAAGCGATTCTTGAAAAAATGGAAAAAGAAGGGAAAGCTTCGAAGTCTTATGCGGCAAAAGAAGACTTTAAACCTCATATGATGTATGATCCAAAAACTGGCAAAAGCTACGAAGCAAAAACCTATGAGGATCATCTAAAAATGAAAGATATGGGATATACCCATGAAAAGCCTAGCGATAAAAAAGAAGATAAGGCTATAGAGGACCAAAAAAAGGATGCATAAATACACTACAACTTTTGACTTTGAGGTTAAAGCTTGCGAGAATATAGCTGGCATTAATGTGAGTAAAGCTAATATCGAAAATCTAAGATCTTTGATACCTACTTCTGTAGATTTAGAAAAAAATATAGACTTAATGGGCGTAGCGTTTAATGCTGCGGTTGTAAACGAGTTCAATAAAAACGGAGATGGTATTGATACCAAAACCGCAATTGAATCAGTGCAGCAATTTATCCATAAACCCACTAACATAGAACACAATAAGAAAAAAGTTGTAGGGCATATCGTAAATGCTGGGTTCAGCGATTATTCAGATAGTTCTATTTTGGTCAATATAGACAAAGACGAAAAAGATCCATTTAATATAGCTCTTGGTGCGGTGGTTTATAAAACTGTTGATAGAGAATTTTTTGATCTTCTTGAAAATAGCACCAACCCAGAGAATAGCATGTACAATACAATTTCCGCAAGCTGGGAAATTGGATTTAGTGAATACAGCATTGCTGTTGGGAGTAAAAATTTGAAGGACGCCGAAATAATTTCTGACCCAGAAAAGGTAAAAGAAATGAAAGGCATGCTAAGAAGTTTTGGTGGCAAAGGAATGACTGAAGACGGTCGCCCAGTTTATCGCTTGATTACTGGTAAAGTGTACCCACTTGGTATTGGTTTTACTATGAAACCAGCCGCAAATGTAAAGGGTCTTATTAGCAACGAATACGAAAAAGAACAGGAAAAAGAAGACCCTGAGCCGAACCCCGACAAGAGCCAAGCCCAGCATTTAGAAAAAATATCAGACAAAATTTCACAAAAATTAAAAAATACTGTAAACAATATCAAAATCATGGACTTAGAAACACTCTTATCAGAACTAAAGGACTCTCTCGCAGAAAAGAAATTTTCTGAAGAGGCGGTCGCTGGCATGACTTCGACTTTTGCCGAAGCCATTAAACAAAAAGATGACGAGTACCAAGCTTCCCTTGAGGCTGCAGAAAAAGAAAAGACAGAAATCGCTGCTGCGAGAGAAGAGCTTAAAAATTCTGTAGAAGCCATCAAAGAGGAACTTAAGGTAGCTCAAGAGCGTATTGGCGGTTTTGAAACAGAGAAAAAAGCTGAAGAAGCTGTTGCTCGTTTTAATGCACGCATGGAAGAAGTAGATTCTATTTACGACCTCGAAGAAAGCGATAGTTCTTTTATCGCTGAAAAAATCAAGGGTCTGGATGAAACTGAAGAATCCTTCGCTTCCTTTAAAAGTGAGCTGGCTGTTTTCTGGTCATCCAAAAACAAAGAATCTAAAGCTGAAATTGAACAAGAGATCAAAGCTCGCGTTGACGCAGAAATTGAAAAGCGCCTTAGCACAGCAGAAGCCTCTGAGGTTACTGTAGAAGCTACTACCGAGGAAGTGGATGTTGAGCAAGCTCTTAAAAATGCAGAAGCTACCGACGTGACTCTACCTAACAATAACGAAGCTCAAGCTTCAAAAACAACTTTGAAGGAAAAATTCGCTGCTGCGTTTAGCCGCGAAAACATCCTTGGATAAAACAAACAAAAAAAAACAATTTAACTTAAAAAAATTATGGCACTAAGACTACTCCCATTCAGACAATACAACGAACACGACGTTGTTAACCTGTTCACTCTTGACGACAATTGTGAACTTGATTCCACCACTGGTGATGGCGCAGGCTCCAACGGAGTTTTCGTTAAAATCTCAAGCGGTGACTTCAATCAAGACACTGTTAAGTATACTTCTAACAACTATCTTGGCAACACAGATTACCCGTTTGTTGGCGGCGACATGTATCCCGTTAACCCTCTTAAGGTTAGACCTGCTAATTCTGGCGAAATCCCTCTTGGATTGACCTTGAACCAAACAGCTAAAACTGACGAAAATGGCGAGAAACTCCTTTACAACGCAACAAAGAGAGAGGAGCTTCAGGCTGTTCTTATCGGCCAAACAGTTCCTGTAGCAACCAAAGGTGTTTTCACCTTGAGTAAAAATGCTATCGCACCAGGTGCCGCTGCATTCTCCGTTGGTGGAGGTTTTGAAATCGCAGCAGGCGGTGAGATCGGACCAGCTGCTGTAGGCTCCGCTTCTTCACTCGGCATGGTTCTCGGAACTGGCTCACGCGTCTCTCAAGGCGGTCTCACAGACCAATTCGCTGGTGACTACGTCATCGTTAAACTAGGCTAATTGAAAGGAATTTATTAATATGAAAATCACTTTAAAAAACACTCCAGAACAGGTCGAGCTTGTAAAAGCAATGGCTTCTCGCAACCGCGCAGTGGCTTATGAAGCCCAAACCGCTCTTGCTGAATTCATTGGTCCTGTCCTCGCAGAAGTTATCAACAATGCTCCAGCATTGTCTAACCTCTTCACTACTCTCCAATACAATGCCGATGACAATCCTTCGATTCCATTGGACCTGTATTTCGACGTTTCTGACGAAGATTATGTTCAAGTATTCAGCCAAAGCCGCGCTGGTGGCCTTGCTACTTCGGAAGTTCTCCCAACAGCCGCTGAACTCAAGATCGCTACTTATAGCCTTGATTCTGCAGTAAGCTTTGATCGCCGTTATGCTGCTAAGAGCCGCATGGACGTTGTCGCTAAGACAATGACTCGTGTTGCTCAAGAGATTCTTCTCAAGCAAAACACAATCTCCGCTAACGTTGTCATGACAGCTCTTGCTAATGCGACTACAAATGGCTATAATCACGTTATCGACGCTGCAACAGCAAATCGTTTCACATTGGCTGATCTCAATGCTCTTATGACCCGCTCTAAGAGAATTGTTACTTCCTTTGTTGGTGGTACTGCTGACGCTCGTCAAGGCCGTGGCATGACTGACATCATCGTTTCTCCTGAAATCGTTGAAGAACTTCGTGCAATTGCTTACAATCCAATCAACACCAAGAACGCTGCTGGCACAGCCGCATTAGGAGGACAAGAAGTTCAAACTGCTGACGTTATTGCTGAACAAGCATACCGTGCTGCTGGCGCTCCTGAGTTCTATGGCATCAATGTTATTGAGCTTAATGAGTTTGGTACTGGACAGAAGTTTAATGCTATCTACGGCGCAGCCGCTGGTGGTGCTTTCGTTCCTGCTAACGATCAAATCGTTGTTGGTATCGACCGTAGCCGTGAGTCTCTTATCCGCCCTGTAGCTGTTGACAGCGAAAACGGTGGAGAGTTCAGCCTTATCGCTGACGATCAGTACAGCATCCGCCAAAACAAGATCGGCTACTTTGGTGGTCTTGAAGAAGGTCGCGTTGTTCTTGACAACCGCGCTCTTGTTGGTGTGACTGTCTAGTTCAGATTAAACCCTTAAAAGGAAGCCGTCCCATTTGTTTGGGGCGGCTTTTTTTGTTTAAATTTGTATTGTTTATTTTAATATATAACACATATGGACGAATTAAATAAAGACACTAAGGAAAAGCAAATTACAGATTACGTTGCAACCGCTATTATAAATGATGAAGTTAGCTACGGAGAGGGTAATGAAGTAGCGCCAATAGAAGAAGAAATCATTGAAAAAGAGGTGAGCCAGGAAACTTGTGCGTCAGAAGTTAAAAAGCCAAACATTTCTGATTTGGAATATGCTGACGGCAAGGAAAGGGATGATGTTGATGAAATAGAAGCCAAAGAAAAGCTTATGGGAGTAGACACTGTTTCCCCATTTGGTACGGGTAATCCTAGAGTTTTTAAAAGAAAGCTAGAGTCTATGGGCCATGTTAAAAAAGCCAGACTAGCAGAAAGGACAGGTACGAGAGTTTTTGCAGATGCAGAAACGCAGGACAAAGCCTTAATCACAGCTTTCAATCAGTGGAGAGGTGGTAATTGGAATTCTATGGGTAGCCAAACTGAAGCTAGGATCAATGTACTTACAGCGGATTCTGTGAAAGAGTTCGAAGGCACGCTAAAAAGAAAAACCCTTTCGGAGCTTCAAGAAATGGCAATGAAATTGGGTTTTACTCCTAGTTTTGATAGAACAAGGCTAATCTCCGCACTAAGGCAGGAGTATTTAAAACGCGGCTAATTTTAGTGTAATATATTATATGAGCAATAAAAAAACAAACATGTTCGACGATCTATCGTTTATTAACGGCAAACAAGAATCTCAGCAGAGTAAACCTGCCACAAAAAAGACAAAGGAGAAAAAGGTTAATAAAAAATCTTACTCTTATGAGGATTTAAAGAATAAAGCTTCTGACCAATTGACAGAAATATGCAAAGAATTAAATATCCCCATTGTTCGCCGAAAGGTGGAGATGATAGAGAAAATCTTAAATAATAATTAAAATGAACAACATAGGAGATTTAGCTAATTCGATTTATATTAATGAGTTTGATTCTAGCGATATTACAGTGGAATCTATTTCTGGGTGGTTAGGTGCTAATATTGGCCAACTAAATATCCTTCTCAACACGAGCTTTTCGGGGGTAAGTGGAGAAGTTATTGGGTTGGGTTTAGAGGAGCAGGATATTTACAAAGAAATGTATTTGTCTCATTATTACACAAAACAAACCAGGAACACTATTCGCGGCATAGCTAACGACACAAACGGCAACATTATAAGCGTTAGAGACGGCGACAACGCTATTACATTCGTGAATAAGAACGAAGTGTCGAAAGTCTACAAGACTCTCGCTCAAGACGCAAATAATGCGCTTGGTAGTCTTGTGGCAAAGTATAATATCTACCAGGCTAGCCCAAGGCAAGTTGGAGGTATAGAAGCTTCCTAAAAAATAAATGATTTACCCCCCAGAGCTTGTCTCTGGTAGCGTGATCTCGAAAGGGGTTGCGCTTTTTTGTGCGAGCATAAAAAAACCCCGTCGAATTCGACGGGGTTAGTTTTAGATTTATGAGGGCTTCTTAGCTTTCGCTCCACCCTAAAGTTTAATCTGATTTAAACACGCGCGTTTCCAAGAACTGTAGTTTCGTTTGATCCAGAGAAGAAAACGTTGTTGTCGGTATCGTTTGCGCCGCCAATTGAAAGCGAGAAGGATAAGTCAACGGTCTTATTTGGGCCAATGCTAGAGCTATACGATTCACTGTCAAGCTTAACCTTTGTCATCTTATAGGAAGCTCTAGGTGTGTTAGCAACATTAGAATCCTTAAATGTGAACTGCAAGTTGTCAATGAATTGGTCATCATTTATGATAGTCGTTAAGGCTCTAGTTTGGGTTTCAGAAACAACAGCAGAAACAGATAGAGTCGGAGTAATTGGGAAATCAACAACACGAGCAAAGGAGAAACGAGAACCAAGTCTATCGATTGGGGTTCTTCCGAGAGGGATTGCCAACGAAATACTTTGTACGTGAGCACCGCCGTCGCCATCTAAGTCAACAATAGCATCACCATCCGCACTTGCAAAAGATAACGTGATATCTCCTGGGCGCAGGGCAGTAGGGATAGCTGCTCCAGTACCTGGACTAGCTGGTGGAAGGACAATGCCTAAAAGTTGGTCAGCAAGAGCTGTACCAAGGACATTGTCAATACCAGCACCAGTGATTCCAGAATACCCGAGAGATGAACCGCTAATTGCAGCAGTAGCGTTCATATTCGTACCCTCGAAGGAAACAGAAACAGTTGGAATACTACCTACAGAAGCTTCAACGCTATAGTCAGTAAGGAAGGCGTTTCCGATTCCAATTGAGCTGTAGCCTGTACTCGTGGCATTAAAATTTGTATCAAGACTTTCTGGTCCAGTTAGGACGTAGAAGTTGTTTCCACTGGTTGAAGTAATTTGTCCAGAAATAAAACCAGCATCAAAGCTAGTGCCATTTTTAAACTGAAGTGCTTGTTCGTTGAAGCCATCTCCCAATAGATAAGACATATCAAACGACACTGTAGGCGACTCAAGTATGATAGCTTCGATTCTAGCGAGCTGACCAAATTGATTAATGTCTTGTCGTGTGATATTGAATGAATAATTAGCAGATTGTACTCTGCGAAGTTGGGCGTGGTCGCTGCTTACAGTAGAATTTACTGTTTTGCTGGCGAACAGCGCGTCGGATTGATAAATAACTCTATTTTTAGCCATGATATTTTATATTGTTTACAGTTTATTGGGTTGAATGTGAAATTAAGATCGGGGAAATCTGATAGTAACAACTTCAAAATCTATGGAGCCTATTTTTACACCTCCTGGTATTTTGTCTTGAGTTGTTTCGGAAAATTTAGATACCACCACATCTTCAATATAATATGGGTTGCTAGCATCGTATAAATTAGACAGATCAGTATAATTGTATGAACCGTTTTTGATATCTCCGTATTCTGTTACTGGGTATCCTGAAAATGGTATTTTTGAAAAAGATCTTCGAGCGGAATCTGCAAATATAGACAGAACCCCATCAAGTTGGTATGAATTTTCAGCCAAAATAATAGCTTTAATTGTACTCGTCGTTTTATCTTCTCCGCCAAGAGCAAAGCCTTCGTTTTTCATGTGTTCCGAATTTATGAAAATAGCTGGAAGCATCTGGTCGTATGGAATAACTGCGCCTGGCACTTTGTCGTACCTACTATTTATTTCAAATTTATTTTCTATAATAAGATCGTCTTCGGTTTGGTTTGTCACATAGATATTAAAATCTTTAACCGCAAAGGTTCCAGTAAGCGTTTCACTCTCACTGAGCGACCCACCAGTTTCAATAACTCTTCCATTTTCAAAGTCAAAGATTAGTCCGTCCGCTCTACCAGACCCATTAAACGATGTCGGTATTATTGGGTTAGTTTCTCCAGTGATAGAAGAGTCATTAACCCATTGCTTATAAGGACTAGCGTATGATTTATAAGGCGCAGGGAGCCTAGAATCATCCAAATAATACAGCTTGCCAGTTTGATTTGAGTAAGCCTCACCTTCTTGTAAGAGGTGGTTGTCAAACCAAAGCATAAAGCTCGTCATTAATTCATGTTGATATTGTGGCTTAATAATATATTCCTTTCTAAAGCATTAATTACACTATTATAGTTGTAAGTTTTTGAATTCTTTTTCATATTTTTTTATTAATGCGGAAATGTATTGGGTGTTTTTAAATTTAGATTTTTTTCTAACTTTTCGCGGCGATTGTATACCTAGCCCAGACCTACTTGAATCCGTGTTTTTTAATAAATAATAACCAAGTCCAGATATTCCAGTTTCTATTCCTTTTGCCCAACTTCTTCCTGTGGCCCAAGGCATTGGAGTTATGCTGAAGATTTCTTGAGCAGATGGTATATAAATTGAAAAATTTACAGAGTTTTTGCCTAGTTTTGAAAATGTGAAGGCGGTACTTAATAATAATTTTTCTATTGAATCTATTGGGTCTGACCCGCTATCAAAGCCTATAAAAGAAAAAAGATTACCACTTCCCCCGCCCAAAGTACCACTTGTGTTTGAAGCGTTTGGTCCTGCCTTTATCTCTTGCGTAACTGGGTGACTCAAAAATTCAGATATCATTTGGTTTTTTATTTTTTCAAAAGATTTTTTAAATTGTTTTTGGGTTTCTAACCTAGCAATCTTTGGTATCTGCGCGGCGATGCCCGCTCTAACTGATAGATCTAAAGCCATTATTCTTCAATTGGTAAAAGATAAAAATGATAATACTGTGGTCCAAAAATACCCGTTGGATTTCCCTTGCTGTCTATTGTATATTTTCTGCCTTCAAACTCGCATCTTTTGGCCTCTTTTAGCAGAGAGAACCCAGCAAGATCAACGGTTATTCTTACAGAGCCATCCATAATAAGAATACCGAGCTGTGAGTCAGAGTCTACACCCGCAAGATTCTTCTGATTAGCATTGATATACTTTATTCTTGCGTTAACTGTGTGCTTTACCGTGGTATTCTTTGTTGTTTCTAACCCCGATGAAGATACCCCGTAAATCCCATTAAATTTAGAACTAGCCGCTATCAAGACTTTTTCACCTTCTTCGTACACTGTTATATTCCTAGCAAAAGTTTCATGGATGTCATCAATAATAGCTTTGATGGTGTTTTTTTGGGATTCTGAAATTAAGGAGGTTGCCATGACTGTGTTTACACTAGAAAAACTACAGAATGGCTTAAAAAAGTGTAACCTTATTCAGGAGTAAGGATTATTATGATTGCAAAAGAATTTTTAAATGATCGGTCGGATCATCATATCAGGTATTTATTCAAATCATTTTTGCGGACCTTGGAAGAAATGCAAAAAGTGCATGAGATAAATTTTGAGAAATTGTACGACAATTTGCCAAACGATTGTCACGGTTTGATTGAAATGGCGGACTATTTTGATGAAGACCATTATGAGGTGTATAGAAAAAAAATATTAGATATTGGAAATTCTGTTTTGAGGGATTATAATAATGAGTTAGAAAACTTAACTGTAGAATTCAGATTCAAACAATAATTATGGCAAACGGATATATTTATAAATTCACCTTAGAAACTAAAGAAAAGAAAAAGGTAGAGGTAGAGCGCAAAAACAAAGAAACTGGAGAAATGGAAACCGTGCTAAGCGAGAAGACCATTAAAACTCCAGTAGAGTTTGTAATAAAAAAGCCTGGTCGCAGACTTGTTAATGAGGCCGAAGCTCAATATGCAATCGAACTCAGTAAGAATATTAAAAAGGGTATTGTGACAAAAAGCATGATGGTCAAGAAGTATGCGGATGCTGGCGGGGCGCTTACCGAAGACGAAACCAAGGGCATGGTCAGAAAGCTTCAAAAGAGTAACGAAATAGGCAATAAGATACAAATGCTTACGTCTGTAGATAAAAAGCAAAATCGTAAGGAAATTTTAGAACTTGAGTCCGAGCTTCTTCAATTGAGAAAAGATCTTGTTGATATTGAAATGTCTCTACAAGGCGTCTATGAACACACTGCTGATGCTCGGGCAGAAAGGTCAATGCTTCTTTGGTATGTTGTACAGTTATCTAAAAAAATTGAAAACGGCGAAGAGAAGGATTTCTTCAAGGGGCTGCTTTTTGAAGATCAGCTTGACGATCTTTACGAAAAAGATGAAAATGGCAATGAAAATGAACAAAAAGCTCTAGGTAAATTCATGGCTGCCGCATCTTATTGGTTTTATAATTCCGACGCTACACAAGAAGATATTGAAAATTTTCTTGAAAAGCAAGATGGATAGTGAAACCTTAGCAGATATAATAGTCGAAATATTCGATGGGGTCACTGTCTTGGATTCAAGCTTTGGCCTCATTCACGTTAAGCACTTCCACCAACTTGAAACTCGAAAAACATTAGCTAAGAGAAAGAGGTATGTTTCTGAAGCTAAAAAAAGAGGGCTTATGTCCGAGGAAGAATCTCTAAATATTTTGATTGAATCAAAAATGTGGGACCCAGAGGATGAGACAAGAATTCAAGAAAAGAGGGATTTAATTAAAAGACTAGGGGGATCTCTAGTTAATATCAAAATACCATCCCACAAAGAGCAGCACAAAAAATATATAAAAGAACAGGAAGATAGTTTAGCCCAAACCTGTTTTGAGAGGGATGATTTAATAGGGCTAACTGCCGAAAAATACGTAGATAAAAAATTAAATCAAGAGTTTTTTGAAAATTTATTGTATTCTGATGAGAATTTTAAACATTCAGTATTTGATGGTGTGGATTTTAATGAAAGGGGTAAACTTTTAGAAATTTCAAATTTACAATCTCAATTTTTTGAAAGGATGTCTGACAAAAATATCTCTACAGCTGTTTTGTCTTCGTTTTTTTCTCCGTATTTGCCTTTTGCAGAGGATGTGTTGGGTGTCTTTGGCTCTCCATTGAAAGATCTCACCTCTTTTCAATTAAAGATGATAACATACGCCAGGAGCTTTTTAAACGTCTTTAAAAACTGTAGAAAGGAGATTCCCGAAAATGTGGCTAAAGATCCAGAATTATTGGTAGATTTCTTTGAATCCCAAAAAGACCAGTCTGGAACGACTAAAAAAGCTTCAGATGGCTCTGGCGGATCTACTTATTTTGGAGCAAGCAAAGAAGATATTGAGGTAATGAAAAAGGATAACGAAAACACTGTGCAGCTATCCGAAGAAATAAAAAAAGGAGGAGGGTCTTTAAATATGGAAGAAATGATGAAGTTGCACGGATTATAGGTATTTATTTAAAAAATAAAAATATTTCTCCATATATGTGTAATACTATTATATGGCAAAGGTAACCGTACCAGTAGAATTCACTCCAGTAGATACTAGAAAGATAGAGGCTTCGCTGGCTCAAATAAAAGCGAAGGCTAAGGGTGTCAATTTTGGGGGAGGCGCTCAGTCTATAGACAAGCTTTCTCGACCGCTTGGAAAGATAACTGGCCAAGCTTCAGAGTTTCAAAAATCACTGGAAGCGTCTAACGCTCGTGTTTTAGCTTTCGGTGCATCCGTCGCTGTTATAAATAAATTATCTCAAGCTTTTGGTGCTTTAGTATCTAACACAATCAAAGTTGAAGCAACTTTCGCAAAAATAAATACTATTCTTGGTGGAACCCAAGAACAGTTAAAGCAGTTTGGGAATGGAATATTTGCAGTAGCTCAGCAAACTGGAACATCTTTTGAACAGGTTGCAGATGGAGCTTTGGAGCTAGCTCGTCAAGGTCTTAGTGTTGAAGAGTCTCTAAATAGAGTTGGGACTGCATTAAAATTAGTTCGCGTTGCTGGAATTGACTCAGAAAAAGCGGTTGCAGGTTTGACGGCAGCAATTAAAGGTTTTGAGGGGGCTGGGTTAACTGTCACTCAAGTTGCCGACAAGTTGGCAGAAGTAGACACAAAGTTCGCTGTGTCTACCGACGATTTGATTAACGGCTTAACGCGAGCTTCTGCGTCGGCTAGAGTTGCTGGTGTATCTTTTGATGAATTGTTAGGTGTTATAACAACCGTTCAAGAAAGAACCCAAAGAGGTGGCGCTGTTATTGGTAATGCCTTCAAAACTATTTTTGCAAGGCTTGGGCGAACGGATACATTGTTGCAACTGCAAGAATTGGGGATATCTGTTGTTGACACAGAAGGCAATGTAAGAGGGGCTATACCTATATTTAAAGACTTAGCAAAAGAATTAAATTCTTTAGGTCTCAAAAGTGAAGAGGCTGGAGACATTATTCAAAAAGTTGCTGGTGTTAGGCAGAGAGATATTTTAATTAATTTAGTTGAAGATTTAAATTCAAGCCAAAGCCAATTTGCTAAATCTCTTCAGGTCTCTGCTGGAGCCGCTGGAGCCCTTGACGCTAAAAATACAAAGTTGAACGAGACTCTAGAATCTTTGATTAACAATTTAACAGTTGGTGGTCAAAAGTTAGCTTCTGTTTTAGGTGAGCTTGGTTTTACGGACGCAGCCAAAGATATTATAAAAACCTTTTCTACTGTAGTTAGCACAATAACTGACACCCTGCAAGGAGATTCTATTGGTGCAAAATTTGCCCAAGGTTTAATAAAAGGTGTTGGGAGTATTCTAACTGGCCCTGGATTGGGATTGGTTGGAGCTATCTTTCTTAAATTATTCGCCGACTTGGCTAGGTTCGGGGCCGCATCTCTAAAGGATTTGCTCGGAATTAACAAGGCCGCCCAACAACAAAAAACTTTACAACAATCAATTCTTCAGACACTTTTACAGAACGAAGATATACAACTTCAACTTTTAAAGCACGAGGGCAATCGTGTAGTTCAAGAGCAAATACTTTTAAAACTGTATAATGATCAGGCTGCAGCACTTGCCAGAGTTCAAAAAGCCGCAGCTTCTGTAACTCCTGGGCTTTTCGGCGCTGGGCTTAGAGGCGGAGAGTCTGGGGTAAAACCAAAAGGTAGGGCTGCTGGAGGTTACATTGGAGCAGAATCCCGAGACGTTTCTCGTGGTGTAGGAGGCGCACCTGCTAGCGCCAAGGTTGTTTCGATTCCTAATTTTGCCTTTGGTGGTGGCCAGCGAGGCACAATGGTGGCTAATACCAGCGAATACGTTGTGAAAAATTACGCTGGTGGTGGAGATGCTATATTTAACCAAGACATGGTTAAGTCTATGGGCCTTCCTGATGGAGCTAAGAAATTAAATGCTGCTGGTGGGTTTATTCCGAATTTTGCAAACAGAAATGTTTCTCAATTTGGTTTTTTGGTTCCAGAAGCAGGTGCAGACAGACCAATAAAGCCGCTTGAGAATGTTGTAATTGGAGGATCAAAATTTAGCCTAACTGGAGCAAGAGCCAAGGGCATTGTTCCAGGTCAAGCTAAATCTGTATCTGACCCAATAGAAGATAGAATTAGAAAAAACGTAATTAACCAATCAACCGCTTACGCCAATGAATTGAAACCATTAGGAAGAACCGTATCTAAGGCGGATATTGAGAGCGGTTTTGGGACAATAGCTGGAGCCAAGGGAGCTTTACAAGCTGCTATAGGAGCAGCTTTTGAAGTCGGAATTACTAAATCGCTAGATTATAAAGCAGCATTAAGAGAAAAGGGCGGAGATTTTGATATTAGAGGCGGGGTAAATTTACCTAGAATACAGAAATTATTTGGGCTACCTGCAACAACAACTGTTGCTGATTTAAAAGTTTCCGACTCTCCAGGAAACATTGATAGCTTTTATTCTAAAATCATGAAAGAGTTAGGCGCTAAAGCG
>TARA_R110001632_G_scaffold10544_8_pt1 | contig 15993 bp, 16 predicted proteins | sample TARA_R110001632 | Tara Oceans TARA_R110001632 (sample SAMEA4398266) | marine metagenome | biome: Polar Biome; feature: [SRF] surface water layer (ENVO:00010504); material: water (ENVO:00002006), including particulate matter (ENVO:01000060) such as... | depth 5 m
CTATGAAATTTCCTTATTATTTGATTTTAATGCTACTTTTCTTCTCTTGTAAGGAGTCTATCAAAGGCACACCACAAGTTATTGAAAAACCTGAAACTAGTATTGCAAAAAAACACAGTAAAATTATTACAGTAGAAGGTAAGTTTGAGTCAAAAATTGAAACTTGGGCAGCATATGAAACATTTACAACGTTTATAGATAGATATCAGATTATTTCACCTGTTGATGCAATTAATAACTCTAGAGAATTAAATCTTTTAACTAAAAGTTTAAATGATAGCATAAAACCTGCATTTTTAGAAAGTTCTGCTTTTAATGCTAGACTTAATTTACTTTTCAATGAAACTTTACGCTTATATGATATGTCTTCTATTCCTTCAATAAAAGCGATTGAAGTTAATAAACAAGTTGATAAAGTTTTACAAGCATTTTCTTCTATAAACTCTAAAATAAACACCGTTATCCTACAAACTCAATTAGACGATGATGTTGAAGATGTTAATTTTAAAAGAAAAGAATCCGTACTAAAAGAAACGGATAGAACACCTGAGAAAAAAATTTCAGTCTTAAAAAAAGAAAAATCTGAGAAGATGAGACGAATGAAAGAAGGTGTTTTAAAAAAGAGAAAAAATACGATTGATGAAATCCCAAAAAAGAAAAAAGATGTTAAAAAGAAAGATAATTAAGCGCTTCGTTTTTATATTTTTAGGGACACTCGTTTTTTCTTCTTGTGATAAAAATATTTCTACTAAAGGTGTTGTTGATAAAACTAAAATCATCGAAAACACAAACCGTCTTTTAAATGATTGGCACATCGCTGCTTCAGAAGCTAACTTTGAGAACTATTTTTCTAAAATGGACAGTATTTCTATATTTATTGGAACTGATGCTTCTGAAAATTGGCCAAAAAAACAATTTATAGATTTTAGTAAACCTTATTTTGACAAAGGAAAGGCTTGGAGTTTTACTGCTATTGAACGAAATATATACAGTAATGAAGATGGTTCTTTTATTTGGTTTGATGAATTATTATCTACTTGGATGGGAATTTGCCGAGGCTCTGGTGTTATTGAAAATAAAAACAATGAATTGAAAATTAAACAATACGTTTTGTCTGTAACCATACCTAATGATGATATCCAAAGTTTAATTAAGCTTAAACAAGTGAAAGATTCTATCTTTCAACTGAAATTTAATTAAGAAACAATTTCGTTTACTGTTTTAAAAATTAAATCATTTTCAAACCCTTTTCTTAACAAGAAATCGATTAGTTTTTTCTTTCGCTTATAAATATTAGGTTCAGAAATAACGTTATTTCTATTTTCTGTAATTCTATAAATAGTTGCTAAATACTCTTCTTCATCAATCTCTTTTAAAGCTGTTTTTATATTGTATGCAGAAATATCTTTAAATTTCAACTCTCTAACAATTCGTTGTTTTCCCCAGCTTTTAATTCTAAATTTTCCGCGAGCAAAGCTTTTTGAAAATCGTTCTTCGTTTAAAAAATCGTCTTTCATCAAGCTTAATAAAATGAGCTCTCTAGCTTCAGGAATTAAGCGATACTCCCACATTTTCTGTTCTACTTCTTTATGACACCGATCTTGATACACACAATAGTTCTCTAACTTGCGTTTAATCTCATCCACAGTAAAAACTTTTCTTTGTTGCATATTGCTAAAATAGAAAAAGGGTTGAAAAGTAAATTACCTTTTCAACCCTTTTCCGTTAATAAATTTATTTTTTATGCAAATTTTACTCGCAACCACATTTTAAATCGTGTGATTAGGTAGAATAAAATAGGGACAACAATTAATGTTAAAAATGTTGCTACAAACAAACCATAAATAACTGTCCATGCTAATGGTCCCCAGAAAATCACGTTATCTCCTCCCATGTAAATATTCGCATCAAACTCACCAAATAGTGTAAAAAAGTTAATATTTAACCCAATAGCTAGCGGAATTAACCCTAAAATGGTTGTAATCGCCGTTAATAATACGGGGCGTAAACGAGCTTTTCCTGCTCTTACGATACTTTCAAATAAATAGGGCGTTGGTAAATACTCTTTATCTCCAAGATTTAATTCTTCCTTTTTTCTATCAATAAGAAGTTGCGTATAATCTAAGAGGACGACTCCATTATTTACTACAATTCCGGCGAGTGAAATAATCCCCATCATCGTCATCATAATTACAAATGAACTTCCTGTAATTACAATTCCACCAAACACACCTATGAAGCTTAAGAAAATAGCAATCATGATAATTGTTGGTTTAGAAATTGAATTAAATTGAAAAATCAAGATAAAGAAAATCAATGCCAATCCTTTAAAAAAGGCTCCTCCTAAAAATGCTTGCTGTTTGTTTTGCTCTTCAATCTGACCTGTATAATCTATTTTGATGCTTGTTGAAATTTCATCAAAATTTTTCATTTCTTCCTTTATTTGATTTACAACTGCAGCGGCATCTACATATCCTGGAGCTAATTGAGAATATACTGTCACTACTCGTTTTGTATCTCTATGTTTAATAGCGCTAAAACCAGAACTGTTACTTTGCGTTGCTATTGCAGAAATTGGAACCGCTTTTATTTTTCCTGAAGCTTGATCTCTAAACGTTATTTTCTGATTAAAAATAGCACTTTTGTTATATCTAATACTTTCATTAAAACGAACATTAATATCATAATCATCGCCATCTTCTTTGTAAACACCTGCCTTAGCTCCAAAAATTGCGTTCCGTAATTGTTGTCCTACTTGACCAGTAGAAACACCCAATTCTCCAGCTTTTTTCCTATCAACTAGCACCTTCATTGATGGTTTGTCTTTATTCACATCAATCTTTAATTCATCAACACCAGGAACATTCCTTGAGTTTACATATACGCGCATTTTTTCTGCGGCTATAATTAGCTCTTCGTAATTATCCCCTTCTAATTCTATATTAATAGGCGATCCAACTGGTGGTCCGTTTGCATCTTTTTCAACAGAAATTAAAACTCCTGGGTAAATTCCGGTTAAGGCAGTTTGTACTTTCTGACGTAAAGCTTCACTATCTTGACCTCTTCTATATTTATACTGACGCATAGAAGCTGTAATTTTTCCTTTGTGTGGCATTTCTGCAGCAGAACCTCCGTCTGTTTGTGGATTCCCAGCTCCTTCACCAACTTGAGAAACAGAACTTTCAACCATATAATTATAATCACCATCCATATAAGTATCTTCATTTAAGACACTGTATACTTTCTGTTCAATTTCTTTGGTAATTTTATTGGTTTCATAAATATCTGTTCCTTGCGGATACTCAATATATACAACTACTTGATTTGGTTTATTGTCTGGAAAGAACTCTATTTTTGTTCTTTGCTCACCTACAGACCATCCAAAACCGGCAAAAGCTGCAAATAACAAAATGAATGTACCAATTGTAATTAAAATTGGTTTCCATCCTTTTAGGGCTCCTTTTAAAAGTCTTTCATAAAAATTCTCTAAAGAAACTAAGGAGTTTTTCTGAAAGTAATTAGCGGCTCTTCTTAAGAATAGTCTATACACCCATAACATAATTGCAGTAAATACCATAACAGAACCCAAGGCTCTAAATTCACCTCCGAAGAGTAAAATCAATAGCCCTATTCCACCTACTATAGATGAAATAATAATGATTCTTTTAATCGGCATCTTTTTATCTTCAGTAGTCATAAACTGAGAAACTAATACTGAATTAAAGAAAATAGCGACAACTAATGATGATCCTAAAACAACGGATAATGTAATTGGGAAATAAATCATAAATTGACCAAATAGCCCTGGCCATAACCCTAACGGAACAAATGCTGCAACAGTGGTTACAGTAGATATAATAATTGGGAACGCTATTTCTCCAATTCCTTTTTTTGCTGCTTCTACACGAGATAATCCTTCTTCGTCCATCAAACGGTAGACGTTCTCTACGACGACTATTCCATTATCTACTAGCATTCCGAGTCCCATAATTAATCCAAAAAGAATCATGGTATTTAATGTATATCCCATGGCTCCAAGAATCATGAGTGACATAAACATGGACATTGGAATTGCAAATCCTACAAATAAGGCGTTTTTAAATCCAAGGAAAAACATTAAAACGGTTACGACTAAAATAATTCCGAAGATGATATTGTTTACTAAATCATCTACTTGACCGATTGTTTTATCAGATAAGTCATTGGTAATTGTTACTTCTAAGTTTTCAGGAAAATAGTCTTTTATCGCTTTATCTACAATCACTTTTACCTGATCAGCTGCAGCTACCATATTCTTACCTGCTCTCTTTTTAACATCCAACATCACTACAAGTTTTCCGTCTTTTCTAGCAAAAGTAGTTTTGTCTTTTTCTCTAAAACTTACCGTAGCAATATCTTTTAAATAGATAGAATTTCCTTTTTCAGATTTGATGACAAAATTCTCTAATTCGGAAGGTTTTTCAATTTCACCTAATATTCTAATCGTTCTTCTTTGTCCGCTTGCAATTAAATTTCCGGCAGAAGAAGTAACATTTCCATTTTGGATGGCAGAAGTAATATCGTTAAAACTCACTTGCATCGCCATCATCTTATAGATGTCTACTGCAACTTCTACTTCTTTGTCCTGAACACCTCTAATATCTGCTTGTTTAACTTCTGATAAATCTTCTATATCATCTTCTAAATATTCTGCAAATTCTTTTAATTTTTGAAGAGGATAATCTCCCGAAATATTGATATTTAAAAACGGAATCTCTTCAGACATACTCAAATCGAAGACATTAGGATCTACTTTTGCGTTGTTAAAAGTGGGCCAATCTTCTGAAGATTTTTCAGTATCTATTTTATCTTTTACCTTTTGTTTAGCAACCTCTACATCCATGTCATCATCAAACTCTACAATAATCATAGAGTAGTCTTCTTGAGATGTTGATGTAATTTCTACCACACCGCTTAAGCCTTTTAATTGATCTTCTAAAGGATCTGTAATTAGCTTTTCAATATCTTCAGCTGTATTACCTGGATATAGAGAACTGATGTAAATTTTGGTTTCTTTAATCTCTGGAAAATCTTCTCTTGGCATACTAAAATACGCAGAGATTCCTAAGACCAGAATTAGGAAAATAGAAACATACATGGTAGTTTTATTGTTAATAGCCCATGATGATAGTTTAAATTCCTTGTCGGTTTTTTTCTTTTGATTCTTCATTTGTATGCTCAATTAAGATTTAGCAATTTTAATTTTCTGTCCGTCTTTTACACTTCTTGCACCAGCTTCAATAAGCAAATCTCCAGATATAACACCACTTAAGATTTCTATAACATCTCCTTGAGTTTTACCTGTAGTAACCACTACTTGTTTTGCAAAACCAATATTTCCTTTTATATTTTCAATAACATACACATATTGTTCTCCTGCTGCATTTTCAGAAATAATACTCTGAGGAATTAATATGGCAGAAGGGTTTGTATAATCGTTAATTTTCAATTTTGCAGTTAAGTTAGGCTTGATACTTTTGTCTTTATTTGGAACAGAAATTTCTGCCTTAAAAGTTCTATTTGCCGGATTGATGAAATTTCCTGTTTGTCTAATTTTAGTTTTCACCATTGTGCCTAAAATTGGAAATTCTACTTCTACCTTTTTCCCTTTTGTAACAGAAGCTATATATGATTCTGGAATGTCTGCCTCTAAATACATGTTCTCTAAATTGATAATTCTAAAAACTTCCGATCCTTGGCCTGGTGCAACAACTGTCCCTTGATCTTTAATTACATCATCAATAATTCCATTAAACGGAGCGGTAATTGAAGATTTTCCAAGCTGTTTTTTGAACTGAGCTAAGCTGTTTTTTTGAGCTTCATAATTGGTTTTTGATTGTAAAAACTGAATCTCTGAACCAATTTTTTGATCCCATAATCTTTTTTGACGTTCAAAAGTTGTTCTTGCTAATTCGGTTGTTGCTTCTAATTGAGCAACTTGCTGAGCCATTCCTCCATCGTCAATAATTGCTAAAACATCTCCTTTAGAAACCTTCTGCCCTTCCTTAACTAAAACCGATTCTAAGGTTCCCGCCATCTCTGGATAGATTAAAACATTTTGTTTAGTTTTTACATTTCCTTGCAATTCTAAATAGTGAACAAAAACTTCATTTTTTAATGTAAGTGATGTTACTAACGGATTTCTTTTTAAAGTATCAAACTCTTCAATAGCGGAGTTTAATTGCTTTATTTTTTCAGAAATCTCAATTTGTTGTTTATCTAAATTAGATTTTGTGTCTCGAATTTGCTTCAAATCTTTTGTAGCAATTACCTCAGCGATAGAGGGTTCTTTCTCTTTAGAACAAGAAGCAAAAACAATTGCTGATACGATTAAAATTGAATAAATCTTTTTCATTATATTTTATTTTAGTGGGATATTTAATGCGTTTTCTAATGCTGCTTTTCTAGCAACTACATCTAACATTGATTGGATGAATGTTTGCTGTTGACTGTATAATTGATTTTGTGCTTGAGCTAAATCGAAACTGGAAGACAATCCTTCAAAGAATTTTATTTGTTGTTTCTTTTCAATTCTCTCTGCTAATCCTAAATTTTTCTTGGCTGTTTGATAATTTTCAATACTTAATTGATAATCACTCTTCGCGGTTTCTACTTGAAGGTTTAATTTTTCTTGCGTCTCTTTTAATCGAATGTCTGCAATCTCCAAATTAATTTTTGCTCTCTGAGTTTTCGACTTTCTCTTTAAACTACTAAATAATGGGACTTTTAAACTTACACCTAATAAAGAATAGTTAAACCATCTTTGGTTGCTATTAAAAAACGAAAAATCGTCTGAGTTTGCTTGGCTTCCGTAGTTAACAAATGCGCTTAAAGATGGCAATGCTTGACTTTGTTCATAACGCATTAGCAATCTTTTTGACTCTCTATCGTTTTGAGCAATCTTAAAATCGATATGATTGTTTAAATTAAAAGATTGAGATATTAACTCAAAATTAATATTTGATTCTGTTAGTGAATCTAATGAATCTGTTAGTGTTAATTGAGTTGTAATATCGTTTCCTAAAGTAATATTCAACATTTGATAAGCTATCCCTTTTAGACGCTTAACACTATTTAGTTGACTTTGAACATTCCCTAAAGTGATTTCTAATTGCTCTACATCTTCTTCTTCATTCAATCCATTTTCAAAAATCTTTTTAGCATCGCTTAAATTCTTCTCTAAAGTTTTCTTGTTGTTTTCTAGAATCCCTATACTCTTTTCAGAAATCAATACATTTCCATATGCATTAATAACTGCTTCTCTTGTGAGTAATTCTGTTTTCTCTTTTGCCTGCTCAGAAATCTTTAAAAAGGTTCTTGCAGACTGTAAGCCTACTAAATAGGAGCCATCAAATATCAATTGCCTCAGGGTAACTGCTGCGTTAATATTTTGTTTGGTTCCAAAAGTAAACTCTTCATTAATACCATCTCCGTTGGTGTCAAAAAGTGTCACTTGTTGCTTTAAAAAATTTTGATAATCGACCGTTCCTTCAATTTGAGGCAAGCCTATGGTCGTTGTTTCCCATTTTTGCTGTTTTGCTGATTCTATATCTTTTTTAGCCACTTTTGTATTGTAGCTGTTTTCGATGGCGAAATCTATTGCTTCTTGCAAAGACAAACGCATGTTAGATTCTTGAGCATTAACTGCAAAACCAAAAAAGATAGTTGCTATAATTACTAAATACTTTTTCATTGATTAATTGTATAATTGGTTTTCTAATTCTTGTATTCCTTTTTCTGTACAAATACCTCTTAAATGATATTCTAAATAATTATTCATTAGTTCGTTCATCGAATATTTCTGTAATGGAAATAAATCTTTGTCTTTAATTCCAATCATTCCATTAAAGTATATTCTTGCAACAAAATCTACATCAAGAGTATTCCTAAAGAGCCCTTCTTCAACTCCTTTGGTTAAATTCTCCTTAATCAACCCTTGCATTACTTGAAATTGTTTTTGCTTTAACGTTGTATAAATCTTTGGGTAATACTTTTGAAGTTGATATTGAGGTGATGATTTTTCATCTTTTAAATGCTCCATTACAAATTTTTTGATGTCAAATAATTCTATAATTGGATTCTTTTGTTGCTCATGGATTAAATCAATTCCACAGCTTACAGAATCAAACAAATGATCTGTAACTGCCTCTACTAAATCTGTTTTATTACTAAAATGAGTATAAATTGTCTTTTTAGAAACGCCAGAATTTTTAGCAATGTCATCCATGGTAACGCTCTTAAAACCTAGGTTTAAGAACATTTCAGTTGCGCTATGTAATATATTATCTTTCATAAATTGAGGACAAATTTACAAAAGGAAACTTTAAAAACCATTAAAGTTTCCAAAGTTTTAATGATTTTTTAACATTCTTAACATAAACACAAATTCCTATGTCTTATTTTTGCGTAAATTTTATACAACCTTGGATTTAACATCATATCAAAAGGAATTTCTGAATTATTTAGAAAAAAAAGATTGGATTAGAGAACCTAAAAGTCTCTATGAACCAATAGATTATATTTTACAGCTTTCGGGAAAAAGAATTCGTCCGGTCTTAACATTAATGGCTGCTGATATTTTATCTGGAGATTATAAAAAAGCATTACCTGCGGCATTAGCTGTAGAGGTTTTTCATAATTTCACATTAGTACATGATGACATTATGGACGACGCCCCTTTACGAAGAGGCAAACAAACAGTTCATGAAAAATGGAATCTAAATACTGGCGTTCTTTCTGGTGATGCGATGTTAATTTTGGCGTATCAATATTTTGAAAATTATGAGCCGAATACTTTCCAAGAGCTAGCAAAATTGTTTAGTAAAACAGCACTAGAAGTTTGTGACGGACAACAATTAGATATTGATTTTGAAATCAGAAATGATGTTACCATAGATGAATATATAAATATGATTCGTCTAAAGACTTCTGTACTAGTAGCAGCTGCACTAAAAATGGGAGCTATTGTTGCTAAAGCTTCAGTAGAAGACGCAAATTTATTATACGAATACGGTTTAAATCTTGGGTTAGCTTTTCAATTACAAGATGATTATTTAGACACTTTTGGAGACCCCGAAACATTTGGAAAACAAGTTGGAGGTGATATTATTGAAAATAAAAAAACATATTTATATTTAAAAGCTTTAGAATTAGCAGATGCTAATGACAAACAAAAATTAGAATTTTTCTATCAGCAAAAACTAGAAGAAAACTCCATTAAAATAGATGAGGTAAAAAGAATTTTTGAAAGATGTGACATTCCTACTTTAATACAACAGCTAATCAAAGAGTACACTACACTCTCTTTTGACTCTTTAAATAAGATGAAAATAAGCACTTTAAATAAAGAAAAACTTATCGCATTTGGCACTTATTTAATGGCCAGAAGTAAATAAAGTTTTTTAAACTTTTTGATGTTTAAAATTCTAAAAAAGTATTACATTTGCCACCTATTAGTTAGGACCCATAGCTCAGTTGGTTAGAGCATCTGACTCATAATCAGAGGGTCGAAGGTTCGAGCCCTTCTGGGTCCACTTAATTTTATTTGTTTTTGTAGATATAAAACTTATATTTACTTAAAATAATTTGGAAATTTTAATCTGGGGGGATATAAAATGAAAAGAAAATATTTACTTACTTTAACACTAGTTTTATTCTTCACTATAATAACTAGTGCTCAAGCACCACCACCACCACCACCACCACCGCCTGGACTTCCAATAGATGGGGGTATCGCTTTTTTAATTATTGCTGGAGTTGCTTACGGAATTAAGAAAATAAGAGATTAATTTCTTAGCTCTTGCAATCTTGCCACATACTTCCCTATTACATCAAACTCTAGATTAACTGAATCGCCTTTTTTAAGATTTTTGAAAGTAGTGTTTGCTAATGTATATGGAATTATTGCGACACTAAATGAATTTTTGGTTGAATTAACAACTGTTAAACTAACTCCGTTTATAGTAACTGAACCTTTTTCAATTGTAATATTTGTAGAATCTGGATTATATGAAAATGTAAAATAAGTACTTCCTTCGGCATCTTTTATAACTGAGCATATTCCTGTTTGATCAACATGACCTTGAACAATATGACCATCTAATCGATCACCTAATTTCATCGCTCTCTCAATATTAACAACATCGCCCTCGCATAAAGCACCCAAATTAGTTTTATCTAATGTTTCTTTTATCGCAGTAACTACATAGTTGTCATCAGAAATAGCAACAACTGTTAAGCAAACTCCATTATGAGCAACACTTTGATCAATCTTTAACTCATGCGTAATATCAGTTTGAATAGTAAAATGAACATTCTCTTGTTCTTTTTTCATCTTTTTAACCTTCCCTATTGTCTCTATGATTCCGGTAAACATGTCTATTAATTTAGTTACTTTTGCTAAGTACAAAAATATACATATTAACTTTGTGATATGAATAAAACAGATAAAATAGTAGTTGGAATTTCATTAGGAGATTTAAATGGTGTTGGTATTGAAGTTATCTTAAAAACTTTTGAAGACAAAAGAATGTTAGAATTCTGTACGCCTTTATTATTTGGAGCTGCAAAAGCTATTTCAATTCATAAGAAAGTTTTAGGTATAGAAACTAATATTCATGGAATTCACTCTATTGATAAAGTTGTACATGGAAAAATAAACCTTTTAAATATCTGGAGTGAAGAGGCGAAGATTGAAATTGGAAGTGCCACTAAAACTGGCGGAGAATTTGCTTTTAAATCACTCAATGAAGCAACAAAAGCTCTAAAAGAAGGAAAGATTGATGTATTAGTTACGGCTCCAATAAATAAGGAAACCATTCAATCTGATGAGTTCTCATTTTCTGGTCATACAGAATTTTTAGAAAATAATTTAGAAGGAGAAAGCTTGATGATTCTTATGAATGATTTCTTAAGAATAGGATTGATTACAGGTCATATTCCTGTCTCAAAAATAGCAGAAACTATTACTGCTGAACTTATTGAAAAAAAGGTTCAAATATTCAATCAATCATTAAAGCAAGATTTTAAAATCAACAAACCTAAAATAGCTGTTTTAGGATTAAATCCTCATTCTGGAGATAACGGTGTTATAGGTCTTGAAGAAGATGAGTTAATAAAGCCAACGATTAAGGCAATTAATGAAAATGGGGTCTTGGTTTATGGTCCTTATGCTGCAGATGGTTTTTTTGGATCTGAAGCATACAAGCAATTCGATGGTGTTTTAGCAATGTATCATGACCAAGGATTAGCGCCTTTTAAAGCCTTAACTTTTGGTAATGGAGTAAACTTTACCGCAGGTCTTAGCAAAGTAAGAACATCTCCTGATCACGGAACCGCTTTTGACATCGCTGGAAAAGGTAAAGCCAACTCAGATTCTTTTAAAGAAGCTGTTTTTGCAGGGATTAAAATATTTAAAAACAGAAGTGAATATAAAGAACTCACTCAAAATGTTTTAGCAACTAAATCATAAGTTGTAAATTGATCTAAAAAATAATAATTTATTAAAACATTTTAGTATCTTTGCACGCTCAAATTCATTCATTTGTAATGTCAAACTTGAAACAATTCAATATTCCTTTCATAGGATTAAAACAAGGGAAACATTCATTTGAATATGAAATTGACAATAAGTTCTTTGGAGAGTTTGGTTTTAATGAGTTTAATGACAGTAGTTTAAATGTTGAATTAATTTTTGACAAAAAAAATACACTATTCGCATTAACCTTTAATGTTAGCGGCTATGTAACTGTAGATTGTGACATTTCACTAGAACCTTATCAACAGGATATTAAAGGAAATTTTCCTTTAATTGTTAAATTTGGACAGGAATATAATGACGATAATGATGAAATACTTATTATTCCTCATGAATATTGTGAATTAGACGTAAGTCAATTGATTTATGAATTAATCATTCTTTCTGTTCCAACAAAAAAAGTTCATCCAAAAGTACTTGACGGTACAATGGATTCAGAAGCTTTAAAGAAATTAAGAGAATTAGAAGTAAAAGAAAGTAATTCTTCAGAAAACGAAGAAAACATAGACCCAAGGTGGGATAAGTTAAAAAATTTAATAACAGAAAAAAAGACATAAAATGGCACATCCTAAAAGAAAAATATCTAAAACTAGAAGAGATAAAAGGAGAACACATTATAAGGCATCTGCTCAACAAATAGCAGTTGACCCTACTACAGGAGAAGCTCACTTATATCACAGAGCTCACTGGCACGAAGGAAAACTATATTACAGAGGTCAAATAGTATTAGAATCTGCAACTGTAGAAGCTTAATTCTTTTACTCAAAAACATAAAAAAGCCCTCTTTTTGAGGGTTTTTTTATGTTTTTGAGTAAAAATTGATTTTTTCTGCTTGTTTTATTCAAAAAAACTAAAATAATTTTTAGTACTTTAGTCAGCCAATTATAAGAGGGTAACTAACAACTAAATATTTCTTCTAATAAGTTTTATATGTCAAAAATAACTGCCGCTATTACTGCAGTTGGGAAATATCTTCCTGATTATATTTTAACCAACAAAGAGTTAGCTACTCTTGTTGACACCAATGATGATTGGATCACTTCAAGGACCGGAATCAAAGAAAGAAGAATTTTAAAAGAAGCCAACCAAGGAACTTCATTTATGGCTATTAGAGCTGCGCAAGATTTACTATCTAAATCAGGCACAGATCCAAAGGAAATAGATATGGTTATTGTGGCTACTGCAACACCAGATATGCCGGTAGCATCTACCGCTGTATTTACAGCTTCTGAAATTGGAGCAACCAATGCATTTGCTTATGACCTTCAAGCCGCATGTTCAAGTTTTTTATATGGTATGTCTACCGCATCTTCTTATATAGAGTCTGGTAGATATAAAAAAATATTATTAATTGGAGCAGATAAAATGTCTTCAATAATTGATTATACCGATAGAGCTACATGTATCATTTTTGGTGATGGAGCCGGCGCTGTTCTTTTTGAACCTACTGAAGATGGTTTAGGATTACAAGACGAATACTTAAGAAGTGATGGAGCTGGTAGACAGTTCTTGAAAATAGAAGCTGGTGGGTCAATTCTTCCTCCTAATGAGGATACAGTAAAAAATCGTCAACATTTTGTTCATCAAGAAGGAAAATCTGTATTTAAATTTGCCGTTTCAAATATGGCTGACGTTGCAGAGAAAATGTTAACTAGAAATCATCTTTCTAACGATGATATTAATTGGTTAGTCCCTCATCAAGCGAACAAAAGAATCATTGAAGCTACTGCTAAAAGAATAGAATTGGATCCAGCAAAAGTGATGATGAATATTCATAAGTATGGGAATACCACTTCAGCTACATTACCGCTGTTACTTGCTGATTACGAAAGTCAATTAAAAAAAGGAGATAACTTAATATTTGCTGCATTTGGTGGTGGTTTCACATGGGGATCTATCTATCTAAAATGGGCATATAATTCATAATATAAAAACAACTAAAAAAATAAGTATAATGGATATTAAAGAAATTCAAAATCTTATCAAATTTGTAGCAAAATCAGGCGCAAGTGAGGTTAAGTTAGAAATGGAAGATATAAAAATCACCATTAAAACTGGTTCAGAAAGAACTGAAGTTACTTACACACAAGCAGCTCCAATGGCAGGTGTGCCTCAGGTTATGGCTGCAGCTCCAGTACAGGCTTCAAATGAAGCTCCTATTGCTGCAACTAATTCTGATGAGGATTCTAAATACATCACAATTAAATCACCAATTATTGGAACATTGTATAGAAAACCATCACCTGACAAACCTTTATTTGTAGAAGTTGGAAGCGAAATTAAAGTTGGCGATACCGTTTGTATCATTGAAGCGATGAAGCTTTTTAATGAAATTGAATCTGAAGTGTCTGGTACAATTGTAAAGATTCTTATTGATGATTCTTCTCCAGTTGAGTTTGATCAACCATTATTCTTAGTAGATCCATCATAATTTTTTATTTTGATACGATTGAATTATCATCTTATCAGGTTAAGAATAAAACGATACAATTATGTTTAAAAAAATATTGATTGCCAATAGAGGCGAAATTGCTCTTAGAGTAATTAGAACCTGTAAAGAGATGGGTATAAAAACTGTTGCGGTTTATTCTACAGCAGATGCAGAAAGTTTGCATGTTAAATTTGCTGATGAAGCTGTTTGTATTGGCCCTCCTCCAAGTGTTGATTCTTACTTAAAAATGTCAAATATTATTGCGGCAGCAGAAATCACCAATGCAGACGCAATTCATCCTGGATATGGTTTCTTATCTGAAAACGCAAAATTCTCAAAGTTATGTGAAGAACATGACATAAAGTTTATTGGAGCTACAGGAGAAATGATTGACAAAATGGGAGACAAAGCTTCTGCTAAAGCAACAATGATTGAAGCAGGTGTTCCATGTATTCCTGGTTCTGAAGGAATCATAGAAGACTTTGAAGAATGTGAAAAATTAGCAACTGATTCAGGATATCCTGTGATGCTAAAAGCTACTGCTGGTGGTGGTGGAAAAGGAATGCGTGCAGTTTGGAAAGCTGAAGAATTACAAGGTGCTTGGGATTCTGCTCGTCAAGAAGCAAAAGCTTCTTTTGGAAATGATGATATGTACCTAGAGAAACTAATTGAAGAACCAAGACATATTGAAATTCAAATTATTGGAGATTCATTTGGTAAAGCATGTCATTTATCAGAAAGAGATTGCTCAGTACAAAGACGTCATCAAAAATTAACTGAAGAAACACCTTCTCCTTTCATGACAGATGAATTGAGAGATAAAATGGGTGATGCAGCTGTAAAAGCCGCTGAATATATTAAGTATGAAGGTGCTGGTACTGTTGAATTTCTAGTTGATAAACATAGAAATTTCTACTTTATGGAGATGAATACTCGTATTCAAGTAGAACATCCAATTACTGAAGAAGTAATCAATTATGACTTAATCAGAGAACAAATTCTTGTTGCAGCTGGAGTTCCAATTTCTGGGAAAAACTACTTGCCAAAATTGCACTCTATCGAATGTAGAATAAATGCAGAAGATCCTTATAATAATTTTAGACCTTCTCCAGGTAAAATAACAACATTTCATGCTCCAGGGGGCCATGGAATTCGTTTAGATACTCATGTGTATTCTGGATATATGATTCCTCCAAATTATGACTCTATGATTGCAAAATTGATCGTTACTGCTCAAACTAGAGAAGAAGCTATCAATAAAATGAGGAGAGCACTAGATGAATTTATTATAGAAGGAGTTAAAACAACAATCCCTTTCCATAGACAATTAATGGATCATCCAGATTATGTAAACGGAAACTATACTACAAAATTCATGGAAAGTTTCGAAATGGAAGCTTTATAAGTACATTTAGTTATATTAAATAATAAAAAGAAAGGATATAGTTTTATATCCTTTCTTTTTATATATTTGACACTTACATTTAACAACTAACAAACTTTATTTTTATGCCTGGGGGAATTAAAATAGATGGTATTGATAAAATCATTATCAAAAGACTTGTAGAGGATGCAAGAACACCAATTTTAGGAATTGCAAGAGAAGTAGGGATATCTGGAGCCGCAATACATCAGCGTTTAAGAAAATTAGAAGATTCTGATTTAATGATGGGATCAAGGTTAATTTTAAATCCTAAAGCATTAGGATATACAACAACAGCTTTTATTGGTATTTTCTTAGAATCTGCAGCGATGTATTCTACTGCAATAAAAAAGTTAAAGGAAATTCCGGAAGTAGTAGAAAGTCATTACACAACTGGTAATTGGGCAATCCTCATTAAGATTTTATGCAAAAATAATGAAGACCTAATGTATTTGCTCAACAATGATATTCAAAGAATTAAAGGAGTCTCTAGAACAGAAACCTTTATCTCGTTAGATCAACAAATTAACAGACAAATTAAGATATAAAAAAAAGCCTTAGCAA
>TARA_R110001632_G_scaffold151483_1_pt1 | contig 15960 bp, 18 predicted proteins | sample TARA_R110001632 | Tara Oceans TARA_R110001632 (sample SAMEA4398266) | marine metagenome | biome: Polar Biome; feature: [SRF] surface water layer (ENVO:00010504); material: water (ENVO:00002006), including particulate matter (ENVO:01000060) such as... | depth 5 m
AATCTGCATTGTGGTGCCTGTGTCTGCCTTGTACCCCCATTGAAGCAGGATGCTGCCTCCGAGTTTTATATACCCATTCTGCGCCGCTGAGACCGTTGGAAAGGCCGCTTGGGCTACTCTCAGAGCAGTCATATATTTCGTGTTCTCAGTGCCAGCCGCTGCTTCTGCTTGGCTCGCCATCCCAGGCGAAGGGACAAATGCACCGGATGAAAACAGCCCGACATCTAACCAGCCGGAGTTGCCTTCGTTCCTTATCTTGAGGATGTCATTGGCCGAGTCAAACCAGAACTGTCCAGCATAAGTGGTCGAAGGGGCTGAAGCTCCAAGCGAGTTCGACGCGAGAGCCTGTATCGCTGAGTTTATGTCTGTCCTCGCGCTCGCCGCCGTTTGATTCGCGATCACCATATCATTCTGGCTCATGTTAATAGCTCACCTTTGCTGCGAGTGCGGATATAGCTGGGCTGACCTTATTCGAGACATTAGCAACTTCAGCCTTAAACTGAAACCCTCGCGCCACGATTTGTCCGCCCGTCACAGGCACCCAGTTGCCATAGGTCGGCGACCCGGCTGGGTCATCTGTGGTCGCACGGACGTAGAAGTCAACCGAGTAATCGTTAAAGGGCGCATCTTCGTCTGTAAAGTCATCGAAGTTTCCCGGCCAATCGTCCCAGTTGAAAGATGACGAGATATCATCCCAATTTACAGAACCCGATGTTGCCGCCGAATGATGGCGAGTTTCTGTTAGTTCAACATCTACAGTCGCCGTCCTAGTCTGTCCCGTATCAATATGGGTCGAGAATAAATATTCTCCCGTTGCACCTGCGGTGGAAAAGCTCGTCATAAGCAATTCGTTCGACACAACTTGCAAATTGGTCTTTGACCCAGAGAAGCCGGGGTTTTCTGTTAACGTGTCAGTTGTCCCAAGAGGAGGAAGCTCTGTGGCAAGTATAATATTCGTAGCTGCGTCGTCAGAATAGATGCCGGATCGGTCAACCGCCTTAATCAAAAACGTGCCAGATCGAGCCACGACAGCAACAGACGAAGCCGGATGTGCGATCTTCTCAATTACTACAGAAGAAGCACCCCATGTCGCCCCAGACGTTGCTGATTGGCGTCGAAGTTCGTAATGGCTCGCGTCCAAGTCAGCCACGGGATTCCACTTGAAGATGGCTGTCCCAGCCGAGACAGATGACTCAAAGCCGGTAACATTAGCCGGTGGTGCAGCAAACGGAGTAAAAGTCTGGTTCGAAAGGGTTACATAATCCCCAGACAATCCGATTGTGTTAGTCCCTCTCGCCCTGAAATCGTAGTTCAGGCCATCGATTAGCCCAATGATTTCGTGGTTCCCAAGCGGCCCCGTGGAAAAAGTTCGCCATTCGGAATCGGCCTCAGATGATAGTTTGAACTGAAGCTCGACTGCGGACAATCGGGTAGGCGTCTCAGATGTAACTGTGGCCTGCAACACCCCAACGACGGACTGCTTCGTTTTCCTAAGCTCGTTAGATACTGTTAACCCAACGTCAGGTACACTGAACGCCGACAACAGTTCCGTATTATTCTGAGTGAAGGCTTGCTCGTCAGCGTCCCAGGCGTATACGTTCTCCGATATCTCCATAAGGCTTAGTGCCGCCTGAAAGGTCATATCATCGCCAAGGCTGAACGACCAATCGACCACCTCAAAGTATTTATTCGTCCAGCCCATACGGGAATTGGTTATCTGAATTACATCGCCAATCTTTGCCTTAAATCCAGACAGTCCAGTTACCGCCGTGACCTTTACCTGCTCGCGTTGTCGATAGAGGGCCAGTTTAGCGATCCTCTGGGCCATTGCAGACGTGTCTGTAAACGGAAGCGGCATGTCCGTGACAGAAGAAATTCCGCCGTCCTCTAACAAGAATACAGACGAAGTGATCGCAGGAAAATCAGTCTGCTGGTAGTTGCTTTCTGGACCACGGAACAACCCTCTCATTTCGTTGATCTGCTCTCTGCGAGAATGCCGAGAAACAATTTCAAGCGGTGCGATCAGATCATCTTCATCGTATGACAATGTGGGCGCGTCCCAGGTTCCCGCCTTAACTCCAAATAACCCTTGAGAATACCAAAACATGCCTGCCATCGAGGTAAGCATTTGTGTGATTGCGTCATTTGGTGTGACAGCCGTGGTGAAAGACCCGTTAGCCGTGTACCGTTTTTGGGTGCCGCCTGCAGCCAAAGTGACCGTTTGATCGCAATCGTTCGCAGCGTCTGCAAAAGCAACGTCATCAATCTCATCAGCATCACAATCAAGACCAAAGTCAGAAGTCAGGTAGTCCCGAATGCAGAGCGCTGCGTTCTCGCTCCAAGCGGTTGAGGAGTTCCGTGGATCAAAGACCTTGCGGCCCTTAACGACTGCCGTTAACAGCGGAGTGCCATTGGGGAAAGCCGCCGAATCAAATTGCAGGGCGGAATATATGTATGCAATGCCTCTCGCACGGTGATTTTGAGTCCACTCATCCGAGCCAGATGGCAAACTTACAGGCGAGCCGAAACCATAAAGATCAACCGCCGTCTGATTATCAGTACCAGTCTTCGACTCTATGAACACCTTTCCTGCAAACCGGCTTGGAGCGGTGCAAAGACCATTGCCATCAAGAGTTAATTCGTCATCGTTTAGGTAGTATTTGACATAAGATTCAACCTCATGGCCAGCAACAGCTATCATTCGATGCAGGATAGTATCGTTATTCGAGGTGGACGCATAAAACACAACGCCGCCAACTCTGGTCTCGCCGTATATTATTGCATGGTCTAAGTTCGAACCGACATTGTTTTGGACAAAGCCGCCCTCTGTCACCCTTGGCTTCTTTGGTTTGGGGGCAAGAGCCATGCTCACAAAACCAAGAGCGGCTGAAGTTGCAAAAGCGACCAATGCAGATGTCAGTGCAGCACCAGCAGCAGCCGTCACCGCAGCTCCCCCAGCGGAAATAGCTGCACTCGCCAAAATCGTCAACGTCACAGGATCAGCAAAAGCAGTTGCCGGAGCGACAGCTAGAGCAGCATATAAGGCCGTTGTGGTGAGCAGGCGGGATCGCATCACTCTACGCTCCAATAAATATCATCCGGCTCCCGGTCCATGAATATCATGCCAGTCTCATACAGGAAAGCAGAATGGCGGCGGAGGCAAACACCAAGCGCATATCCGGTCACTGAATGCTGCTGATCTGATCTCCGCGCCGCGATAGAGCCTCTGACTGGGTGTGCTGTCTCTACTCGATTTAGCCGCTCGTCAAGTGCGTCTATAATGGAGACATCAGATCGATAGTCAAAGTGCTTGATGCGCCTCCTGGCATGAATCAGAGCGGTCATCGGGCAAGTGTAGTCGCCAAGCATGTCGGACAATGTTTCTCGCCCGGTTTGGGAATAGACACAACCCGCGACAAAGGTCAAACAATCGTGAGAACCCCAAGCGAACGGTTTCTCGCGGCATTCATCAATATATTTTGCAAGCTCAATGTCATGGTTAGGGACCATTCAACGCCTTCCCCAAAATATCTCTTTATCTTGCAGGTCGTTGACAAACTGGAATGCTAAATCGCTGGGAAACCTAGATTTCTGGTCTTCTGAAGTGTATCGGCGAACCCTCACTCGCTCCAGATCAATTAACCGGCTCTCAACAGACAGTGATATTTGCGAAGCGTCTGCTCCCTCAGTGATCTGCATTTGGTCCATATAGCCGGAGAACACGATTGAGCGAGCAGTCAAGTCATCTGTTGCGCCGAACTTAATAACGCATTTGTGGCCCTGGTATGGAGTGGCCAGAGCCAACGCCAGCAACTCTGAAGGAATGCCCGACAATGTGACGACGGCGTTGCGAGCCGCAATCTCAGCAGTTTCCTCGAAAGCCGATATCTCAAGGAATTGCCCAGAACCTATGTAATCAACCCCGTCAATGGTCTGGGTTCCGTGGCCCGTCCACAGATATAACGGACCTGACGTTACGGTCTCAGACCCATGCTGGACCGTTCCAACTGGGAACAGCAAATCCACAGTAAAGAATGGCCGGAACACATCGGCTGCAATCGCCGATATGATGGCAGAGCTTAGATCACGGCTCATGTGATGGCCTCGACTGCCGGGAAGGTAAGGCCGAATATACTTGCCTCATTGATCGACCAATCCACCTCGTTAGTAGACAGACGGAAAATCCCCTTGGCTGAGTTAACAGTAATAGCCGCGTTGTCAGCAGGGCTGGATCGCAACTCTGGCCATATTTCCAGCGTAGCGTTCCCAGAGCCGTCTGAGGCCGCTGTCTGGGTGACTTTGTATAACTGGCTAGATGCGGTAGCCCCGATCTGGATGTAGTCTCCCGCCGCCAGATATGACGATTGTGACGCCGTGCAACCGTCAATCAATAGAGTTGCCCCCGTTTGGCTCGCGCCCTTCACAACCGGCGTACCACCACCGTTGCCGAGCGGTGACGTTGCCAACGGATCGCCCAGCAAGAACGTCCCTGATCGTCCTCGCAGGCTCAACAACCAACCGACCCAGGCTTCTGCGTTGGCCCTTTGCATCGCAGGCAGCGTGATCTCCGCCTCCCAGCGCTGGCCTGGATGGACGACCACCTGCTGTTTGTATGTGAACGGACTCATCGTCATGCCGGTCTGCTGCACGGCCCGGAGATTGATTGAGCGGATGCCGGTGTGAGTTGGTAGTGCGAGCGGATATGTGATCGCCATTATGCAAACGCGGCACCAAAGCCGCCTCCTCTCTTCTTGGCGTCAAGGACAGCCGCCTTGGCCTGTGCTGCGATCTGCGGTGCGAGGCTCATGACCTCGGCCCGAACGGTCTGCTGGACCCCAGTGGAAAGGTTTATGGTTTGGTTTACCACGACACCGCCACCCCCGCCCGACCCCATCGTCTCACCACGATTAAGAACACGCTCGCCAGTCCTCGCCATGATTAGGCGCTCATCGGAGCGAGGTCCAGTTGGACCAGAGTTTCTGCCGACTATGCCGCCGGTGTGGAATCGGTTCGGCAAGCCCAGAGCGCCAGCAGAAGACCCAGTAGGGTCGGCCCCTCCTGAAAGGCTTACACCACCAAACAGCCCAGAAGCCGCTCCAAACAACTTGCCGAAACTAAACCCACCCGACTTTGTTTGGCCCATCTGAGACGCTATATTAATCACCTTGCGTAAGACCTGGGTCAACGCCTCGCGCCAAGTGTTTGTGCCGCTAATCAAACCCGCTATGGCATCTGAAGCCGTCCTAAACCCGTCGCCGATGAGTTGATTTATTCTCCTCTGCGCCCTCTCTCGCTCCTCATTGATCTTCTTGATCGTGGAATTAGTGGCCTTTTCTCTTTCTTCCTGTAGCTTTTGCTCTTCTTTCTTGTGTTGAAGAAGACCGGCTTCTTCAGCGCGAGCCTTTAGTTGAGCGTGAAGCGCATCAAGCTCTTCCAGCGTAAGGTTCTTGCCCTTCTCTTTGAGCGCGGCGGTTATTGCAAGAAAATCAACTTGCGCTTTGATTGCCTCTTCTGACTGCCCGAACAACTCGTTCTGCAACGTCAGAGCTTGTGTTTGTTTATTTATTGATGCCAATGAAGCAGAATAAGCCTTCTCTATAGACTTAACTCTTCTCTGTTCAGCCTCAAATATGGCCTGTGCCTTACGATCGCGGGCGTCCTGATCCGCCTTTCTTGCAGCGGCTTCGCGCCCTCTGGCACGAGCGGCTGATTGGGCTGCTTGCACCTCGCCAGCCGCCAACTGCACCGCTTGACGCGCTCTTTCGTCTGCCTCTTTCTTTCTGGCTCTAGCCGCCCTTTGGGCTGACTGGACTTCCTGTCTGGCTAAATTGTTTATTTGCTTAGCACTCTTTGAAACAGACGCTTGTCCGCCCCTTGCAGCACCTTCGCTGCCTCCAGACATCGCAAGATTTAAGTCCTGAAGACTTTTTAGCATCTCAGCGATGACAGGCTTTCCACTAGACCCGAACGCAGTCCCCAATGCCCCAAGCCGCTTAATTAAGTCATTGACACTGTGTGATGTGAATTTGTTTGTGTGCCTTAGTTCCTCAAGTATGTTGAGATATTCAACATATGCTAACTCAACATTATTTACGCTTTTTCCCTGTTCCTCCAGTTTTCGCGTCAACTGATTTATCTGACCCTGTTCCGCCCCGGTCTGTCCGGCGGCTGGTCCTTTAAGAGTATCTCTTAGCGCCTTCAAACGTGACGCCACACGAACGACAGATTTCATGTCAGCTTCAAAGGCTTTTACGCGCTCTGATGAACTCGCCAGAACGCTATCCATTCTTACACTTCGTATTAGGCGCAAGGACGAAATCATTTGCTCGTCCAGCTTTCCCAGGCTTTTGGTAGCAGCCTCAATGCCGCTGGCCACCTCTGTGTTGAATGTTCCGGCCAGTCCGCTTATGGATTGCTCTAATTCAGTCGTAGCTTTTTCTGCTGTCTTAGCATTCCTTCCAAAGCCCAAGAAAGACGCGCCTGACTTCTGAGCGACCACCCCGAAAGCCGCGAGGATCGCAACGGCAGCGCCCAAAATTGACCCAACTGGACCGAAAACCGCCAGCATCTGTGACCCTTGCTGACCGAACGCTTGGAGGGCGTTAGTGCCGCCTGTCAATTGAACGCTGAAATCCGCAATCTGATAGCCAGCTTGCTGCATAGCCCCTTTGGCAAACTTGTTGGTAGACACAGCAGTAGAATTGAACTGCTTGCCCATCTTTTTCGTAGAGCCTTGCGCCTTGACTATGGATTTAGACAGGTTGTCAGTCGCTTTGGCGGTGTCATTGAGCGCCTTTTTGGCAGGCCCAGCGACGACGTTGATTGCGATGTTAAGATCAGCCATTTTTCTCTACATCCCCATCAACGATGCTGAAGTATTCGACCCAATCCTTATACTCTTCGTATGGAATATCTCCAATCTCATCCATCGTTTTGCCTAGTCGCAGGGCGATGGTCATAAGATTGAAGCGGAAAGAGTCGTTCCTTAGTTTTTTTCCGAGTCCTCTGCATCTTCAGACACACTCGCGCCAAAGATCGAGGAGAAAATCCGAGTGATGACCATGGCGTCTACATCCATCAGGATGGGCTTCGCCTCAAGAGTAAACGCTCTTTCACCGGATTGCGTCTCAGCCTTGCGAATGATCATTTCGACCATGCCGTCAGTCTCAGTGTCGTTGAAGAAGTTTGGATACTTCCGACGAACCTGCTGAACATCGCGCGCGGAGATGTTGGAAAAGTAGAGGGTGCAGGGGGCATTCTCATCCCCCCACTCAGGGACTTCTATCGAAATCCGTGGCCTCTCTTTATTTAGCGTCGCAATATGCTTTGCTAAATCCATGTTACACCGTGGTCTCGGTCAGAGCGCCAGTACCCTGGACGGACACAGACATCTCAACCAAGCCATCGAAGGACGCAGTGATCGACTTCTCAGTCACAATTGCGCTTCCGGTGTAGTAGGTGTCGCCGGACGCATTGCCCTCCGGGTAGAGGTTCAGAACGATGGTGGAGCCGATGTCCAGATCACCTTGGCCAGTGTCGGTCTCGTCCCAGTACACATCCAGGGAGCCGGTGAAGGTCTTGAGGCTTGCAATGTATGTGCGAGCCGCGTCGCCCATGGAAGTGTCTTCCAGGGTCTCGCCAGTCTCACTGATGGTGTAGGAACGAACTTGATTTACTTGATTGGAGCCGCTAAATACGACCCCTTCACTTCCTGCGTGGGTAGCCATGGTGGCCTCCTGGGTTATTTAGCGGTTTCAACGTCAGCAACAGATGTATGGTAAAGCACATCATAGGTCATGTGTGCAATGCCGATCTGCTGCTCTGCCTCTCCAGAATACTCGATATCTGTCGAGATCAGGAGTGCTTCTTTGGCCAATCCGTTTACAGTGAAGTCAGCAGCAATCGCCTCTTCTACCTGCACCGTGATGGCGTCAATGTCATCATCAAGATCGCTTGTGGCCCTGGCGTAAACGTCAACGCTGACCGAAAGCCTTCTTTGTAGCGTCTTTGATATACCAATCGTAACAAGGTTTGATGTTTCCGACCCTGCATAAACCGTCAGGGCCGGGAGATTGGATGTGGTCATCGGATAAGTTCTTGAAGTGTAGACGCGCGAAGAAACCAGAGCCACACCAGATATCAGTGTGGATGATATTCTATCTCTGATTTGTTTCCGTACATGCGCCATTATTGCTTTTCCAACTGCACTTCAGTAACTCCAGTTCCGTCCTCAATCCAGGCTTGGGCTTTGTACTCTATGCCCGCAATGGTCATAACAGAGCCTTCGGAGAGCCAGGACAAATCGGTTGTTCTGCACGTTAGTCTTGGTTGCTCTTGGTGAACAACGACATTCCCGCCAGCGTCAACAGGGACAGTCGCATTGTCGAATATACCGCTGAATGGGCTAACCACGGAAGTAGACCTTACTATTCTATCTCCAGATTCCGTCAACAAATATCCCCCTGACTCCAGCAATATACCGTCTGAAGCTGGAGAGATAGTTGTCGCGTATTCTTTGGTGTTAAGAATACTGCTTAAATCTGAGTCGAAATCTAGTGCCATTGGCTAGACCTTCTCTAGCTCAATTTCAGTCATGCCTGTGCCATCGTGCATCCAGGAAACTGCGCGATAAGACACGCCGTTGATTGTCAGTGCGTCACCTTCGGCAAGGCTTGGGACATCAGCAGTCTTGCAGGTCAGCTTAGGATCAGCCTGATGGACCTCCACTGATCCACCGGCATCAACCGGAACCGTCTCCTTATCAAATATCGCCAATATCGTTGAGCCATCGTATGTCACTTGAGTTGCGAACTCATCAACATCAAGGATGGTCAGGATATCACTTATCAGCGGCAGGTTCATGATCGATATCCTCTGCCTCTTCTGCTTCTAGCTCCCAAACCTCCTCGACATAATTGCGGAACACAAGTTTTGTTCCAACGATATCATCCACGTCAAGGATTGATCCAGGCTCGACGACCTGCCCGTTTATAATTGTACGCTTGATGGCCCTAATCTGCACTGCGAATCCTCCGTCTGCGCTTGGGGGCGGGACCGTCGCTCTCCTCCAGGCCGACGCTTCTGTTCGTTTCAACCGGAGCGGGCTTAACCGAAACCTCTTCAATGCGCTGCATGGCGAGAAGAGTGTTCTTCTCATCCACACCAATCGAATCCACCACATCGCCAGCAGATGTCTTCTGACCGTTAATCACGCAGCCTTTGAGAACGAGGTATGCCAATTTTTATCTCCAAAAGAGTGGGGGGAGCAGATCACTCTACGCCCCCCCGGCGTATTTAGCCGTCGTTGTTGAACGCGAAGGACACAGCGTGGCGAACTGCAACATCTACAGTCTGCAACGCAACAATCCGAACGGTTCCTGTGTTGGATGCGGAATATGGATCGACATTAATATCTAATCCACCATAAAGGCCCACCAGAGCGTCGGCGAAGTTACCAAAATACATATCACCAGCGGTGACCTGATTGGAAACAACAGCCCGGCGACCGTTAAGGGTGCCACCCGGCTCGACAACGAACTGACCGGAGCCAGAATCTTTCGTCGTCGTTTTGAGCGCGCCGTACATCGAGGCAGGAAGGATGTATGCAAGAGACCCCATAAGAGCGTTGTCTGTTGCAACAGCCGTTTCCATGGCCACAACTTCCGCAAAGGTTGGGACAGCGCCCGCGAAGTTGGTTGGAGCGTTGATGCCCGTGGTGTTTTTGATGCCGGTTGGCTGACCAGAGGAGCCAGTCCCCTGAAGAGCGCCGTTATCAATTGCCAGAGCAATACCAGCCGAGAGGTCGTTACGGATTAGCGATTCGATATCGATGGATGACTGTTGAAGCATCAATCGAGTGATATCCGTAAACGCGCCAATTACCTTTGGGGACATTGTAGTCTGTCCGAGGACCGGCTCAGATTCGGTGGACGCGCCGCCTTCAGTTGCAATCCATGCCGCCGTAGAAGCGGTGTTTTTGGATGGGATTGCGACGTTGCCCTTGAGGCCAGCAAGCACAGTTGCGCCAGCTTGCATCACGGAAGAAGCGTTGCGAAGGACATCAATGAAGTCACCGCCACGGAAGTCTTCGGCAATCATACCGGAGTCATCACTGGTGTTGACATCACGCTTGGACCAGCGCCCAAGGATGTCATCCGGGATCAGAATGCCAGTGGCTTCGCGACCGCTTGCAGCCTGTGCAGCAGCAGAAACCTCGAACTCAAACTCAGCAGCGCGCTGGGCCTGACGATCAGAGGGGTTTGCCATAGCCCGGATAGCCCGCATCAGCGAATACTGGCGAACCTCTTTCTTGTCCAGGCCAACCTCAACCGTGTCGAGAGGCATGTTGCCGGGCAGATCGCGAGCAAGCTCGATGCAGAAGTCAGTGAGGGATTTACCCTCGCGAACTGCTTCATCAGCAAGGCCACGTTTGTTGTGCTTTTCAGCCAGCCGGTACATTTCGGCTGTATCTTTGGATGCTTGGCGAGCAGCTTCGTCTCGCACTGCATCCAGGTTCAGTTCGTCAGACATAACTCTGATCTCCTGTTGGATGGGTTTATCTTCAGTTGTGCTAAGATCGCTTTGCTCGCTTCTGCCTAGACCGACACTGGTGTCAGCAGGGATTGAAACAAAACTTACTTCGAGAGGTGTCCAAGACGTAGCCCGGTAATGACCCTTGCTGTCCTTGTCCATTTTGTTGATGCGGTATCCGACCGAGATGTTGGTCCTAATGCCATCTTCAACGTCATCGAAAACATTTGCTGCTAACCCATTCTTTCCGAAACGAGCCGTGGCGCGGAGACGCCGCCCCTCTAGCGAGACATCTTCAATAACTCCAACGACCTTTGTGTGGTCGTGGTCAATCAGCAACGGCGCACGGCCAGATGCCATAAACGATAGATCAATGCTGCCCTCAGAATGATCCAGAATTTCAGTACCGAACGAGCGCTCGACAGGGGCTTCAGATGACAGGGCCACTCTAACGCGCCGCCCATCTACATCAACGGATGCCTCATCAAACGACATCGCTCGATGGATGACTTCTGACTCATCAAGTCGGAACTCTTCATCGACGGCCTCTTCGACCTCTGATTCTTCGACCGTCTCAACCACTTCTTCAGCGGCTTCTTCGACCTCAGTCGCTTCATGGTTTTCCATATCTACCTCGGTTCGCTCAGTTGCACTCAAACCATCGTCAGTTTCTTGCTTAAAGTCAATGTCAGACCTATCATCATCGCGCAAAGCCTTGGCTATCCTAGCTGACCAAGATTGCCCTGCGTCACCGCCCCATAATAGGTTGGCAATTTTCCCATTGGACGGATAGCCCTTCTCTCCAGGCCGGAAACCCTTTGCCTTCTTATCAACCTCATGTCGGCTGAAGAAGCTGTGCATGCGTTTAACCGTATCAGCACTAAGGTTTTTGCTATTGACGATATCTCTCGCCCTGGCGATCCCAACAGCAGTCCCCCCTCGGCCATGCTCACGCCGGAAGTCTAAGCCTCTCTGCGCCGCACTTTTCATGCCTTGGGTGGGTTTATACGAGGTCGGCATCCTCACCCTCCACTTCGGCTGGGACTGGTTGCTTATCACCGAATGGTTGATATGCCATGGTCAGACCATACTGTTTGGCCGCCTGCATATCTCTCTGGATCGCGGCGAACGTCTCTTCTGCATCTCGGCCATATTGCGCGGCAACATCGCTGTGGCTCAGAATGCCGTTCTGTAGGCCGACAACCGAAGCGTTCATCTCACGCTGCGGATCAACCCATTGGAACCCGCGAGGCTTCCAGGTGATTGATGAAGTGAACTTAGAGTATTTAGTCGGACCATAAATCGGGACCAATCGGAAATCCATCACATGATCGAGCCACATCCGATATGCCGGGTCAAGGAAGTGGTCAATCAGCCACCGTTGAATTACGCGGTAGTTGTCTCGTTCCTCTAGCGCGCCCTGCCGTATGGATGAATAGGATGTCCCTTCCAGATTGTTGGCCAGAGAGGTGTAAGATACACCCAAGCCAGACGCGACACCGCGAAGGATAGCCTTCTCGAACTCGGCAAAGGCAGAAGTCGGGTGATCTGGCGAATAGGGCTTGAAGTCAACACCGGCAGGCAACTGGTGGAAGGTTCCTGGCTCCGCGCTATAAATTGGCGTCACGTCGTCTTCATAATCGTCAGCGGACATCTCATCACCGGACGGACTAACAAAGAAGCCCATCTTGGCGCTCGCTGTCCTGGCGGAGATAAGCTCTGCCTCCATGTAACCAGCCAACATCTTGAGCGACGGGATGGCCGAAACCGACCAGGGGACACCGCGCGTCTGGCCAGCTCGATCCGGGCGATAGATATGCATCATCTCAGCAGCCGGTATTCTTACCCGCTTCATGCCGCTTGCTAATGTCGTGTAGTCATAATCGCCGGGATGATTAAGCAGGACGTGGTACGCAACAGGACGGCGGGTGGACTTATCAAGTTCAACACCCATGCGAACTTCGTTGCCGCCACGGTATATTTCGTTCATTTGCTCATCGACGACATCAGGCTCAAGCACCTGGAATCCGATGCCGTGCCTCATATCTTGTCGGCGAACAATGCGGAGAAAGACCTCTCCGTCTCTGGCGGTTGAGCAGATAATATGGACCAAGAGGTCGATCATGGACATTTGACCATCGACAGTTGGACCGCCAAGTCTGCAAAACTCGGACCAAGCCCCTTCGATGATATTGTTGCCACCGATATCCAAAGAGCCGTCATCATTCCGGCTCTTTAACTGGAGCCTCACCCCGCCCTCGCCGACGACGTTAGTCTTCAGAAGCTGTAGATAACGACGCATATATTCGTTGTTACGCTCTAAATCGCGAGACCTAGATCGCATCTCGACAAGCGACCATCTGATTTCGGAATCTGGCGATCTCTGCGAGGCGTTAAAGTCAGCGAATATCCGGCTTTTCGATGCGGCCAGATAACTTCGCTTGGCCTTTACGGCCTTGTTCCGCCTAAATACATCCATTAAGCCCATGCGTCGAACCTCACTTTTACGGTTGCGCCGGTAGGCTTGCCGCGACTTGCGCGCTGCTTCTGTAGTTGGATAACAAGCTCTCGTTTGTAGTTGTCTCTTGCCGAGATCAATTCATCAAACGACATCTTGGTCAAAGACCGGCCAGCAATACTGTAGGAAGATACGTCAGAATCAGCCTTGCCTTCTAGGATTGATTCAATCTTGTCGATCATCACTTCAGCATGAGTGCGAGGATCAGTGCCGCTCACATCCAGATCAACAATGGCGGTAAACGTACCCCGATCAATGACAACTCTGTTCTCAGAGCCGCCGATCTGCGCGATCTCTAACTGCCAATGATAGAAGCCTGCTGTGAAGCCTGCCGTGACGGAGCTTGCTGCATTAAATAAATAATCAGACCCGTAGGCCGAACCAACGATAGTTATCTCAGATGAGCCAGCCGCCGTTATTCGCGCGACATATGTGGCGGTATAAGCATCATTCGGATAATCTTCCGAGAGATCAGTGCGCCGCCATTGGATGAAGTCACCAACGACAATCTGCAACGGCTCTGTGGTCGGGCTGGAGGCGGCGTCAAACTGGTTTGCCATCAAAACCTCATAACGTAGTTGTCTTTGACCCGACGCGCTGGACGCCGCTTAGTTTCTTCGTCCTCCCGAACTTCTGCCCGCAAACCCTTTCGATACAATGACTCAAGATTAAGGTTCAAGATTGATAGCGCAGCCGTTCCGTATACGCGGCAATCAAGCGCTTCGTTCCTAGTTCTTGTCTTGACCCATTCATTCCTAGGTCTGCCCTTATAGTATTTGACTACTCTTTTCTCGCTTGTCAACATGCGGTAGTACTCCTCCGGCCTCCCCTTTGGGAAATGGCAGTAACCTTCTCCCGGTTCTTTTATCCGCAATCGAGCCATAACAACCTCCTTGGCAGTATCAACGCCAACAGGGAACAAGCTGACCTTACCAATGTTGGACCTAGATGGCCTGCCAACGATAGGGCGGCCTTCTCCGCCGACCCCTTTGATGGCGAATATCCTTCTGCCCATCCTGGTCCGGCAATAATTATACACCTGCTGAGTGTAGTGGCCACCGCTATCAACGCAAGCCGAACGGCAGATAATCTCACCCGTGATCGGATGGCTGAACGGCGTCTTTAGCACATCATCTAAACGCAACCATAATTCAGCCGTTGATGGGTCGCCATATAACGTATGATAGGCGAGGGAATACGACTCTTCCCCGCGTCCCCATCCAATTAGTTCGACCTCCAACCGATCATCTTGGGTGTCAACCCCCGCCGTGATAATCAGGACTTCCTCTGGTATCTGATCGCCCCAATCTTCTGCACGGTTAATCAGGTCCGTCTCGTCTAGCTGCTCACCTCTTTCGGAGTCAAAGGTTTCGCCGAGGAAGGTATTCACAAAAGTCCTTAACCGCATTGGGTCAGACTTACTGGTCAGGAAATCCTGCACGGCGTCCTCTAGTCGCGTCCACGGCGAATAGATGCCGTTCAAATGGAATCCCGCTATCTTGCCCTTGGCCTCCGCCGTCGCTCTCCATTCTCCTCGCCGGATCGCGCGGCTTCTATCTAGTTCACTCCAAACAGCCCCGCACTCGTCGCACACATAGTGAGCAGAAGAAGGATCGCCATCATTCCATTTGACATTGGACCATTTCAACACTTGGTGTTCGCCGCAATGCGGACAAGGGACAAAGTATTTGCGTTGATCGCTCTCTTCGTATGCCGTTGCAATACGAGACGCCCCCGTCTCAGTTGGCGTTGAGACCAGAACGATCTTGCGGTTGTAGTATGTAGCACTTCTACGTTTGGCCAACCCGACTGGATCACCTTCTGCCCCCGCCGACAGAGGGAAACGATCAACCTCATCCATAAGGATAAGTCGGCACGGTCGGCTGGCTAAAGAAGCCGGGCTGTTGGCACCAGATGCCGTCACACGCCCGCCAGTGAATGATTTATGCAAGACTGTGTTACCCGAATCACGGCTCTTCGGGTCAGCAATCAGTCTCGTGAGAACAGGCGTGTCACGGATTGCAGGCGACAGCCGATCTTTCGACCAAGCGTTCGCCATTTCGACCGTAGGGTGGACCACCAGAATCGGAGCAGGGTCTTGATGTATGTGATATCCAAGAACATTATTAATTAACTCCGTTTTGCCAATCTGGGCGCAAGTCATAAGTACAACGGTCTCGTAGCGCGAGTCAGATACAGCGTCCATCATTCCGCGCTGATACTCGGCCTTTGACGTTGACCATTGACCAGATACGGCTGAACTTTCTCGACTAAGCTGTCGATAGGTATCAGCCCATTCGCTCACTGTTAGCTTCGGAGGAGGCCTAAGAGATCGACTAATTACCTCATCTAAATGCTCAATGAGCCGCTTCTCCTGCCTCCGCTTGATCGACTCCGACCAACTCATTCAATGCTCCCAGTATTGCTCGTTCGATAACCTCTTCCGCTTCAGCCACCGTATCACAGGTCATTACTTCTTGCGAAACATCAGTAGGGATAGCAAGAAGCCGCCCTCTAACCTTGACCAAACCTTTCTCCAGATTCTTGCCCACATCCTTTATATGCACAAGCTCTCCTCTCGATGCCTCATTCTCCATCTCCTTACCATCAGCCTGCTCTTTAGCCAATCTAGCCCGTTCTTCCGAGAGATCAGCTCCTCGGCCCGCCGCTCTTTCGCGAAGGTGATCGATGTACTCAATGGTCGCCTTCTCAACGTCATATTCTCCGCGCGGCTTTTTTGTTACAATGCCAGCAGAAATCATTTTTGACAGGTTTGTGTAGCTTATGTTTAGTTTTGAGGCCAATTCCGCCTGACTTGTCATTCTGTTCTCATTTCCTGTTGAATTATTCGGTCGCCTTGATGATCTCCCTTATAGCTTAATTACAACTAAAAAAGCAAAGTGCCTCCGCTC
>TARA_R110001632_G_scaffold87716_2_pt1 | contig 15948 bp, 13 predicted proteins | sample TARA_R110001632 | Tara Oceans TARA_R110001632 (sample SAMEA4398266) | marine metagenome | biome: Polar Biome; feature: [SRF] surface water layer (ENVO:00010504); material: water (ENVO:00002006), including particulate matter (ENVO:01000060) such as... | depth 5 m
AAAGCTCACCCTGATGTATTTAATATTTTGCTTCAGGTTCTGGATGATGGAATTCTGACTGATAGTTTAGGTAGAAGAGTCGATTTCAGAAACACCATTATCATCATGACTTCCAATATTGGAGCTCGTGATATTCGAAATCTTGGAAAAGGTATTGGATTTGGCGGGCCTGATGAAGGTACTTTTGATTATGCTAAAATGAAGTCAACCATTCAGGACGCATTAAAAAAAGTATTCAATCCTGAATTCCTGAACAGAATTGATGACGTAATTACGTTTAAACCTCTTGAGAAGGGAGATATCTTTGAGATTATCGATATCATTTCTGATGAATTATTTGCTCGTATTCAGCAAATTGGCTACACAGTTGATATCACTAAAGGAGCTAAGGAATTCATTACAGATAAAGGGTTCGATCCAAAATACGGAGCCAGACCTCTTAAACGTGCGATCCAAAAGTACATTGAAGATCCATTAGCAGAAGAGCTTTTGGAAAACAAAAAAGAAGAAGGCTCAACCATAAAGATCAAAATGAATAAATCCAGAGATGGATTAGAATTTGATTGGACAAAACCTGATCCTAAAACTATAAAGGATAAAGAACCCAAAAACTCTGAAGAAGAGGACGCTTCTAAGGAAGCGAAAAAAGAAGCTTAAACTAAAAGCCTCATCATGTGATGAGGCTTTTTTTATTCCCTTTAGAAACTTGCTTTCAGTTTCAGATCTCTGCTCATCCCGGTAATAGTATAATTAAACCTACTGTTCTTCGTCATCGAAATATTTTCTAATTCCGCAATCTGAACAGTTCCCGAATATTTCTGACTGGCGATTTTTCTGGCTGCTACGTTTATAATCCTTACTTCAATATTAGATAAAGTGGTACCATCCAAATCCCCTGTTAGCCCTACAATAGTCTGATCTGAAGCACTGTAATTTGCAAATTGAAGCGTTCCACCTCTAAAACTACTACTCCCAATACGTTCTCCGGTTAACACATTAAATACAGCGACTCTTCCTTCTGAAAAAACAGTTAAAGTAGATCCGCTTCCATATAAATTCAGCCCTTTTACTTCTCTGTCAAAAGGAATTTTTCTGATCTCATTTCCATAACGATCCATAATCGTAATTTCATCATCGCTTCCTTCTTTACCTGATGCTACTGCAATAAACTCTCCCGATTCAGAAACCCTTACCGCCCTGATCTCCTGGTCATCCCTATAGAAAACATCCATATCAGAATTTTCTAACCCAACTATTTTAGCCCTTGATCCTCTTTTGTCTCCATTTCTAACCTGGGGATTATAAATAACGATGGTCTTTCCCATTGGGTCACTTGCAAGTTCAGATATCTTTTCTCCATCTGCACTATTTGAGCTATTTGATATTGGGCGAATTACGCTGCCAAAAGAATCATACATTACAAAATTCGCAATGTTTTCCCGCACAATATATGCTCCATTTTGTAATGGATATATTTTAAATGAGGGATCAGCACCCATTGATTTATAAGCACCTTTATTTATTATTTTTCCATTTGGCTCTTTTATCTCTATTGTTTCTGAGTTCAAATCGCCAGACAAGTAAGAGGTATTTGAAGCGCTCTCACTTATGCTTAATGATTGACTTAGAAGTGATGCTGAAAAAAATAAACTGACAAAAAAGAGTAAAAATGTTTTCATAAATAATTTCTAGAAGTTAATTCAGACCAAAGAACGGGATTTTTAAAGAATATTTCTGCTTTTCCTCGTCCTTTTTTGCAAAATGTCTATCTTTAGGCAACTTTAAAAAAAATAATTCATGAAATATCACCTTATTACCGGTGGATGTGGCTTTGTTGGTAGAAACTTTGTTAAGCGCCTCCACTCAACAACGAACGATACTATCCTTTTTATTGACGATCTCTCAGTTGGAACTCATCCATCTACTTGGCTTCCAGAAGGAACTCCTTCACGCTCAGAGAATGGGCTTGAGTTCTTTGGTAATGATGAGCGTATGATATTTCTAAAACAAGACGCACGTTATTTTATACGGGAAATGCTTGACGATCAGGAGTACATTAAGAAAACGTACGATCTTGATGTTACCTCATTTGAGGATGTATTCCATTTTGCTGCTATTGTAGGTGGAAGAGCAAAAATTGATGGTGATCCTATGATGGTAGCTCTCGATCTTTCTATAGATGCTGAATTCTTCCTCTGGGTTTGTCGTCAAAAACCAACTCGTGTTCTGTACCCAAGTTCAAGCGCAGCGTATCCTGTTGACCTTCAGACGGAATCAGATGCAATCGCCCTTTCTGAAAGCGATATCAATTTTAAGAAAATGGGGCAACCGGATATGACCTATGGCTGGTCTAAATTAACCGGTGAATATTTAGCTAGTATTGCAGCTGAGTATTATGATGTATCAGTAACTTGTATTCGCCCATTTAGCGGTTATGGTGAAGACCAAGACCTCTCCTACCCAGTTCCTGCTATTGCTCGTCGTGCAGCGTTAAAAGAAAATCCTTTTGAAGTATGGGGAACCGGGAAACAAGGCCGTGATTTTGTTCATATTGATGATGTTATGGATTGTACCTTGCTCGCTATGGATCATATAACTGATGGGAGTGCCATCAACATAGGAAGCGGTAGGCTTACAACTTTCTTAGAACTGATTAAAGTGTTTACTTCATTCGCTGATTACACCCCGGAGATCAAAACACTACTCGACAAACCGGTTGGCGTTCATTCCCGATACGGAAAAATGGATTATGTAAAAGAGCGATTAGGCTGGGAGCCGAAATTATCTCTTGAAGAAGGTATGCGTCGAGTCTACGATGTTGCCGTAAAGAAATATACTTGATATGCCCGTAATCGTTTGCTTTGGCCCAGGTCCTAAATTCAAAGGCGGTATTTCCAATTATAATACTTCGTTGGCTAAGACTCTGGATAAAGATCCTGAAAATGAAGTGCATATTGTCTCATGGACTAATCAGTATCCTTCTATTATTCCCAGAGAGTTCATTGATAAATCTAGCCGTTCCGACTTTATGGAAGGCACAAATATCAAAATTGAGTATCTCACCAACTATAACAACCCGTTAAGTTGGAAGAAAACTGCGAAGTATATCAAGTCGCTTAATCCGGACAAGGTGATCTTTCAATGGGCAATTTCCATTCAAGGTTTACCTATGGGATCGATCGCTAAATGGTTGAAAAAGAACTCAGATGCTGAGATCATTTTTGATCTGCATTTTGTAGTTCAGAAAGAAGGGAGCACCATTGACGAACGTTTTACTAAAATGGGAATCAAACATGCCGATACATATATAGCGCACGCTTACAAAACAGTAGATGAGTTAAAAGCATTGCTTCCAAAAAAAGAGTTTTCAGTTAATGAAACCGGTGAACGATCTCATGGTAAATCAACTACAGTGATTAAACTGTTTCATCCGGTGTACGACCTTTACCAACCCGATCCCCAATTTGATATTCAAAAGTTTAAACAGGATCTAGGCCTGAAGAAAAATGTATTTCTCTACTTTGGATTCATAAGGAAATACAAAGGCTTGCACAATGCGATCAAAGCATTTAAAAAAGTAACAGAACAACGAGATGATGTATCTTTTTTAATTTGTGGAGAAGAATTCTGGGCTACTTTAGACACTTCTAAATTATCCACCAAAATAAAGCGCGGATTATTTGGCATTGCTCAAAAACTGTTCCTCAAAAATAATGAAAGCGAACAGGATTATCGCCCTCTTTCTCTGGTTGAAGAACTGGATCTACAAGATAGTACTGTAGTAAAAAGTGAATTTATTCCCAATGAAGATGTTCATAAATATTTTCAAGTTGCAGACTGTAGTGTATTGTATTATTTAACAGCAACTCCATCCGGTGTTGAGTCATTAACTTATAATTTCGGTTTACCAATTCTGGCAACACGAGTGGGTCATTTTCCCGAAACTATTCAGGATGGTTTCAATGGATATTTAGCGGAACCTGAAGATATTGATTCTATGGCTGAGCAAATGTTGAAGTATTTGGAACTCCCACTTCCATCAGAAAACGTGTATAAGTCTGCTTCAAAAATGAGTTGGGATAATTACGTAACGGCTATTCTGGCTGATTAAGTAACATCTTGGAAAATTTACAAAATAAAGTTCAATTTTAGGTGGTAATGGTACAGAGAAAACCTTATCTTTGTTGCCTTTCCAATTTTGGAAAATCGGGGAGTGGCGCAGCCCGGTAGCGCATTCGCTTTGGGAGCGAAGGGTCGCAGGTTCAAATCCTGTCTCCCCGACAATTATTGACGTATTGAAATGAGCGCCCGTAGCTCAACTGGATAGAGCAATTGCCTTCTAAGCAATAGGTTTCAGGTTCGAGTCCTGACGGGCGTACAATACTAGTTTAAACAAGGCGACATGGCCGAGTGGCTAGGCAGAGGTCTGCAAAACCTCGTACGGCGGTTCGAATCCGCCTGTCGCCTCACTTTAGCATGTTGTACTTTTTTTGACATATTGATTAAATGCCGCGTTCGTCTAGGGGTCCAGGACGCCGCCCTTTCACGGCGGTAGCACGGGTTCAAATCCCGTACGCGGTACAATGTTTTGCATAGCAAAACATAAATTCCAATTGGTAAATAACAAGCTCAAAAAACTCTTTACCGGGTAATTAAGTTAGTTTGTTATTTGAGTCTTGAATATTGGGATTTAAACACAGATGGAGCTTGTAGCTCAGTTGGTTAGAGCGCTGGTTTGTGGCACCAGAGGCCGTGGGTTCAATTCCCATCAGGCTCCCTTTTTGATCACAGATTGAGTTGATTCAAATCAACCTAAGCCTGTGGTCTTTTTATTGAATAATATATAAGCCGCGTTCGTCTAGGGGTCCAGGACGCCGCCCTTTCACGGCGGTAGCACGGGTTCAAATCCCGTACGCGGTACACAAAGCACTAATTCGAAAGAGTTAGTGCTTTTTTTGTTTATGCAAATCTCCTCTCTGAATTTTTACATTTACTTCCATCAAGTTATCAAGTATAATAGGTCGTCTTAAAATTTATAGTATTCTGCCTAATTTATATTGTTTATGGAAAGCGCTAAAAAAACAAATCGCTCCGCATTTATCATTGTTACTACCCTCTTTTTTATGTGGGGATTTATCACTGTTCTGGTTGATGCTCTTATTCCCAGATTAAAAGAAGTTTTTGAGCTTAGCTATTTTGAAGCAGGGTTAGTTCAATTTGCTTTCTTTACGGCCTATGCTGTTTTCTCCATTCCCGGCGGAAAGATCATTTCCAAAATTGGATACAAAAAAGGAGTAGTGATCGGACTACTTACAATGGGATTGGGTTGTTTTTTGTTTTACCCCGCTGCTGATTTCAGAATTTTCGGCATTTTTCTTTTAGCAATGTTTGTACTGGCGGGTGGCATTACCATTTTACAGGTTGCGGCCAATCCTTACGTAGCAGCTCTGGGTCCCGAAAGCTCTGCTTCAAGTCGATTAAATTTATCGCAAGCTTTTAATTCTCTCGGAACATTTATAGCACCGTTGGTTAGTGCCGCTTTTATATTGAGCAGCAGTGTTTTGAGTTCCAAGGAAGTTTCAAATCTATCTTCATCAGAACAGGAAGCTTATTATGTAGCAGAAGCTGCCGCTGTACAAAGCCCATTTCTGATTCTTGCCGGAGTGATCATATTGTTAGCCATAATTTTCGCAATTATAAAACTCCCGAAAATCCTTGAAGGTGATGAAGACAAAAACGGCAGTTACAAGATTGCTTTAAAAACCCGCCATTTGATGCTCGGCGCTGTTGGTATATTTGTTTATGTAGGCGCTGAAGTAACTATTGGTAGCTATATGGTGAACTATTTCCTGACGCTTGATATCGTTGAACTGATTAGGAACAGCGGATTTATGCCCGGACTTGCAGAACTACTTTCAGGAACAGGAATCGATCAGGCAACACCGGCTCAACTTGCAGGTTCTTTTGTTGCACTTTACTGGGGTGGAGCTATGGTTGGTCGATTTATAGGCTCGGGTTTACAACTGATTATCAAACCATCAAAACTTCTAGCATTGTATGGCTTAATTAATGTTGGATTATTGATAGTTACAATGAACTCATCAGGATTATTTGCTGTCTGGACTGTTCTCTGTATCGGACTTTTTAACTCCATCATGTTTCCAACCATTTTCACTCTTGCAATTAAAAAGCTTGGAAAGCATACTGCACAAGGATCCGGAATTTTATGTACAGCAATAGTAGGTGGCGCTTTTATTCCACCTTTATTTGGCTTTTTTGCTGATATATGGACGTTACAAACTGCATTTATCATTCCTATCCTTTGCTATCTGTACATTAGTTGGTATGCAAAGTTTGGTTCTGAAGCGCCTGTTATACCATCTCCCGAATCTTAGGCTTCTGCTTTTTCACATGATTGATGTTAATGAGTTCTCCTATCAATCCGGTAGAAAGTAATTGAATACCTAGTACCATCAGTAGAATACCAAGAAATAGCAGAGGTCTGTCTCCAATACCCTGATTAAGAAATAATCGTAGTACTGCCAAATATGCATTTATTCCTGTACCTAGAAATAACAATACAATTCCGAAAGTACCGAAAAAGTGCATTGGTTTTTGGAAATAGCGCTGTACAAAAAGAATTGTTATAAGATCAAGAAACCCATTTATAAAACGAGATAAACCGAATTTGGTAGTACCATATTTTCTTGGATGATGCTTTACGATCTTTTCCCCGATTCTTGCAAAACCCTCCTTCTTTGCCAACATGGGAATGTATCGATGGAGTTCTCCGTACAAATAAATATTATCGATAACCTCACGTTTATAAGCTTTTAGCCCACAGTTAAAATCATGTAGATAAATCCCTGCAGCTTTACGTGTTACATAATTAAAAAACTTTGATGGAACAGTTTTTGAAATTGGATCAAAGCGTTCTTTTTTCCACCCACTTACCATATCCAAACCATCTTTAAGCATCTGGATCATTTCGGGAACTTCGTTGGGGTCATCCTGAAGATCAGCATCCATCGTAACAACATACTTGCCTCTTACTTCCTCGAAACCGGCCTGTAACGCTACACTTTTCCCGTAATTATGACCAAAACTAATTCCTCTTACTTGCTCATGTTTCGAAGCAAGATCTTTGATCACCTGAAAAGAAGTATCCGTAGAGCCGTCATCCACAAAAATAACTTCGTACGAATATGTTGCTGAAATTGAATCCTCAATAGCTGTTGTTAACTCTGCTAAAGATTCCTCTTCATTATATAAAGGAACTACTATACTTATATCAACTTCAGGGCTTTCTTTTGAATTTTCCAAAATGCGTTCTTTTAAAATAGTTCAGAAATGATTTTCTTTGGTGAATTAAAGATGACAAAATACACTTTATACCCACTATGAAAAAATTGTATTACTCGATGGGCGAAGTTAGCAAGCTCACTGGACTTGCTCCACATGTTTTAAGAAGTTGGGAAAAAAATTACAGTGAACTTAATCCCAAGAAAAACAGTGCCGGAAACAGAGCTTATAAAGAAGAAGAAGTTGAACTCATATTCAAGATCAAAGAGCTGCTTGAGGAAAAAAAATATACATCTGCCGGTGTAAAGAAAGTACTCAAAAAGGAAAAAGAGCCCGAATCTGTTTCTTCAACAGAGATACCATCCGACGTAAGAAAAGATCTAAATGAAGTAAAAGTATTCCTGAACGATCTGTTAGAGAAGCTTTAGTCTTCTTTGGTATTCCCTTTGCGAGTCATTAGGATCATCAAAAACTGACAACATATCATGAGTGCAATTCCCACAAGATGAAGAACCTGCAGAACTTTAGGAACATCCAGATAGGCTAACCCAATCCCGATCAAAATCTGTGCAAAGATCAAAGCCACGTTAGTAATTCCTACTTTTTTAAGTTGACCGGTGATCTCTTCTTTCCACAAAACAAATCCCAGATAACCCCCCGAAATTGCAAGCAGCCATGAAAAGGTTCTGTGTATTTCAAAGATCTGACCGAGTGAATCGATCCAAGTTGAACGTGGTGGCACAGTATCTGTCATGGTGTTTTTTATGACATCAATTTCTTCCCTTACCTGAGTTCCGAGTATCATTTGTATAGTTGATAGCACCAAAATGATTATTGCCGCGACAGAGAGCTTCTTTCTTAACGAATTGTCGATATTAATTTTGACAAGGTTTTCGCTTGTTTTATAAGCACAGTACAGCAGTAGAGTTACTATCACCATAGCTAAAACCATATGCAGAGAGATCATACCGGGTAGTAAGTTTGTACTTACAACAATAGATCCTAACCATCCCTGAAATCCTGTTAATAAAACTGCGAAAGCAGATAAAAAAGTTATTGATTTTCTTGTTCGCCAATAGCTAAGAGAGCGTAAAAATGTGAGGAATACAAGAATCCCGATTACCGCACCTACTAATCTGTTTAAGTATTCGATCCAGGTTTTGGTAGCATTGAATTCCTCTTCCCTTTTAATGTTAGGATCATTTTCGATTTGATGAGCGATTTCATTAAATCCTAAAGCTTCAAGATAGCTTACAATTTTTTCGTTTTTCTGTATTCGTTGCTCTACAAATACTTCTCTGTAGTTGCTTGGAAGTTCATCCACTGAAGTGGGCGGAATCCAGCTTCCAAAACATTTAGGCCAATCCGGACATCCCATTCCTGAACCGGTGCTTCTTACTATTCCTCCGACAAGTATCAGAAACAGTGTTGCAAAAACGGTAGTTATGGCTGTTTTTTGATAGGAATTTAATTTCATACTTAAAGGTAACAATACTCCTTGAAAATGATTAACTTTGGATGCTAAAAATTTCAAGATTTTCTGTTTTTCTATGAGTTCTATTGAAGAAAAAATTCAGCTCGAACGTTCGTTCACAGATGTAATTTCTGATTATCATCAGCTTACCAAGCCGGGTATTACTTTGGCGGTTTTGGCTAGTATGTTGGTAGGCTTTGTGTTAGGTAGTGGCAGCACCTTCAATTTTGTTTTGATGGTTCATGCTATCATAGGAACGTATATGATAGCCGCCGGGACCGGAGCTTACAACCAATTTATGGAGCGCCGACTGGACGGTTTGATGAAACGAACTGCGAAACGTCCACTTCCAGACAATCGTATTGCGGCTTCTTCCGGAATGTTTTTCTCATTGATCTTAATTTTTTCGGGACTCGTTTACCTGTTCATATTGGTTAATCCATTAGCCGGAGCTATTTCTTTTGCAACTACATTTATCTATTTAATAGCTTACACACCCATGAAGCAGGTTTCTGCTTTCAATATCGTGATCGGTGCCGTTCCCGGTGCATTACCTCCCGTTGGTGGTTGGGCAGCAGCGTCCGGAACGATTGAAAGCCCTGGAATGTGGCTTTTGTTCGGAATCGTTTTTCTGTGGCAGGTACCGCACGTTATGGCAATCGCCTGGAGTTTAAAAGACGATTACTTTGGCGCTGGATTTAAAATGCTACCAAAAAATGATGAGACCGGACGTAAAACTTCTCTTTGGTCTTTAGTTTGTACCATTCTTCTTTATCCCGTTTCAATTGCTATGTTTGTGATGGGAATCTCAGGAATCATCTTTCTAGTTCTAAGTTTAATCCTTGCTACCGGATTTCTTTACTACAGTATTAAATTCCTGAATGAAAGAACTAAAGAAAATTCTCGCAAGTTGATGTTTGCTTCAATTGCTTACCTGCCTCTTGTTTGGGTAGCAGTTTTCATAGACAGACTGGTTTAGGTACAATATCGAATATCGAATAATGAATATTCAATACTGAAGTGCATTAGTTCCCATAATTCATTTCCTGTCTAAATATTTATCAAGAACCATGCAAGTGATTGTAGTCTGCTATAATTTTTCGTAGAAAATCATCTGCTTTGAGGTCAGCTTTTTGAATCCCCAATTTAGTTTGTATGATGTTAGCCGTTCTTTGAACCATCACAAACCAAGTGTTGTATTCGTAATCTTTTTTGGAACCCAATACTTCTCTTATTGTAGTGATTTCTTCATCCGATAAAGTTAACACCTGATCAAAAGTAACTTCATAATCTTCTTCTATCTCAGAGTAGATGGTATCGCTCAACTTAACTTTTTTTCTTGTCTTGATGACACAGGTCTTAGCAGCAATGTCTCCAAGCCTCTGACCTTTTCCATTAATTAAAACTGTAATAAATGCCAGTATTCCATTCGTAAATGATACCTCCAATAATCTAAGCATCCAGCGAATTAAGTAATTTCCGAATGAAGGACTACTACCATCCAACATTACTACTTGCAATCCCATCATCCATTTACCAAACGATTTTCCATTCCATACAACTTCAAAGATCAAATGGTAAAAAAATACCGGGATGGCCAACACTGCAATTAGTATCCATTCCTGATTACCCCAAAATTCTGAAGACCCTTGAAATGTAGAACTAATAAGTCCGAATGCTATAAATGCAATAAAATAGTAAGCTACAATTATAACACCATCTATAAAATGAGCAATGATCCTGTCACCCACTTCGGCAGGGTTATAATTTAATTGTACATGCTGAGAGGTTTCAATTCCAACTTTACTCATTAAAATTCATTATTAATTGTTAATAAAAAGATAGTATTTTAGCGAAGATACACGATTTCAACACACCATAGAAATATCCCAAAAAAAATTCATGCGCGAAGTTACTTTCCTGAGAAAAAATGCTGATAAATGGAAGAACTTCGAGGAGTTGCTTAAAAAAAATACAAAAAGCTCTTCTGATCAGTTGGCCGATCTATATATTGAATTGAATAACGACTTGGCATTCGCTCAAAGTCTCTATCCAAACAGTAAGACGGCTTTGTATCTGAATGACCTATCAATTCAGGCTCATAACAAGATCTATAAAAATAAAAAAGAGAAATCCGGTCGTGTAATTACTTTTTGGACACAAGAAATACCTGTATTGTTTTCTTATAAACTGAAAGAACTTAGTATCGCTTTTGGTGTTTTCATTTTTTTCTGTGCAGTAGGAATTATCTCACAATCGAATGACCCGTCTTTTGCCCGTTTGATTCTGGGTGACGGATACGTAAACCTAACCATGACAAATATTGAGAATCAGGATCCTCTTGCGATCTATAAAATGCATAGCCAACTCAATATGTTCTTTCAAATCACATTTAATAATATCCGGGTTTCTTTTATAGTTTTTGCCTTCGGTATATTTACAGCTCTTGGAACTGCATACCACTTACTGAAGAATGGAGTAATGGTTGGCACATTCATTACCTTTTTTAGCGGGTACGACCTTCTTTCCGAATCCATGTTAGTTATTTTCATTCACGGTGCTTTGGAACTTAGCGCAATAGCAATTGCAGGCGCTGCCGGCTTTGTATTAGGTAACAGTTTTGTATTCCCCGGCACCTATAAAAGAATAACTGCTTTTACAAAAGGTGCAAAAGAGGGTTTAAAAATGCTGATAAGTTTGGTTCCTATATTCATAATGGCAGGATTTTTAGAAAGTTTTGTTACCCGATACACAGAGATGCCACTTGCCTTGAGTTTATTTGTAATTCTGACATCTTTCACATTCATAATTGGTTATTATTTTTATCTACCAACTCGTATTTATCTAAACAGGAAAAAACATGAGTAATTTCAGTTACAAAAAACCAAGAGATCTTGGCGGTATCTTATCTGATACTTTTCTTTATATCAGACAAAATTTTAAGTCTCTGGCCAAGCCGCTTCTCTACTTTGTAATCCCGTTTTATGTAGTCCAGGCTTTTATACTTCAGGAATATTCTACCAACTTATTTAATTCCATTATGGCAATTGAATCTGGCTCTGATAACTTCGGTGGTCTCTTTGGGTGGGAATATTTTTTGAATATTTTTATTTCGATAACTGCTCTATCTGCTCTTTCAGTGATAACGTTAAAACATTTCAAACTTACTTCTTCAGGTAAAGAAACCGAACTTGAGCAAATTATGGATGGTATTCTACCATTGATTATGTGGATGGCTTTATTATTTATCATTATCTATATATGCATATCAATTGGAGCTCTTCTGTTTATTATTCCGGGCATCTTCATTGGCATAAAACTGAGTTTTACACCTGCGGCTTTTATCCTTGAAGAGAAAGATATTTTCGATTCAATGAGAAGGTCATGGGAGGTTTCTAAAGGTTTTTGGTGGATTACTTTTGGTCTACTGATCGTGATATATATAATGATCTATTTTTCGAGTCTTGCAGTTGGTCTTCCAATTGGCTTGATTTACGCTTTTGCCTTTGATGGCGGCTTGGTTGGGTCTGACTCCGGAGTCTTTTCTACAATTATATCAATTCTTACAGCATTTGGTTCGGTTATTACCACGGCTTTCTACGCTGCTATGCACATCGCATTTGCACTACACTTTTATAACATAGATGAACGAAAAGAAGGCGGAAACTTACGTTCTAAAATTGAAGGGTTGTCTGATTAAAGCATTGATTCATAAAAGTAATTTTGCTTCGTTTTTCCTTCTTCTGCTCATTTCTTTTTTGAGTACACTCCCGGTTTATTCTCAATCGGAAGAGAACTTAATTTATGGGGAAAACGCTCAAAACGTTCCTCAATCATTAGAATATGATTCTTCTTATGTGGATGTTCGGCAAGCTAATGCTGAAACAATTGAAGCATATTTAAATGACCCAGATTTTAATTATGGCGAAGCGCTCGAAACCCCAACATCATTTTTTGGCAGGATCATATCTTTCCTCTTTAGGTTATTTTTTGCCATAATCGGCAATCCGGTTGGAAATTTTATTTTCAGAGCTGTTTTGATCATTTCTATAGCCATTGTAGTTATTCTCTTACTGAATCAGTTACTGGAAGGAAGTCTCTCTTCCGTATTTTCCAGGAAGAATGCAGATAAACCTATTTCTTTCCAGATATCAGAAGAAGAGATCGACGAAATGAATCTGGAGGAACTTAAAGAGAAAGCTTTAAGGAATTCTGATTTCCATGCTGCTACACGTTTTGTGTACCTGATGACCTTAAAACTTTTGAATCAAAAAGAACTTATTCAGTGGAAGATCGAAAAAACCAACCTTGATTATGAAAGAGAGCTGGGAGATCATCCTATCAATCCAATATTCAGTAAGCTTACCGCCTTTTATGAATTTGTTGAATATGGTGATTTCGAAATAGACCGAACTGGCTATTCTAAAGTTGACAGTCTTTTTTCAAAACTCATGGAGGAACTGTATTCATGAATAAAAAGGAAAAAAAATACCTGTACATACTTGGTTTTTTAACCATCATTGCCATTTCATATCAGCTGATCCAACCAAAGCCGATTGACTGGACCGAAAGTTATTCATCCATTGATAAAAAGCCATTTGGTGCTTATATCCTGAATGAACAACTTCCGGTTCTTTTTCCATTTAATAAGATCCGTGAAAACCAACTTCCAATTTTTGAGGCACCGTTAAACTATGATCAAAAAAACTGGATCTTCATCAACTCAGAATTCAGTCTGGATCAATTTGAAACGCAGTTATTAATGGATGAAGTAAATTATGGAAGTCATGTTTTCATATCTGCTTGGAAAATGGAAAACAGTTTTGCAGATTCTCTTGGGTTTGAGCTCAACCAGCAATTTCCTTTTATAAACCCTTCCGCAAATTCACTCGACTCTCTTCTTAAAAAACCACTTAATTTTGTAAATCCGGAATTAGAAGCCCCAAACGGATGGGACTTTCCAATTGCACTTAATGAAGTCTACTTCTCTGAATTTGATACTTCACGAACAGTTATTCTTGGTTCTGATAATCGTGATAATATCAATTTTATTAAGATAGAGCATGGTGAAGGTGCTTTCTTTTTACACACAAGCCCGTTTGTCTTTACAAATTACTTCCTGAAGAATCCCGACAAATATGATTATGCTTTTAAGGCGCTTTCTTATCTCCCAGAAAATGATACTTACTGGGATGAATACTACAAAGCAGGAAAACTAGCTTTTTCCTCTCCATTCAGGTTTATTGTTTCAAAACCAAACCTTAAACGAGCTTGGTTTTTGGCATTACTTGGTTTAGTGCTTTATTTATTATTTAAAAGTAAACGGATGCAGAGAGCAATTCCGGAGATTAAACCACTTTCCAATACCAGTATTGAATTTGCCAGAACTATTGGGAGCCTACATTTGAATAAAGGATCCCATAAAGATCTGTTCGAAAAAAAATATTCCTTCTTCTTAGACTATCTTCGAACAAATTTGAATATAGATACAAACGAACTAACTGAAGAAACGATTAAAAAAGTATCTCAAAGATCCGGGATACCGGAAGAACAAACCAAAGAACTCTTCCATAGAATTGAACTATTTTCAACCAAAGAAGCTGTAACCGATAAAGAGCTCCAGTCCATAACCGAGCAAATCGATAATTTTTATAAAAATTCGCAACGATGAGTGAAGAAATAACAAACAATGAAAATCCCGAAGCTGAAAACAATGAAGCTTCTTCTAACTCTGAAGTTCCATTTGAAAGTCGTTTAGATCTGACAGAACTTCAAAATATGATCTCTAATATCCGCACAGAGATCAAAAAGATCATCGTTGGTCAGGATAATATGATCGATCTCATGATCTGTGCTTTATTAGCTGACGGACATATTCTGGTGGAAGGTGTTCCCGGAGTAGCCAAAACATTAACAGCTCGTTTATTTGCAAAAACACTTGATACCGGTTTCTCAAGAATTCAGTTTACACCTGATCTGATGCCTGCTGATATTACCGGAACAAGCGTATTCAATACAAAGACCACAGACTTCGAATTTAAGAAAGGTCCAATCTTTTCTAATCTGGTTTTAATTGATGAGATAAATCGATCGCCGGCAAAAACTCAATCCGCACTTTTTGAAGTGATGCAGGAAAAGCAAATTACTGTTGATGGGAATACTTACAAGATGGAAGCTCCATTTCTGGTTGTGGCTACACAAAATCCGATCGAACATGAAGGTACTTACCGACTTCCTGAAGCACAAATGGACCGTTTTCTGTTTAAGATCGATGTTGGATATCCTAGTGTTGAAGAAGAAGTTCTAATACTAGAAGGAAGCTATAAAAGAAAACTGGCTTCAGAAATTGAACAACTTAATGCCGTTGTAAATGCTGCAGAGCTGAATGCTCAAAGAAAAGTTATTTCAGAGATCCACGTTGAAAAAGAACTGATGGAATATATCGCTAAGATCGTTCATCAAACCAGAAACTCAAGTTCCATTTATATTGGAGCATCTCCAAGAGCATCTGTATTTATTTTAAAAGCAGCTCAGGCGTGGGCCGCCATGAGAGGTCGAGATTTTATCACTCCTGAAGATGTTAAACAGGTCATAGTACCTACACTTCGGCACAGAATTACACTTACCCCTGAAAAGGAAATGGAGGGCATAATTCCTGACCAGATCATTAAACAACTTGCAGACAAAGTTGAGGTTCCCAGATAGTGAAATTCATTAAAAGCTTATTTTTTAATAATAGGTTTTTCCTGTCCATAGCTCTGGTAAGCTCAAGCTATGTGCTAGGTTATTTCTACAGTTCAATTCAGGCTATTGGTGATATTCTACTAATTATTCTGGGTGTTTCTTCCATTGCAGATTTATTGCTTTTGTATTCAAAAGATGGAATTAAAGCTGAACGCCTTCTGCCTAAAAAGCTCTCTAATGGTGATGATAATGAAATTTATATCACGTGCTCCAACCAATATAATTTCCCGGTTTCTCTGGCAATCATTGATGAGATCCCAATTCAGTTTCAAGTAAGAGATTTCAAGATCAAAAGAACTCTCGATCCTAACGGTTCCAAAAAACTCAGCTATCAATTAAGGCCCACTGAAAGAGGCGAATTCGAATTTGGAGCGCTTAAAATATATGCAGAAACAAAGATTGGCTTATTTAGCAGACGTTTTATTTTT
>TARA_R110001632_G_scaffold958_3_pt1 | contig 15918 bp, 14 predicted proteins | sample TARA_R110001632 | Tara Oceans TARA_R110001632 (sample SAMEA4398266) | marine metagenome | biome: Polar Biome; feature: [SRF] surface water layer (ENVO:00010504); material: water (ENVO:00002006), including particulate matter (ENVO:01000060) such as... | depth 5 m
GCACATCTGCGCCATAAGTTGCCCTTCTAAGGATAACTATCGGTATAAAGTATACCCTGAGTATAAGAGTAACCGAAAAGGCAAAGAGCCTCCTAGAAATCTCAAGGCATCTAGGTCTATTATGAACGCAAACCACCCTATAGTGATGAGAGACCGCCTAGAAGCTGATGACCTTATGGGACTAGCCATGAGCTCTGGGTACGGCTGTGCTGTTTCTTTAGACAAGGACATGGAGTCCGTCCCAGGGTGGCTATGGAACCCTGACAAGATGTGCTTTCCTATTCATATTGATGAAACTCAAGCTAATATTAAGTTTTATGAGCAATGGCTAAAAGGAGATCCAGGGGACGGCATTCCAGGCGCTAAACAAGTGGGTAATGTAAAGGCCCGAAAGATTGTGGCTGAAACTAAACCCGAGAATATTATATCCCGGATCCTACTGGAATATAAAGATCGAGGACATGATTATGATTACTGTATTGCTATGGCTAGATTAGTTAGAATTCTTAGAGATGGAGAATATTGTCGCCATAATGGGGATATTACCCTATACGACCCATTCTCGTGAGAGGTTGGTCGGAATCTAAGAGAGAAGCAGAAGCAGCACACCCTTACTAGGAGATACTTAGATGACTGTTAATGAATATAATATTGAATCACATGACCTTAGAGACCCTCAATCCTTTGTCTCTAACAGTGAAACTTATGAGAATGAGGCCTTTAGATATGTCAGTACTGGGGGAGACCTGGTACAAGGAACCCCTAATTCTGCGGGCCTTGACCTTCAGGTCCATACTGTAAAGGGAGACGTTATTGGAACTGGTATCTATTGCCAGATTCCAGAAGGCTGGGTAGGCCTTGTTGTCCCGCGTTCTAGCCTTGGCCTTAAAGGCTTCCGGCTTAAGAATACAATGGGTGTAATTGACTCAGACTATCGGGGTGAAATTAAGCTAGCCTTTGAGGGTTATACGCCTGGTCCATATGAACGAGTAGCTCAGCTTATCCTTGTCCCTCATTATGTAGGGGCCGTCGAAAGAATGATTTCTATGGAAGACCTTAATAAGACTGATCGTAATGAAGGCGGATTTGGATCCACAGGAAGCTGATATGTACCCTACACATTGGAATGAGTTTAGTAAGTTCATTCATCTCTCTAAATATAGTAGATGGAATGAAGAAAAGAAGATGAGAGAAGGTTGGAATGATACCGTCGAGCGATGGTGGGACTGGCTATGCGCCCAAGCAAATGCCAATGGTCTCCCAACCCTAGACCTATCAATTAGAGATATGGTCTATCAGAGAGACGTTATGCCTAGCATGCGATCCCTGATGACGGCTGGCCTTGCAGCTAACCGAGATAATGTATGTATATTTAACTGCTCTTACCTTGATCTCGACTCACCCGTCGCGCTAGCTGAGCTTCTGTATATTCTCATGAATGGTACAGGGGTTGGGTATAGTGTTGAGAAAAGAGTAGTTGACCTTTGGCCTGAAGTTCCTTCTGAGATTCAACGGATTGAGGACACTGTCCTATTCTGCGAAGATTCAAAAGAGGGCTGGGCTGATATGGTCAAGAAGCTTCTTCAAAATCTTCTGTCTGGAAAACACCCCACATGGGACCTGTCCAAGGTCCGTGCCGCAGGTGCTAGACTTGAGACATTTGGTGGACGAGCCTCAGGTCCCGAGCCCCTAGAAGATTGCCTTCGTTTCATTACGAAAACAGTTTACGGGGCTCAAGGTCGTAAGATGAGACCTATTGAAATTCATGATATGGCTTGTGTTATTGCTAACAGTGTTATCGTAGGAGGAGTTCGTAGATCAGCTATGATCTCGCTATCCGATTTACATGACAATGATATGGCAAATGCCAAAAGCGGCAGCTGGTGGGAGGCACATCCCTATAGAGCACTTGCTAATAATAGTGCTGTATATGTAGATAAGCCTCAGATGGATGAGTTCATGGATGAGTGGCTAAAGATTTATCGAAGCTACTCTGGTGAACGGGGAATCTTTAATAGGCAAGCTACTAAGCTATGCTCTAAAGAGATTAACCGAGATTCTAATCATGAATTTGGCACTAACCCTTGTGGTGAAATTACCCTGAGGCCTATGCAGTTTTGTAACCTTACTGAGGTAGTGCTACGTAAAGATGATGATGTGTCAACTGTGGAGGAAAAGGTGAGAGCTGCAACTATTATTGGTTGTATTCAAGCCACGTGTACAAACTTCCCTTATCTACGAGATGAGTGGGCAAAGAACACAGAAGAGGAAGCTTTGCTAGGTGTAAGCCTAACAGGCATTGCTGACTTTAATCCTTCAGCTACAGAATATAAAATCTTCCGTAAAGAAGCTAACCGTGTTACTGATGAGTATTCTGTCAAGCTCGGCATTAATCGTCCGGCTGCTGTAACTACAGTTAAGCCTAGCGGTACGGTGTCTTGCTTGGTAGATAGCAGCTCAGGTATTCATGAGCGATGGAGCCAGTATTATATTAGGCGAGCACGGATGGATCAGAAAGATCCAATGTGCAAGCTAATGATAGATTCTGGGGTACCTGGTGCACCATGCGTCAATAATCCAGCTAACACATGGGTCTTTGATTTTCCTATTGGTATTGACCGGGAGGTTACTGACCCCTCAGCTCAGCTACAGTTAGATAAGTGGTATGATTGTAAGAAGCATTATACAGATCATAATCCTTCAGTCACTATAACATACAAGCCTGAGGAATTCATGGCTCTTGGATCTGAGCTATACCGTCCACACATTTGGTCGGTAGCACAAGGTCTTTCCTTCCTTCCGAAGAGTGACCACGTATATCAGCAGGCTCCTTATGAAGCTATTTCTAAGGAAAAATATGACGTCCTTGCAGCCTCCATGCCAAACGTGGACTGGACGCTGTTGAGTCAGTACGAACTCGAAGACAACACCAAGTCCGGCCAGGCCTTTGCCTGCACCGGAGGCGCGTGTGAAATCGTGGATACTACTGAACATTAAACTTAGAGAGATCAGGGCGAAAGCTTTGGTCTCTCTTTTTTGATCTTTAACTAGGAGAGTAAATGCAGAACAATATTGAATCAATTCGCGGACGACTGACCCGAGGCATGAGCGCTTTGAGCGACAGCGATGTTCGCCTTCTATTACACGATGTATTTAACCGACTCGAGGAGCTCGAAAATGCAGAGACCAAGTGTTCATCCGGAAGTTGTCCGGTACCTGGAGGGGAAGATTGCCCCGCTGGAACTGGAAAACGCGGACGACGAGACAAGTCTGATGATGCGAGCACAAAAAAGAGCAGGACAGCTTGAGTTGCTTGTCATCCTTAAGTCATTGACAAAGGAATAGATTATGTCTTTATTTAACGATATGGTATTTAGAAGAGGCTCCGACAGCTCAAGTCGAACATACGGTAATGGGCAAAGGTCTTTTTGGAGTCAACTATCCCGACCAGGGGGTAGCAATTTTAATTTTACAAAAGGGTTCGCCCCTTACATCAAAAAAGCTGGTATATTTGGATCCAAGTCTTATTTGAGAGATGAAGTAACTGATAAAGTTAACCGGCTATCAGAAAACCTTGGAATGCATCAAAGCAATCTAGGCGGTAGAGCCTTGGAATTCATGGATGAGCAACAATCTACATGGCTTGATGATAACACACGTGATGTCCGAGAGGCTTTTGTTGCCACAAAGCTTAAGGCTTCCAACTCTTTGAGAGAAGAGGCATCGGAAGATTTGGTAAACATGCCAAAAAGAAACCGTGTAAGAAACACATCAGAGGCCAGAAAGAACTTCGATCGTCGTATTCAAGGCTTCCGATCTGCACGTAACAAGTTAAAGGCCGCTAAGGAAGAATCAAAACGTCTTGGAACAGATGTTCAGTTTAATGAGACTGGCTTTGAAATGCTTGATTCTAACATTGATCAGTTCTATGATCAATTTGATGCTCAAGTCACAGAAAGACGGGCTGCCTATACTGAAATGTACGGTTTTGGCCGTGACTATGATGAACTAGGAGCAGGCTTTTCTAACATAGATAGTATTGCCCGGTCTGGAACAGCTGAATCATTGGAGTTTATGGAACTACACGGTTTAACAGCCTTTAGCCCAGATGATTCTCTTATTAGAGAGTCCATGAACCAATCCCTTGGTAATGTTACAGAACTTAATGATACTCAACGGTCCCAAGCAATTTCGCAGTATGGTTATACTAGCGACCAATTAGATAATTTCATGAATTGGAACCGTGTTGCAGAAGATGAGACACTTAATGCACAATATAATTCCATTTTCTCAGCAGCGGGACAAAGCGACATTGATGCGCTAGTTCTTCGTGACATCACAGGGTCAAGCGCCAGTGATTTTGCATTCCTTTCCACTACAGGCATGCCTGAGCTTGACGGGTACATGGATAGTGTATTCAATACAGTAAGAGATGGCTTTGCTGCTACTTTTAGTGGTGCTTATGACGGAGCAAATTCTCGCGCTGAGTGGGAAGATGCTGCTCGAACTACTTTTGCTGAGACATGGGAAAAAGAAACACGTAAAACACAAGCCATCGGGCAAAAGCTTAATGCAGAATCTATTGCAGATCAGATTTCAAACATCCGAGACGCTGAGCGTATTGCTGAGAGTACCTTGGATGCACAAACTTCCGCACTGACTAATGTTCCTGGATCCTCTAAAAAGAAGGTCAGGGGCGTTGATATTCAGGCCGGTCGTCCAGAATAAGGAGCATCCCTATGGGTGCAGGTAACCTAAGGATCCCAGAAGGTCCTGACTATGAAGCAAATCTCGCAAATGACCGAAAGTATAGGGCTGAGTCTGAAGAAAGACAGATGGTCATGATGAATGAGATGGAAGATAAGCGTGTTATGAGAGAGCAAGCTGAGATTAATCGCCAAGAGCGTGTTCGTGAGAACGAAGGCAATGCTCTTCAAGCTCTTGAGACATCAATTTCTGAGAACTCAGAAGCTGTCATTAATGCTGAAGAAGAAATGGATAACGATATTACTATTGATTTCTATAACTCTCTGGCAGGGGGCCAGGGCCAAGGAAAGAGGCCTGAATAAATGTATGGCGATCCGGATAAAACTATCGCGGAACGCTTTATGGAGATGGATCAGCAGCGACGTGGACAACTCGATAGAGGACGTGTCAACGCGCAGCTTACTATCCCTAGGCTACTTCCGCCCGAGGATTGGTCGGAGGACATTAGTCTTCCTAACCCTTACTCTTCTGTAGCTAGCAAAGGTGTAACAAATTTAGCATCTCGGATGCTGTCTGCTCTTATCCCTCTCAACGATCTCCCATTTTTTGGGCTGTCTTTGAAAGATGGAGTAGAGCCTGACCCCAAGGCCCAGCTTATGCTGGATGCCCTGGCCGGGCAGATTTATTCCAAGCTTTCTAGCAAAAACATCCGGGATAGTTTCTTCCAAGCTCTTCAATCACTAATCGTGGTTGGAGATTCTTGTATTAAACTTATGGATGATTATACCTTTAGATCAATTCGCCTAGATCACTACGCAGTAATGCGTGATGTGGTTGGTGAACTAATAGAGCTTGTTCACATCGAGTTTATTCCCGATGATATGGCAGATATTCCGTCGCAGTCTAACACCATTTACGGTTCAGGACTATGGGAACGTCCTGGTTTTAAGACTATCTACTGCCGATATGTTCTACTTGATGATGGTACATGGAAAGCTGAGAAAGAGGACTCTGAAGGAAACATGATTGAAGACGGCATTTACGAAGTCTTCCCTTATGCTGTTCTTAGATGGTCTTCAGTAACCAGTGAAAACTATGGTCGATCAAAGGTTGAAGAAATCTTTGGAGACATACAAACTCTTGAGGCATACACCCAGTCCCTTATTGACAGCATGGCTGCTGCTAGCACGTTCTTTATGGGTGTTAGCCCTACTGGTGTTACAGAGCTAAATGACTTGGCTGCGGCCCAGAACGGCCAATGGGTGGCTGCGCGTAGGGAAGATACTTATGTAATTACTCCCGCAGAAACCATGGCCCCACAGATTCAACAAATGCAATCAGCTGTAGCCACTATGCGACAGTCTGTTAGCGAAGCTTTTCTTATGCAAGGCGGCGTTACTAGGCAAGCCGAACGCGTCACTGCTACAGAAGTCCGAATGCAAGGCCAGGAACTAGAGAACGTCTTGGGTGGAGCCTTCTCGGCTATTGCTCGAGACCTCCTTGTACCTGTTGTCCAGCGAACCATTTATAATATGGTTAGCGATGGGACTCTAGATGCAGCTCTTGAAGAAGAATTCTTTGAAGATGGTCGTATCTCCCTTGAGATCATTACTGGGCTTCAGGCTTTGTCTCAAGATAGCCAGCTCCAGAAGCTTATGCAAATGGGCGAGATGATGCGAAATCTTCCACCAGAAGCTATTGAACATTTTAAATGGGAAGAGTATGGCAAGGCGCTAATTAGTTCCCTTGGTTTTGACTCCCGTAACTGGATCCGCAGCAAGGAAGATCTTGATGCTGAGAAGGCTAAAATGATGGAAGAACAACAAGCTATGGCAACACAGGGTGCTGTCGGCCAGGGCGTAGCCCAGGGCCTAGGTACTGGTGCTGCTCAAGCTGCCGGACAGGCTGTTTCAGCTATGGCTCCCCAGGTAATGGAGCAAGTCATGACTGGAGGCGGAGCTCCTGTACAGGGCGGCGGTATGCCCCCTGGAGGGATGTGATGTCTAAGTCTTCTGATTATTATAGTAAGAACCCTGATGCACGAGCAAAAAAGAGTTCTTACGATAAGAAATATCATTCCACTGCTGCTCGCCGGAAGTACCGGTCAGAGCTCAACCAAGAGAACCGTCGTCGAGGTACTTACGGAAATGGCGATGGCCAAGATGTAAGTCACACTCGTAGTGGCGGAACAACACTTGAAAGTGCTAAAACTAACCGCGCACGCCAGGGATCTGGTGGGCGCAGAAAGAAGAAATAATGGCTAATCACTTTGATTTTACTGCAGTAACTCCTGCAATTCTTAATGCAACTCAGAATGTTACTTTGCAGCTTCTTAATGAAACAACTGCAGGAAACGTCTGTAGTAATGCTGGTGTAGTAGACGATGCTGCCGATTTTGTTCTAGCTAATGATGCAGAATATATTAATGTTCTAACCGAGGCTAATAATTTTTATAAGTTCACTGCGTCTGGAACTGCAGCAGCTCCATCTCAGGAGCCCGCTGTTGCATTGGCTCTAGAACACTCCAATAATTTTGGTGACTTTAGTTATAGACAAAGCGTTGGGGCATTGCTTACTGATGGGGATACAGCATTGAATGCAACTGGCGTTGGTGTCATTGACTCCGAAGCCGAACTTCATAATGTACTAGCTGCACTCGATGTAGGTTATGTTTATTTTGACTGGGATACTTTTACTGTCCCCGCAGACATCAAGGAAGCTTTCGCTTTTCTTAGGGTAGCAGATAAGACAGCTATCCTTAATCAAACAACTCATGCTGATTTTAGTGATAATGTTTGGACATGCGCCTCTCAAGATATTGCTAATGCAATTGTCCTTGCTTATCGTAATCATGTAAAGAAGGTTAAGTAATTATAGATCGTTCAACTTTAATGGAGTATACTTACCATGTCTAATGAAACCACTGCGCCGGAAGTAGAGACCCCGGCCCCTATCGTCCCCGGATCTCCTGAGTACAATGCCCAACTTGCTGCCGAAGGTGCAGCTGCTACGGGCCAGGTGCCAGAAAAGTTCCGCGCTGAAGACGGTACTGTTAATGTAGAAGCTATGGCTCAAGCTTATTCAGAGCTCGAAAAGCAATTCCACCAACCAAAGGCTACAGAAGGGGTAGCTCCTACACAGGAGACTACACCCGATGAACCAGTCAAGGCCCTGGTAGATGAGCTTCGAGTTCCAGAAGTACCTGAGCCTGAAGTTATCGCTGAAGCTCCCAAGGAGCTAATCTCTAATGAAGAGATGCACCAATATGTTCAAGAGATTATGGCTAAGGGCGACATCACTGATGAGTCACGAACCACTCTTGGAGATAGAGGTATTCCTAAGAGTCTTATCGATTCTATGGTCACTGGCCACCGAGCCACGATGCAACAGCAATTTTCTAAAGCTGAAGAAATCGTGGGTGGTCAGGAACGACTCAACGGCATTTTCTCGTGGGCTGCAAATAACCTTAGTATTGAAGAGCGTGGAGCTATCAATGCTGGGCTTGCGTCCCCTACGAGTGAGGCAACGCTGTTGGGTCTAGCTGCTCTATACGATCGTGCTGCTTCTAAAGATCCTAAGGCTGCTGAGCCTAAGGAAGCTAAGCGTTACTCTGCTAATCCTACTGGTCGACAGTCGGTGCAGGGCTACAGCAGTAAGCATGAAATGTATACAGCAATGGGTGATCCCAAATATTCGGGTGATCCTAAATATCGCGCTGAAGTAGAACATCGAATCTCAATCTCAGATCTGACAAACCTTCGCTAAGGCCAAAGTTAGGTCAAGGGCCCTTGCCTAAGGACAACCCTCTAATATCTTAGATATAAATGACAAGATAAAACTAAAGCGCATCTGTTCATGTTAGTAAATTAATCAATTAAGGAAATAAAAATGGCTGCATCTAATGTACCTTTTACAACGCCCGGAAATATGTATGGTCGTACGGCAGAATTCCCCGGCGCTAACTCTCTAGAGCACACCACAGGTGGTTCCGCTGGTGACAACAAGCTGTGGCTTCCTATTTGGAGTGGCGAAGTCATGCGTGCCTTTGACCAGTACCGAATGTTTGAACCCATGGTAGAGAGCCGAAGCATTTCTTCAGGCCGGGTTATGGAATTCCCCATCACAGGCTCCGTCGCTATGAAGGCTGCCTGGGGTGCTGGTGAAGAACTTATCGGTGGTATCGATGATTCAAAGTCCAAGACCTTTGCGGTCTCGCTTGATGCTCGTCCCATCGCTAGTCACTTTGAGCTTGACAATGTTGACCTCATGGTCTCTCAGTGGGAGTTCCGTTCGGAGCTTGCACGACAGGCCGGTCAGACTTTGGCTAATGCCCGAGACTCGCAGGTTGGAGCATATATTGCTCGCGCCGGTGCTGAGACAATTCTTGCTAATGATCCTCGTTTGGCTGGAGGGGGAACTGTCTCCAAGTGGCGAAACTCGTTGGCAGAAGCTCCTATCTTTGACGCGGCCTATGATGCCACTCTGGCAAACCTTGGAACTGGAAATGATGCCCAGCGTAGTGCAGCAGCTCTTGCGCTGCTTAGGGCTCTTGAGGACTTCATGATCCATCTCCAAGAGATCAATGCTCCCGGAGAAGGTGTTTATTGCGCCGTCTCCCCACGCACCTTCCAGGATATCCGCGCCCTTGGCGTGGCCCGAGAAGCTGCTGACCTTGTTGGTGGCGCTGGTCGTCCCTACTTCGGCGGAGTCGCTGAAGCAGGTGGCCTCGGCTCTAACCTTGCTATGGGTATGAACTCCCTTAGTGATACCCTGACTTACATGGGTGTTACTATTATGAAGTCAACTCATATTATGGGTAAGGATCACAGCGGCGGTTCTGGTGACGCCGCAGCACAACTTATTGCTAATACTGCGAACAACATTGGCGAGGCCCGATATAACGGTAACTTTACTGATGTTGGCGCTCTCATTTGGCAGAAGGGCTGTGTTGCATCGCTCAACAAGACCGGCCTTAAGGTCGATACTGTTGACGACATTCGACGTAACTCCGTGTTTACTGTGGCTTCGGTCATGGGTGGCACGGGTGTCCTTCGTCCTGAGTGTGCCTCAGTTGTAACCCGAGCGACTATTACTGGCTCCGATGCTACAGCTAAGCGCGGTAATCTTATGACGACCGCCTTTGACCTGGTGTCTGAGTACGCGAACACCTCTGCCTGATGAATTCCTTCTGAGTGGCCAAAGGCTCTATGCCCTATAGCAATCAGAAGGAAGGTGATCAAATATCTAACGGGGGGCCCAGGGTTAAACCTGGGTCCCTCCTTGTGCTGTCTTCCATGACAGGACGCTACTATCTAGGCGTCTGATGACCCCCGTTGCCGAGCCCTTCCTACCCGAAGGGCTTGGTTTTTACTATTTTTTGATCAAAACTCAATATAAGGATACCACTTATGGGTGCTTACACACGACTCGAAGCTGTCAATGAGATGCTTCTCCACACCGGCGAGTCTCCAGTGTCGGACCTCACTGGTTCAAGTGGTGTCGATACTTCAATCGCGGAGACCATCCTCGACCAGAAGACTCTCGATGCCCAAGCCCGAGGTCTCGCTAACAACGTCACTATTCGAACTATTACCGCTGATGCACAGGGTGTAATTTATTTGCCTGCTGATACCATGAGCGCTGAACTTATTACTTCTGTTGAAACTATTAGAAGTGATATGACTTATGCCCGTGTTACAACGAGAGGTTGGGAATCAGGCGCTGCTTACTTCTATAACCTTACTGATGGAACACGTGTATTTACGCCAGCTAAGAAATATGACTTGGAAGTAATTCTTCAGGTCAGCTGGGTTGATATGGATACGCCTATCCAAAAAGATATTACTATGCAGGCCTCTCGTCAGTATCAGATGCTCTCACAGGGAGATGGCGCTGTTGACAATTACCTTGCTCAGTTGGAGCAGTACTATGGCGCTAAAGCCAAGGGTGCTGATGTCCGTAGTAAAGGTTTTAATACTCTGTTTATGCAGAACAACGCCTTTAAGGCAGCCAAGAGTCGTACTTCTCGGACCAGCTCTGAGCAGCTTCGCTTTTGGAATTCACACGGAGCTGATTGATGCCTACTAATGATCCTCGTGCCCGTTACCCTAAAGGGAATGTGCGACTATCAATCCCATCGCTCAGTGGCGGGGTAGGTAGACAAGCTCCAACCAAGCGAGCAGTTAATGAAGCAGAGAATATTGATAACGCATTGATTACTTTAGAGCGCTCAGTTGAGAAACGAAGCCCTATGGAGTTTATTAGGCGATACACTGATCCTACATTTAATGTGCTATCTTCTGATCCCTTATCACAAATAGATCTAGGAAGCACTGAAACAACTGCTGACTTATTTTTCTATTGGTTTTCTGTTTCAGATACCCAAAGATATCTGATTAGTATTGACTACGCTTCTACTGATGCTAACACATATTTTAATATATATAGAACCACATCAAAGGGGTTTTATAAATGTGCCTTTGCTGGTGCAGCTTCTTTCCATCCCTACTTTACATATGGATATTCTCAAGGACTACCTAGAGCGCTTAAGGCAATTACTATTGGACCTCAGTTAATCATCCTTAATTCCAATGTTTATGCAGGATATACATCGGTCCTTGACTCTACGGCTACTCCTACTCCTTTATGGACTAAGATTGGCATGGACGGCGAGTTCATGGAGAACAACCCTGAGGATACTTTAGGCAAAAAGCTAACTTACTTCACAACTACGCCTGTTGATCCTGCAGGAGAAGCTACCCTATACGTTAATAGCAAATTCTATATTAAGAATGATCAAGTGTTTGGTAATGTTACCGCTGGAACAGATATTTCATTCTGGGGATATGTCCTTGCTGACCACCCAGAGCTTACCTCTTTCATGGATCCCCTAAATCCAAACCAAGTGCTGGCTGACACCGTGCTTATCTTTAATTGTACCCGTGAGGGTGTGGCTGATGTCGAGAACGTGTCCGGCGTGCCAGCCTATGACGACGGCGGCAGCGGCCAGAACCATGCCCACTTTGCTCTCCGATCAGTAGCCGACGGTGGAGCTCTTGCTAAGTTTATTCCCGTTGAAGATTGGAATTATCCTCAAGCTAGCAAGCCTTATCTAGGCTCTGCTCTTGATGACTTTAGCGAGTTTCAGTTTCCTCCCGATGAATCTGATATTACTGACACATCCGAAGGTAACTTCACCGATGGTCTTAATAAGCCTAATGAAGACGGAGTTAGTCATGCTGTATTGGCTGCACTTTATCCTAATGAGCTTGGAGAAGGCCAGAATGGCCGAGCAACAGGCGACGGTGGTAAAGGTAAGATCTATAACATAGAGAATTCTTATGCGGGTGAGCCTCCTGGGTTCTATTGCATTAGAAACTCTGAAGATAAACCGTATGTCCTCCGAGTTCGTACTCCTTTTGAGTACTCGGTTCTGGATGCCCCCCGCTTCCCTAAAATTGTTAAGATTAGTAGCTTTGATGCTACAACTGCAGTAGAGAACTTTACTATTGATAACTTTAATATGGAGCATAGGACTGCTGGGACCCTTCAAACTAACCCCGGACCTGCTTGCTTCAAGGATGGAACTCAAGCGCCTATTAATAGCATGGCTTTCTTTCGAGACCGGCTATTTCTTTCGGTGGGGGACAATGTATTCTCCTCCCGAACAGGCGATTTCAGTGATTTCTGGGTTGAGGATCCATCTACTGTTCAAGAAACAGATCCAATCGATGTCAGATTGAGTACTAATAAATATGCTCCTGTAACGACAATGACGCCGTTCCAGCAGTATCTATTTATCAATACAGGATCTGATATTCAGTTCACTTTGAAAGGATCCGAGAATAGGATTACTCCTCTAAACTCAGAAGTATCTCCTACAGCCTTCTATTCTACGTCATCTCTAGTAAATCCCATTCTTCTAGGCTCACAGATCTATTTCTTTGCCCCTAGACGGACGTACATTTATTTTAATGACGCCACGGTATCAGTCAATCAAGCTATTGAGACCTCTCTCAACGCCCCAGATTACCTCCCAGCCAACTTTGGCCATGTGACGGTAGTTCCGGGCTACGATAGTGTACTCATGCTAGACAATGATAACCGAAAGATGATGTATGTGTACACAAACAGATACTCAGGGGGCAATGTTGCTCAGAATGCGTTCTTTAGGTACATATACAGAACCGATATTGAGTTTATGGAGTCTTTTGATAACGACATTTACTTTGTTACCCGTCAGGCAGACGGGGGAGGCTACCGATATAACCTTGGATTCCAGAAATTTAGGGAAGAAGATCATGCGGTTCCACTCCTTGACAACTTTGTTCGGGTAGGGTTATCTACTGATGAAGGTACTGTTGCATATGACACATCAACAGATACAACCACCATGATTGTTCCAAAGTACTTTAACATTAACCCTGAATATGTATATGTTGTGCCCCAAGAAAGCGACCCAGGCTCAGGTGAGGTTTATCCTATCTTGCCTGAAAATGTTAGCATTGTAAATGGCGAAGTCACTGTTACTTTTCCTGGCGATGTTACCTATACAGGTCGACAATATATCATTGGTACTGGATACACAATGACTGTTGAGTTGTCACCGCAATATCTTCGAGATGAAAAGCAGAACATGATTGAAGGCGTTGTCAGCCTTCGGACAATGAGTACTCAGCATTTTAATAGCGGTAGTTACCGTGTTGAAAAAGACATCAACGGACGCCGCAGCACAACAATGCTCTTTTCTCCTCAGGAATTAGACGCTCTACAGCATACATCAGGATTTGATGTTCCCCTACCTCTATATGAATCTCGGGGGGAAACCTTTAGTAAAATCATGGGATTCAGCGCAGACACAAAGATATTTATTGTATCTGATTACGCATCCCCTGTTAATATTACACAAATAGAACTCAAGGGCAGATACACTGGTAAATCCAGTGGATTTGTCCGGTAAGTGTTCTCTTCTCTCTACCGGGGAGCTCTAGCTTAGGCCGGGGCTCCCCTATTTTTTTCGATACTTCACAGCACGAGCTGACGACTGGCCCTGCTCCTGGGAAACTAGGGGCTGGGCTTTAAACTTAATTTTACAAGGAGGGCTTATGCCTTTTCTAACTCAGTGGCAAATAGACGGGAATGAATATTTCCTAGATGGAAGCGGTAATAGAGTAGCAGTATCGGGAGGGCAATATGAGTACAATGGAAGTGGTGTAGATAACTTCCGCCGTATAGCCTCCAGTACCTGTAGCATACCCTTCGTAAGATCTTTTAAAATTCTTAAAAAGGATTCAGATAATTGGAATCTTTCTGTAAACCAGAATAAATATATTGGCCGATATCCATCGCAGGATGCAGCTGTTCAAGTTTTAGTTGGTCTTGCTACTAGATCAAGCGGATCTACAATGGGTCTTACCGAAAACTTTGATCACCAACTGTCGTTTGGATTTTCCACCATAGATACAATTTAATTAAATACTTCAGGAGGCTAAATGCCTAATCAAAACGATACAATCATCCTTTCTGAAATACATACTTCTAGTGCCGCAGAATATTCATACGACACTATAATTGGTATTGATAGTTCTCGATCTCATCTAAGCCAGCTAATCTTTCTTTACAAGTACCCAACCCTTGGAGATGGGACTACTGCAGTCTCAAGTATTGCTTGGAAGAACTGGTATGACCCTTATATCATTGACGAATCAAAGATTACTCTTAATCAGGCCCTTAGTAAAGTAACTGTTGGGGATGTTACTACTACCGTTATTGTTGATGCAAATGGTGTTTCACATAACATGCCAGCTTTTTCTCTCGGCACAGGAAATACATTTGAAATACGGCGGTCTCAGGAAATTAATTCAATTACTCCTTTTGCCGCCGGCTCTAGAATTACTTCCCAAGGTCTAAATAATGCCCTTGATACACAATTTAAGTCTACACAAGAACTAGATAATCGAGTAGTAGATCTTGAAGCTGGGCTATCCCCTGGTGACTACACTGATATTATAGTTAATGCTAATGGAAGCTGGACTGTAGTTGACGATAGCCATAATCATATTATTGCCAATGTTGATGGACTTCAAGCTGAGCTTAACCTCAAGGTAAACTCAGCGGGTGCCGAAGCAGCTGCGCCTGTACAGAACATTCTAGCTGGAACGAATATTACTGTAACTGACGCCAGTGGTGTTTTTACGGTAACTGGGCAAGCTAGCGGTGTCACCTCGATCGCAACCGGCACGGGACTTACCGGAGGTCCAATCACCTCCACAGGCACGGTCTCGCTTGATAACATATCTCCAACTTCAGCAGGAGATTACACCAACGCTGATATCACGGTCGATGCCAAAGGAAGAGTGACAGTCGCAGCAAGCGGATCAGCATCAGCCGTCAAGGGGCACGCACTCGTTGAACCAAGCACGAGCGCAGGTGTCCAGTTCCTTGAGGCATTGACCGAAGCGAACGACACGCAAGAGTTCATCAACGCTGCAGGCTTGGCGGATTATCTTTCGCAGCGGGCCAGCAACCTCAGCGACTTGTCGAGCGCCACTACCGCTCGCAACAACCTTGAACTAGGAGGCTCAGCAGTCCTCGAAGTCGGAACCGCTGCAGGTACAGTAGCTGCTGGCAATGACACTCGTTTGTCTGATTCTCGTACTCCTACGCCACACAACCAAGCACTCAGCACAATCACTGATGCAGGCGGTGCTGCTGCATTGGATGTCGGAACCGTCGCAGGCACCGTGGCGGCTGGCGATGATTCACGTCTATCTAATACTAGAGATCCTAATGCTCATAATCAACTCCTAGCTACAATCACAGATGCTGGCACATCCGCCGCTCTAGATGTAGGCACAGGAGCAAATGAAGTAGTCCAAATGACTGCTGCTGCAAAGTTGCCTGCTGTTAACGGTTCTTTGTTGACAAATCTCCCCTCCAGCGCAGCCACTGTATCCTATGTTTCATCCGCTCCTTCTAGCCCTGCTGTAGGCGACCTGTGGTTTAACTCCACTGAGGGTGTCTTTAGTATGTGGGTTAGTGATGGGACAACAAACCAATGGGTTGGTATCTCGGGAGCCACTGGTGCTACAGGTGCAACTGGCCCTGCTCCTACGCTCACTGATGCCTATACCGGCCACATCGAGACCGGCGCAGTGAAAGAATATACACTAGATCCAACTGTGGCAACATCTCGCACAATTACCCAATTCT
>TARA_R110001632_G_scaffold105447_1_pt1 | contig 15913 bp, 8 predicted proteins | sample TARA_R110001632 | Tara Oceans TARA_R110001632 (sample SAMEA4398266) | marine metagenome | biome: Polar Biome; feature: [SRF] surface water layer (ENVO:00010504); material: water (ENVO:00002006), including particulate matter (ENVO:01000060) such as... | depth 5 m
CGATTCAAACCATCATAGGTTCCAATCCAGATAAACCCTTCAGAATCTTGCATAATTTCACTAACATCGTGTTGAGAGAGCCCATCATTAACACTTAACGAATTAAACTGCATTCTTTGTGCAGTAACAGTTAATGTTATGCTAATTGAAAATAGAAAACATAATATGCGTTTGTTCATCGATACTGTTGAGAGATATATTAAATCAAAACTAATTTAATTAAATTAAAGGAATCTAAACTACTACAAGTCCTATAAATATAGGAAATGTTACATACGCAAATATCATTGTTACATGAGTAAATAGGCAAGCACTTTCCTTTTTATAGATTTGTTAGCATACAATTACATTTTAGCTTTAAGCTTACTAATTCAAATTTTTACTCATGAAAAAAAAATACTTTTTATTACTAGCACTATTGATAACCACTATTGGTTATTCTCAGAACAATGATTTTAATGATGGTGCAGCTGGCAATTCAAACTGGTCTGATGCTGATAATTGGTCTTTAATTGCACCTGTAGCGGCTAACACTGTAAGATTTGGATTGGTAGGTGAATCATTTGTGAATTCACTTTTCACAGTTTTAAAAGTTCAAACAACTTTTGCAACACCAACTGGTACGGTTAACATATCTGGCGCAAGTACTCTTACAATAGATGCAACTACTAATGCTGTGCAGGGTATAGAAAATGTATCAGCTAACGATGTTGCATTAACTTTTAACGGCAATGTAACAATTAACAATTCTGCTGGTGTGAGCATTAGTAATACTTTAATGAGAAATCAAAACGGAAGCGGCAATACGATAGTTTTTGCAAGTGGCTCTATATTAACTTTGACTACTCCATTAGAAACAAGGAGTGGAAGTAATAACAATTTTAGTTTTAATGGTGCAATTGCTGGTTCTAATGCCTTAAGATTTAATTCTAGTACCATAAGCACTTTTGGAAGCACTTCTGATAATACTGGTAGGACCGGAGATTTTGTGTATGTAGGAGCAAACGCATCTGTAGTTGTAAATACAGCTGATAACAATGTTTTTATGCCTAGTGGTCAGAAAATTCAAATAAATGCTACTGGAGGATCAATAGAACTTAATGGAGAAAATGTTTATCAAGGAAATATAACTTTAGGAAGTACTTATACTTTTACAATGGATATAGATAACAACCAAAACAATATGGGTTCTATTATCCTTTCTGGAACTGGTACTTTAAACCTAGATATCGATGCAGGAGTTACAGAAATAGCTTTTGCAGATAACTCTGGTTCTGCTTGGAATACAGCAACTGTAAATATTACGGGATTTAAAGACGGTGTTTTACGTTTTGGGACGGATAGTAGTGGTCTTACCAGTGGTCAGTTATCTCAAATTACAGTAGATGATGGTAGTATCGGACTTGCATTAGATAGCAATGGGTATTTATATTCTTATAATACAACTTGGACAGGAGCAACAGATTCAGATTGGGCTACTGCTGGTAATTGGAGTGACGGTGTACCTGGTCCTACGGATAATGTATATATTCCAAATGTTACTAACCAACCAACTGCAGCTGCTAATGTTACTATAAATAAAGCATTTCTTGAGTCTGGAAGTTCTTTAATCGCTGAAAGATCATTCACAGGAAACATAACGTACAAAAGAACTTTAGGAACTAACAACTGGTATTTAGTTTCTTCTCCTGTTAGTGGTGAAACCATTGAAGATATGATTTCAAATCATACATTTGACACAGGAACAGTAAATCCAGCTAATTTAGGGTTTGCTCCCTATGACAATTCTCAAGCTGTAGTTGCAGATCGTTGGGATTATCAAATTGCGTCTTCCACAGGTTCTTTAACTCCTGGTGGTGGATATTCAGTAAAACTGGCTTCTCCTGGAGATATTTCTTTTACAGGTACAATGGAAGTAGCTGACGTAGCAGTTTCTATTCCAGATGGTACTGGCTCTGGCGGAAACGCATACAACTTAGTAGGGAATCCATATCCTTCATTCTTAGCAGCAAATTTAAATGCAGATGGAACTAATAATATTTTAACAATAAATACTGCTAGCTTAACAGAAAACACTTTGTGGTTTTGGGATCAATCAGCTAATTCAGGTACCGGTGGGTATGAACAAATAAATCAAGCTAGTGCTTCAAGGTTTATAGCTCCAACTCAAGGATTCTTTGTGAGTTCTTCAGGCCCTAATTTACTCAATTTTACAGAAGACATGCAATCGCACCAAGGAACAGATTCTTTTCAAAGAACTACAACTACTAGACCAGAAATTAATTTAGTAATGTCCGTTGGCTCTTCTACAAGAGATGCTGATATTTTCTATATCGATGGAACTACAACCGGTTTTGACAATGGGTATGACAGTTCTATCTTTGGTGGAGTTGTCAATGAGCTTGCTATTTATACACAAGCCGTTGCAAATGGAACAGGAAGAAATTTAGGTATTCAATCGCTACCTGATAATGATTACGAAAACATGGTGATTCCTGTTGGAATAAACGCAGTTTCTGGGTCAGAAATTACGATCTCTGCTGTAAGTTTAAACCTTCCAGCCGGAATTAACGTGTACCTAGAAGATAAAGACGGTAATACATTTACATTATTAGACGGTTCTTCTAATTTTACAACAACGCTTACCAGTAATTTAAACGGAATTGGACGTTTCTATATTCATACAACTTCTGAAGCTTTAAGTATTGATGATCTTAACTTAGACAATATCAGCATCTATACTTATAGTAATAACAACTTACGTGTAGTAGGTGTTCAAAGCGGAAATGCACAAATAAAAATCTATAACATCTTAGGAAAACAAGTACTAAGTACTTCTTTTGAAGGAAGTGGAGTGAATGATATTACCCTTCCAAATGTTAGAACTGGTGTCTATATCATACAGTTAGAAACTGAAAACGGAACCTTGAACAAAAAAGTAATTATCGAATAATAAAGCGCAAAGACATGAAAAACCAAACAAAAAATAACCAAGAAGATATTTCACGTAAAGATGCCATGAAGAAAATCGGTAATTACGGAAAATATGCAGCATTGACTGCTCTAGGAACGTATATATTATTAAATCCAAAGAAAGCTCAAGCAGCTTCACCAGAAGATCCTGGTGTTGGGTTTTAATGAAACACTTATATTTTTCTATTCAGTTAATAAAAATCATATCAATAAAAGTCTACAAATGAACTCGACAATACAAATGTTTAAAATAAAATCCTCTCTACAAGTTTTTAAAAGGTTTGCAATTATTTTAGCGTTACTTACTGTATCTAGTAGTTATGGTCAAAAAGTATTGAACTTAGAAGACCTTGGCATTCAAAACAGTAAAGATGCTACACCAATTGTGGTAAAAGCATTAAAAAGATGTAAAGAAGAAGGTATTAGTAAATTAGTCTTTCCAAAAGGAACGTATCATTTTTACCCAACCTTTGCACCAGAAAGATATTGTGAAATTACTAATAATGATAATGGTTTGAAGAGAACCTCATTTCCGTTAATCGATTTTCACGACTTTGAAATTGATGGTAATGGATCCGATTTTATTTATCATGGTAAAATGATTCCTTTCATTATAGAAGAGAGCTCTAACATAAAAATCACCAACTTAAGTGTGGATTGGGAAGTTCCTTTTGCTTTAGAAGGGTTAGTTGTTGCCAATAATCTTAAAGACAAGACTTTTGATATAGAAGTGAAATCGCCTTACGAAGTAAGTTTTGGTCACCTATATTTAATGTTAGAAAGACCAGATACTCCTTATGAAAGAAAATATGGGAAAAGATTTGCATTTTGGGAACATTATAATTTAGAAGTTGGTCAAAATATCTTTTGGGATCCTAAAACAATGGCTCCATTATACAATACTAAATTGTATAATATGCCCGAAAAAGGTATTTATGCAGAAGAGTTAAAGCCTGGGCTGATTAGAATAACAACTAAAATGCAACAGATGCCGCCTTTAGGCTCTGTGATGGTTTCTAAAGGAGAATATTTACAAAACAGAACTAGTCCTGCATTTAGAGTATTTAAGTCAAGAGATTTAGAATTTAAAAATGTAAATGTTTATCATGCAGGAGCCATGGGTTTAATTGCAGAACGATCAGAAGATATTACCTTAGATAGTTTTAATGTGGTTCTTAGAAAAGGCTCTGGGAGAATGGTTACAACAACAGCAGATGCAACTCATTTCTGTAATGTAAAAGGAACTGTAACTATTAAAAACTCTACGTTTGAAAACATGTTAGATGATGCTACAAATATCCATGGAACGTATGTAAGAGTTAATAAGATTGTAGATGATTACACACTTGCAGTAGAAACTTATCACCCACATCAAAATGGGTATCTATTTGGAGAAGCAGGTGATAAAGTTCAGATCATAGATCAAAAGAATTTACAGCCAACTACAGAACCTATGATTTTAAAAAGAGTAGAGCGCGTAAATGAAAAAATATCCTATATCACATTTGATAAGCCAATTACCAATAAAGTAGAAGTCTTTGACGGTGTTGAGAATATTTCATGGCATGCTTCTGCAGTTTTAGAAAACAATATAGTTAGAAACAATAGAGCACGTAGTTTTTTAATTTCTACACCAAGAAAAGTAGTGGTTAGAAATAATCATTTATCTTCTCAGATGGCAAGCTTTAGGCTAACGGGTGATTTAGGATTGTGGAATGAATCTGGTCCAAATGAAGGTTTATTAATTGAAAATAATGTAATTGAAAATGCTGTTTATGGAGGAAATGGACCACAATCTATCTTTTTGATTGATCCTCAATATGTAGACAAGAAAAATTTTGAAGGAATTTACAGTAGAAATATTATCATAAGAAACAACATCATTAAAACTTTTGATAGTTCAATCATGTTAGCTATGTCAGTTGATGGATTAATATTCGAAAACAATGAAATTATTAGAACAGATAAGTACAAACCAATATTTCCAAACGTTACAAATTTGAGAATTGTTAACTGTAATAATGTAGTAATCAAAGGAAATACATACAAAAGTTTGGATGGCAAGAAAGGATCTTTAGAGATAGATCAAAAATCAACAAATGTTTCTGTTGATAAAGGAGATGCTTTTAAAATAAAAAAATAAATTGGCAAATATTGCTTGTTTTTATAATGTGTTCAGAAAAAAATTTAATAGTTAAATTAAAATTAATCAAATGAGTAAAAATTTAATCATATTGTTATTTTCTATAATCTGTTTTCAATCGATAATAGCTCAGAAAAGTGTTTCAGGAAAAGTAGTTGATACAGATGGTGAGGTTTTACCTGGTGTAACTATATTAATAAAAGATACTAACATTGGAGAAATTACAGACTTTAATGGAAAATACACCTTAAAAATAACGCAAGAAGAATGCACACTTGTATTTAGTTATTTAGGGATGAAAACAAAGGAAGTAAAATATAATGGACAATTAATTCTTAATGTAACTTTGGAAGAAGAAGTCAATCGATTAAATGAAATTGTAGTTATCGGTTACGGAACTGTTAAGAAGAGAGATGTCACAGGTTCTTTAAGTTCTATAAAAGATAGTGTGATAAAAGTTTCAAAAACACCAAATCTTTTTGATGCTATTCAAGGTAGAATTGCAGGTGTAAATATCGTTTCCAGCTCTGGAGAACCAGGTGCTAGCGTTAACTTTAATGTAAGAGGTTCAAACTCCGTATTTAGTGCAGGTTCTCCTTTATTCATTATAGATGGCGTGCAACTAGATATTAGCGAAAATGAAGTAGCAAGCTCTGGTGTTGGATCATCAGCAACTATGGATCCATTGGCAACAATCAACCCTCAAGATATCCAATCAATTGAAGTGTTAAAAGATGCAGCAGCAACGGCTATTTACGGATCACGTGGAGCAAATGGAGTTATTATCATAACAACCAAAGATGGTGGTAAAGGAAGTTTAACATTTGAATACACAGGTTCAATTGGTTTTTCTGATGCAGCCAACACAATTGATGTTATCAGTCCAGAAGAATATTTACTATATCGTGAGTTAAGAGATCCTGGTAACTCTTTTACAAATGTAAATGGTGCTCCAAGAGACTTTTCTAATATTCAAAGTAAAAATTGGCAAGACGAAGCACTAAGAACAGCCGTAGTAAACAATCACTTTATTACCGCAAGAGGTGGTGGCGAAAAGACTACATATTCTGCAAGTCTTGGTGTTATTGATCAACAGGGTTTGATTATTGAGAATGATTATAATAGATACAATTTCAGAATCAAAGCCAATCATCAACAAAGTGAAAAATTAAAATTCGGATTTACTCTAAATACTTCATTTACAGAGCTTAACGGAGTTGCCAATAGTGGTAGTGGTGGTGACGAATTTAACGGAGTAGTTCAGTTTTTAGTCATTTCAAATCCTTGGGAATTATTGGACTTAACCCAAGAAGAAGAAACCAGTCAAGATTTTCTTTCTCCATTATCTCTTATTGAAGAAGGTGAAAAGAAAATTCGGTTTAACAGAACCATCGGATCATTCTTTGGCGAATATAAGATTACAGACCATTTGAAAGTTAAATCTCTTATCGGAGCAAACTTTTCTGGTTCAAAATTACAAGAGTTTCATTCTTCAGATAGTAGATTTGGTTGGAGATGGAATGGTAGAGCATACATCAGACAGGTAGAGACTTATTCCTATAATTTTTCAAATACAATTCAGTATACAAAAAGATTCAAAGGAGGTCACTTTATAAATGCCTTAGGTGGATTTGAAGTTGCTAAATACAATCGTGAAAGCTTTTTTATAGATATTATCGATTTCGAAAATCAAGCTCTAGGAGTTAACGATATTAGTATAGGAGCAGTTTTTAAAGATTATGGTTCTGAAAGATTTATTTCCAACAGAATGTCTTATTTCTCACGTTTCAACTATAATTTAAAAGGGAAATATTTGTTCACAGCAAGTTTTAGAGCAGATGGTTCTGATCGATTTGGTGAAAACAATAGATGGGGATATTTTCCAGGTGCAGCTTTTGCATGGAGAGCAAATAGAGAAGATTTTTTAAAAGACATTCCACAAATTAATGACCTAAAACTTCGAGTAAGCTACGGACAAACAGGTAATGAACGTATCCCTCCATTTAGCTTTGCAGCAAGATTAGATAACGCCTTTTATGTAAGTAACAACGGTCTTAATTTTGGAGTAGCACCAGGTTCATTAGAAAATCCAAACCTAAAATGGGAAACAACCACACAATTTAATATTGGTTTAGATTTGGGTCTTTTTAAGGATAGAATTAACATCACTGTAGATTATTATAATAAATTAACGGAAGATATGTTGATTAATGCTCCAATTCCAGCTCAATCAGGTTTTAACTCACAATGGAAAAATTTAGGTGCCATTGAAAATAAAGGTATTGAATTTAGCATAAGCTCCTTAAATATTGATAATCAAAACTTTAAATGGAGAACCGACTTTAATATCAGTAGAAATATCAACACGGTTAAAAATTTAGGTGATGTTGAATTTATTCCAACACTGATTCCTAGTGGTTGGATTACCAATCCAGGTAGAATCATCGTAGGACAACCTATTGGTTTAATGTACGGTTTTGTTTTTGATGGAATACATCAAGAAGGAAACACAGAAGGAGCAGTTCCAGGAACTATGAAGTACAGAGATTTAAATGGAGATAATATTATTGATGAAGAAAATGATAGAACTGTTATAGGAGATTCTAATCCAAAACATATTGGAGGCTTTAATAATACCTTTACCTATAAAAACTTCAATTTATCAATTTTTTGGCAATGGAGCTACGGAAATGAAGTATTTAATGCGGCTAGATTAAGAACTAACGGTTTTCAGCCCTTCATGAATATCACAAGAGATTATTATGAAAATGCTTGGACACCAGAAAACCAATCAAATACAGCTCCTGCTTTTGGAAATATAGAACCCGTTGCCTCAAGCTATTTTGTAGAAGACGCCTCTTTTTTAAGACTAAAAACAATTAACTTTTCGTATGATTTTCCGAAAAAAATATTCAAGAATAGTCAAATTAGTGGTCTCAGGTTCTTCCTGTCTGCAAACAACCTTTTAACCTTTACAAACTACTCAGGTTTTGATCCTGAGGTAAGCTCTAACAATCCTTTGATAAGAGGATTTGAAAGATTTTCTTATCCAAGAGCAAGAACTATTATTATGGGAGCAACTTTAAATTTTTAAGATTATGAAAAAAACAAATATTTACCTTCTGGCTCTAAGCTGTTTCATTACATTTTCTTGCAATGATGATTTTTTAGATAATGAACCTGTTTCTTTTATTACTACAGATAACTTTTATAAATCTCCAGATGAGGCAGAATTGGCATTAATAGGAGTTTATAATATTCTTTCAGCCAATCAAGTACAAGGTTTTGGAAATAATTCTACCTTTTCAAGAAATATGATGGTGATGCTCAATGGAGCTACTGATGAGGCAATGGTTAGAGATGTCAATATCAATCCTGATTATGTTGTTTGGGGAAATGCCTCATTTACACCACAAAGCAACTTTGCAAATGAAGCATGGGTCTTTCTATACGCAGGAATTGGAAGAGCCAATATTTTGATAGATAGAATTGAAGGAATTGATGGTTTTGATGGAAATAGAAAAAATGAAATCATCGCTGAAGCAAGACTATTAAGAGGTTTTTATCATATGATGCTGTCTATGATGCATGGTGCAATTCCTATATATGACGGTATTAATCAAGATCCAAAGAAACCAAGAAGCTCAATACAAGATGTATATAATTTAATCATATCAGATTATGTCTTTGCATATCAAACATTAAATGATAGATCAAATACATTGGGTCATGTAAATAAATGGACGGCAGCTGGATTGTTAGCAAAAGCTCACACTTATTTAGCTAGTTCAAAAAATTCTGGACTCAACGGATTCTTAGACATCAATAGCTTTGATTGGGTAAACAGTAATGAACATTATACAAATGCCATAAATTACACACAAGACATTATGTTAAGCAGTGGTTATCAACTTACACAAAATTATGACTATCTGTTTAGAGAAACTACAAAGCAACAACAATACGAAGAGAATTTATTTGCCGTAGAAGGAAGTAACGATCCATCTACAAATGTAGTTAACATTATTGTAAACGCCTTTGTACCACAAGGAAATGTAAATGTAACAGGAGGTGGTTTTGGATGGTATCGTCCAACAAGCGAATTATATAACATCTATACTGATGGTGATTTTAGAAGAGATCACAACTTAACAGGAAATTTAAATTCTGTAAATAATTTTGAATTTATAGAAGGTACAAAATATTTTGTTCCAAGAGATTTACCCAACACCAATGTTGGTTTTTATTGTATTGGAAAATATAGAATGATAGACCCATCTTTAAAAACCTTACCCAATTGGGCTTCCAATATTAATTTACCATTGCTAAGATTTGCAGATATTTTATTACTACATGCAGAAGCTCAATACTTTTTAGGTGACGAACCAGGTGCACGAATTACGTTGACATCTCTAAGAACTCGTTCTGTTCAAAATGGGTTTTCAGTAGCAGATTTAAATAATGCCTATCAAAGAGGAAATTTCGTAGATGAATTGCTAGAAGAACGCTCAAGAGAATTGTGTTTCGAAAATTGGAGACGTGTCGATTTAGCTCGTTTTAATAGATTCGATCAAACTATTAACAATCTATCTGAAACTGTAGGTTTTTACAATCAAAGAAATGTGCCAGACATCAAAGCAAATTGGAGACCTGAACGTGTTTGGTTTCCTATACCTACTATTCAAATAGACTTAAACGCAAACTTAATTCAAAATCAAGGATACTAACTTTAAATTATAAATTATGAAAAAAAATTACCTTTCTTTAATCTTAGCATTGTGTACTACTATGCTATTTTCACAAAACAACGATTTTAATAATGGCGGAACCGATCTTCTTTGGTCAAACCCAGCCAATTGGTCTTTAAGTGTTATTCCAACTTCAGCAAATACGGTAAGATTACCCTTAATTGTGGAATCTTTAGTTGATGCAGATTTTACAATCGCAAAAATTCAAACCATTTTTGCTACCTCAGGAGACACACCAGTTGCAGGAGGCTCAATATTAACTATAGATGCTGGTGCAAATGCTGTATTTGGCATAGAAAATGTTTCTGATAGTGATATTAACATGATTTTTAGAGGAAATGTAACGATCAACAATTCCACTACCGATGGAATCAGTAATACATTGATGAGAAATCAGAATGGAAATACAAACGATGTCAATGGTATTATCTTTGACAATGGATCTCTCCTAACATTAACAACTCCATTAGAATCAAGAACTGGTTCAGGAGGTGACATATTCAATTTTAATGGGAATCTTGCTGGTACAGGAGCACTACGTTTTGGGGCGAATACAACAAATAATTTTGGAAGCACATCCTCTAATGCAGGATTTGATGGAGATTTAGTTTATGTAGGAGCAAACGGCTCTGTTGTTGTAAATACAGCTGATAATAATGTGTTTGTAGGTAGTGGTAAAAAAATTCAAGTAAATTCAGATAATTCTTCGATTCAGATTAATGGAGTTAATGTCTTTCAGGGTAATATCTCAATCAACAGTTCAAACAGTTTTAGCTTTGATGTGAACAACAATCAAAACAGTTTGGGAACTATCCTGTTTACAGGAGGTTCTGCCGATGGAACTCTAAATTTAGACATCGACAATAGTATTACAGCACTTGCTTTTGAAGACAATTCTACCGCAGACTGGGGTGCAGGAACTGTAAATATCACTGGGTATCAAGAAGGAGTTTTGCGTTTTGGAACAGACAATACAGGTTTAACTACTGCACAATTAGCTCAAATATCTGTAGATGGTTCAGGTGGTGCTGTTGCTTTAGATAGTGATGGTTATTTGGTAAACGAAAGTTCTTTATCTGTAGACGAATTTGAAGCAGATGCAAATAGACCTATTGCCTATCCTACTATTGCAGATGATAAGTTATTTTTTAGCAAAACTCAAAATAATGTAAAAATCATTGATTTAAACGGTAAAGTATTATTCACTAGTAAAGCTGAAAATCAATCAGAAGTTTCAATAAGCTTCTTATCAAACGGACTGTATTTATTGGTGTTTGATAACAAAAGAGTTGAAAAATTCATAAAAAAATAGATTCCTAATCTTATAAAACATGCGGTACTATCTAATCACCATATTTTTATTTCTATCATTAAATACTTTTGCACAATTTGAACCCGCGCCTTCATTTTTTAGGACACCGAGAGAATTGCCTTTAGTAGATTTAAACACAACAGCTACTATTTCGGTAGCTAGTTATGGAGCTGTCATAAATGATGGTATTGATGATAGTACCGCAATTACAAATGCTATTAATGCCGCAGTAAGTATCGCTACTGAGCAGAATCCTGTTCGATTGTTGTTTGAAAATGGTACCTATGATTTAATGCCAACCACAGGATCCCATTCCTTAAGCATGATTGATGCAGAAGGTGTTTTGTGGGATGGACAAAACGCTGAATTTATAATTCATAATCCAACTATAGGTTTTTTAAGTTTACTTCGATGTACCAATACTATTATCAAAGATTTTTCTGTTGATTATGCAACCTTGCCTTTTAGTCAAGGAGTGGTCACAAAAGTAGATGCAGCAAACGGATTCTTCGAATTCACAGTAGAGGATAATTTTCCTCTCCCTACAACAAGTGATTTTATGAATGCACCTCAAAGATGGGGAATGTTTAAAAATGCTAAAGGAGGAATCAAAGAAGGAACAAAAAACTTAATTCCTCACAACTTGTTTTTTGAATCTATAGGTCCTAGAGCCTTTCGATACGGGAATCAGTCTTCTAGTACACTAGAAAATGCCGAAGTAGGAGATTATTTTGTTCACATTGGAAGATACAATGGATCGACTGTTATAAGAAATACAGAAGGTAAGAACTTAACTTATATGAATGTAACAGCCTACACAAGTCCAGCAGGTGGTTTTAATGCAAGAGATAGTGAAGAATGGAATGTAATAAATTGTCATATTAAATTAAAAGCAGGTCGTGTTCAAACAACCAATGCTGATGGAATGCATGTAAATGGTGGTAAAATAGGGCCATGGGTTGAAGATAGTTCATTTGAAGGGTTTTCAGATGATTTTATGAATATTAAGTACGCTAGGAGATCCATCAAAGAAATCCATAATTCAACTCAAATTACTGTTCTAAACAGCGTAAATATTGGGGAAAACATGGAGTTTTACAATCCTAGAGACGGAGTGCTTTTGGGAAATGCTACTGTAAATAATGTTGAAGCCTTAGGAAGTAACTTATTTAAACTTACGTTATCTAATGCCGTTAATATTACTACCATAAATAATGATGATGATCAATTAGCAGATAAGGCATATATAGAAACCAGGTCTAATGAATCTATGATCTTTAGAAATAATGTGGTTCGTAACTCTAGGAGATACGGAATCTTAATTCAAAGTAAATATGCCTTAATAGAAAACAATACTTTTCAAAATTTAAGTGGTGCTGCCATAAGAATTGAAAATGGTGTTGATTGGGGAGAAGGTTTTCGTGCAACACAAATAGAAATTCGGAACAATACAATTGAAAATTGTGGATATGATAAAACTTACATAGACGAAAGTAATTCTGCTGCAATTAGCGTTGACTTTGCAAAGTTACAAGTTCCATGTACACCTAATGGTGGGTTTTGTGGCACAGAGACTACTGCCTTTAGAGCCCATAGTGATATTCGAATTATTGACAATACAATACTATACAATAAAAAAGGTCTTTATCTTAAAAATATTGAGGGGTTAACTGTTGAAAATAATTTTATGTGCCATCGAGATGAAGACATTACACTTGGTACTAATCAAAGTGCTGAGGATAGAGTAATTTTTAATAGTGGTAATGTTACTATTGAAGAATTTGAAGCAACATTGCCAAACCCAAACATCCAATTTATTTTAAATGAATCAGCAAGCGCAACCGAATTGTTAAATTCTGGAACCAATCAAAATGTAGGACTACAAATTAATACATCGGGCGGGACAATTACACAAGGCTTTTTTGATAGTGAAATAGGTAATAGTTTCAATATTAACACCAATAATAATGGTGATTTAAGTTTAGTGAATACTTCTGATAATTCTGATTTTCCAGGTCCAGTTATGGGAGCGGCCAGAACGTTTACTTTTTGGGTCAAGCCTACTGAAGCAACCTTTCAAACTCTAATGTATAGTGGTGGTGGATCTTTAGAAGGTGAAATATTTTCAATTCAAATGCAAACTAATAGAATGCTTAGAGTAACAGATAGCAATGGAAATTTTGTAAGAATGCAAGATATGCCATTAGATATAGGTGAATGGAATCATATTGCCATTACCGTTCCTGAGAATAACTCCATGTTTAGCATTCAAATGTACAAGAATGGTGTTTCTTCAGAAGAATACCATGAAGGTAATGATGTTTTGATAAACACAGTAAGTAATGCCTTGCGTTTCTTTCCCAATTTTAGAGGTTTAGCAAGTGATATTCGTTATTTTGATTATAAATTATGTGGCTCTGAAGTAGAGAGTCTTTTTAATGATCGTCAAATTACATTGTCAAATGATGATATTGCAGATGAAACCAACAAATTAAAAGTATATCCTACTCTAGTTTCTGATATGGTCTATTTCAGTAAACCTATTACATCAATTAAAGTAATCAACTTACTAGGAAAAACAGTAATTACTCAAAAAGGTGCAGACTTCTCTGAACTTAATTTGTCTAGTCTATCAACAGGAATATATATTTTGAGAATAAACAATACTCAAAGCACAAAAATTTATAAAAAATAAATTATGAAAAACACATTCCTTTTTATCATTCTAACCTTTATTTTTTGTTCTAGTAGTTACGCTCAGTATTCGTTTTCGCAACCCGATTTCTTTAGAACCAAACGAAACTTACCATTACTAGACTTTCCTACAAAAATAGATGTAAAACTGTCAGATTTTAATGCCATTCCAAATGATGGTAAAGATGACATGCCAGCCATAAATAAAGCCTTAAATTTTTGTAAAAAAATGGCGCTAACAGGAACTGGTGTAAAGTTAATTTTTGAAAAAGGAACTTACGATTTGTTCAATAATAATAAAAATAATAAACGTACACATTTATTAAATCTCAACAATACACAAAATATTTTAATTGATGGAAATGGTGCAGAAATCATCATTCACGATCCGCTTAAAGGATTTTTCTCCATATTCAAAAGCGAGAACATTATAGTCAAAAATTTAATTATTGATTATGATCCGCTTCCCTTTACACAAGGAAAAATTACAGGAGTAGATATCAAAGGAAAAACATTTGACTTCAAAATTGACGAAGGATTTCCAAGTCTAAACTTGGATATGTTTCAAAAAGCAAATCGTATATGGGGTATGCTTATGGATCCTAAGATTCCTGGCAAACTAAAAGACGGAGCTCCTAATTATTACAATACTAAAGATTTTGAAGAACTAGAGCCTGGGACTTTTAGAATAAAAATGAAAGGACCAAGATTGTTAAAATTCATGGAAGTTGGCGATTTATATGTGCACGTGGCTAGAAATAACGGAAGCACAATATTTAAATCTAATATGAGTAAAAACATCACATACCTTAACAACACAAGCTATACCAGTCCTGCTGGAAGCTATGCTGCTGTAAATATGGAAGAATGGAATATCATAGGATGCCAAGTTAAGCTTAAAGAAGGCAGAATTCATAGTGCGAATGCAGATTGTATGCATATTAACGGAGGGAAATTTGGTCCTTGGATAGAAAACTCTCTATTTGAAGGTTACAGCGATGATGCTATCAATTTAAAAACTACCAAACGACATATACTAAAGCAACTTTCTTCCACAGAATTAATTATGAAATGGAACGTTGTTAAAGGAGATATCCTAAGAATTTATAATCCAAGAGAAGGAAAATTCATAGGTACCTATACTGTTGTTGAAAATAAATTTTTGGGAGATCAACAGATGCGGGTCAAGCTTGATAAGCCCTTACAAGAGAAAATCAATGTTGGTGAAACCAAAAAAAATGATATTGCTTATATAGATAACCAATCTAATGAGTCTTTTGTTATAAGAAACAATACCTTTAGAAATGCACGCAGATATGGTATTCTAATTCAAGCCTCAAATGGATTAATTGAGAGAAATTACTTTGAAAACCTATCTCAAAGTGCCATTTCAATTATCAATGGAGTTGATTGGGGTGAGGGTTTTATTGCTCATAATATTACAATTAACCAAAATATCTTTAAAAATTGTGGTTACGATGAAACTTACCTAAATGAAAAAGATTTTGCCACCATTCAAATGAGAGTGATGAAACTGAAAAACCTAAATTCAAAAACCAAATGGAGTGGTGTTGCATTATCAGACTGGCAAGGATTAGAAAATATTAAAATCACGAATAATATTTTTTCCTACAATAAGAGAGCCTTATCAATAGAGAATTCTACTAATACTCTCATCAAAGGAAATAAGTTTATGAGAAGTTCGAATGATCTTTCAAAAGAACATGAGTTGATACTTAATAGAAACAACTCCAATTTAATTTTTGAAGTTGACAAAAAGTAGTTTCAGAACTTAAACCATCCATCAGTTAATTAAAAACCTTTAAAAGCAATGAAAGGAATCTTTCCAAAGTCTTTTCTATTTATCCTGTTAGTAATGCTTCAGGGTTATGGTTGTGACTCTAAAAGTCAAATTAGTAAACAACATAAAACGAAACCTAACATTATCCTTTTTTTTGTGGATGATTTAGGATGGTCTGATTTAGGATTTAGAAACCCGGTTTTTGAAACTCCAAATATAGATGCACTTGCAAAATCAGGAGT
>TARA_R110001632_G_scaffold18712_4_pt1 | contig 15910 bp, 12 predicted proteins | sample TARA_R110001632 | Tara Oceans TARA_R110001632 (sample SAMEA4398266) | marine metagenome | biome: Polar Biome; feature: [SRF] surface water layer (ENVO:00010504); material: water (ENVO:00002006), including particulate matter (ENVO:01000060) such as... | depth 5 m
CGTTGAACTTTGAAGTTCGGAAAGCTCACTAAATCAGCTTTCGAAGTCATTCAAAGTAAAATTAAAGCATTCCTAATTCAAGTTTCGCTTCATCACTCATCATTTCTTGAGTCCAAGTTGGATCAAAAGTGATTTCAACTTCAGCATTATTAATCTCTTTTAAAGATTTTACTTTGTCTTCAACTTCTACGGGTAATGTTTCTGCAACAGGGCAGTTTGGAGAGGTTAATGTCATTAATATTTTCGCATCATTTTCGTCATTTACAAACACATCGTAAATTAAACCCAATTCGTAAATATCAACTGGAATTTCTGGATCATAAATGGTTTTTAAAATACGTACTATTTTATCTCCTATCTCTGTTACTTCTTGTTCTGTCATTATTATTGATTATAAGTATATGTTTCAGTTCTGTCTATTGTTCCATTTCTCATAATAGATACGGAAGTTAGAAAATTATCTGAATCATATGTGTTTGCATAAGTTCTAGTACTAACAATTGAACCATTGAAATAACTCTCTATTTTAACAATGTTGTTTGAATTTGTATTCCCCGATGCCTTATGGAGTAGCTTTCTAGAAGGAAGATTATAAAATGGCCTTTTGTTTTGATCATAGGTTGTAATTTCATACGTCTGAGAGCTGTTTCTGTTCGTTCGTTTTACAGAATTATCTGTTTGGTTGTATTCATAATCCCAAATCTCATCTACTCGAATTGGATTTGTATAATCATCAGCATAGCTTTGAACTACTCCATTTGAGTAGGTATAAGTTCTTGTTCTTGTCAGAATATTGGAATTGTAACTCAACATTTTTGAAACCAAACCGTTATTGTATTCATAGACATCTTGTGATCCTAACACATTGTTAGTGTAGTTCTTTATCCCAGTCAATCTGTCGCCAGAATACACATACTCTTGAACATAATTAATAGAATTGTCCTCGGCAGTTAGCAACTTTCCGTTATTGTTGTATGTGAAAACGAGAAGGTCAAGTCCAATATTCTGACCAGTAAACTGAACACTTACAGGAGTTTTAGTTGATGCATCAACAGAATCGTCAATATCATTTGAATCAGTTGAATTTGAAGAGCACGATAACGTTAAAGAAGCAATAAAAAATAGAATAAGATACTTTTTCATAGGTGTATTTTTTTTTTCAAAGATACTATTAATTAGCGGTGTTTGCTTGTTGGGCAATAGCGTATAATTTGATTTGCTTTAGCATGGAAACCAATCCGTTTGCACGTGTTGGAGACAAATGTTCTTTCAGTCCAATTTCGTCAATAAAAAGAGTATCAGCAGCTAAAATATCTTGTGGTGTCTGATTGGTGAAAACACGTAGCAATAAAGCTACCAAACCTTTGGTTAAAATGGCGTCACTATCAGCAGTATAGGTGATGGTGTTTCCATTCAATTCTGAATACAACCAAACTTTAGATTGACATCCCTTGATGATGTTTTCATCTACTTTATATTGTTCGTTTATAATAGGAAGTGATTTGCCTAAATCAATCAAATATTCATAGCGTTCCATCCAATCATCGAACATATCAAACTCATCAATAATTTCTTGTTGTATTTCTTTAATTGTCATTTTTAAAACTTATTTTTGGTTCTTTAAAAATCGCAGCAAATTGCCCTGCAAAATTACGGTAAAAAAACAAGAAATGAGTAAACTTTTAGCAGTTGGAACTGTAGCTTTTGATGCCATCGAGACCCCGTTTGGCAAAACAGATAAAATTTTAGGTGGTTCAGGAACTTTTGTAGGATTAGCAGCAGCTCAATTTGGTATTGAAACTGGAGTTGTGTCTGTTGTTGGAGGAGATTTTCCAAAGTCGTATTTAGATATGATGAACCAAAGAGGTATTAATACGGATGGTGTTGAAATTGTACCAGACGGTAAAACTTTTTTTTGGAGTGGGAAATATCACAACGATATGAATTCTCGTGACACCTTGATTACAGAACTAAATGTATTGGCTGATTTTTCACCAGTAGTACCTGAAGCATTTAAAAATGCAGCAATTGTAATGTTAGGGAACTTACATCCACTAGTACAACTTTCTGTACTAGATCAAATGAATGAAAGACCTAAGTTGGCTATTTTAGATACCATGAATTTTTGGATGGATATCGCTTTAGAAGATTTATACACTGTTCTTAAGAGAATAGATGTAATTACTATTAATGATGAAGAAGCTCGTCAACTAAGTGGAGAATATTCTTTAGTGAATGCAGCGAAGAAGATTCATGAAATGGGGCCAAAATATGTAGTCATAAAAAAAGGAGAACACGGAGCTTTGTTATTTAATGAAGGGAAAATGTTCTATGCACCAGCATTACCGTTAGCAGAAGTTTTTGATCCAACAGGAGCAGGAGATACTTTTGCAGGAGGGTTTTCAGGATATTTAGCAAAGACGGAAGATATTTCGTTTGAAAATATGAAGAATGCTATTATCTATGGGTCAAATTTAGCTTCCTTCTGTGTAGAGAAATTTGGAACAGAAAGAATGCAAAATCTGACAAGCGATGAAATTCAACATCGACTAGAGTCTTTTAAAGAATTAACTCAATTTGATATCAACTTATCATAAACCAAAATCCGCGCTTGCGCGGATTTTTTTATTTTAAATATAATAAGACCTCCTATGAGCGACGCTATTAAACATGAATGTGGAATTGCTTTAGTAAGATTAAAAAAACCTTTACAGTTTTATAAAGACAAATATGGTTCTGCTTTTTATGGAATCAATAAAATGTATTTGTTAATGGAAAAACAGCACAATCGTGGACAAGATGGTGCCGGTTTTGCTAGTGTAAAGTTTAATGTAGAGCCAGGAACAAGATATATTAGTAGAGTCCGTTCTAACCAGTCGCAGCCAATACAAGATATTTTTGCTCAAATAAACGATCGTTTAAATGGAGTTTTAGAAAAAAACCCAGATAAACTAGACGATGTTGCTTGGCAAGAAGAAAATCTGCCGTATGTTGGAAACTTATTTTTAGGACATGTTCGTTACGGAACTTTTGGAAAGAATAGTATAGAAAGTGTACACCCATTTTTACGTCAGAGTAACTGGAAACATCAAAATTTAATTGTAGCAGGAAACTTTAATATGACCAATTCTAAACAGTTGTTAGAAGAGTTGGTAGAATTAGGTCAGCATCCAAAAGAGTTTACAGATACTGTAACTGTTATGGAAAAAATTGGACACTTTTTAGAAGAAGAAGTTTCAAGCTTATATCAACAAGCAAAAATAAAAGGATTTAATAAGAAAGATTCTTCACCGTTTATTGAAGAAAACTTAGACTTACAAAACGTATTAAAAAGATCTGCTAAAAACTGGGATGGTGGTTATGCGATGGCAGGATTAGTTGGTCATGGAGATGCTTTTGTATTAAGGGATCCAAATGGAATTAGGCCAACCTATTTCTTTGAAGATGATGAAGCGGTAGTTGTTGCCTCTGAAAGACCCGTAATTCAAACTGTTTTTAATGTTGCTATAGAAGATGTGCAAGAACTAGAAAGAGGTCATGCATTAATTATCAAAAAGAGTGGAGAAACTTCCATAAAACAAATTCTAGAACCAAGAGAGAAAAAATCATGTTCTTTTGAACGTATTTACTTTTCTAGAGGAAGTGATGCATCAATTTATCAAGAGCGTAAAAATTTAGGAAAACTTGTATTTCCACAAATATTGAAGTCAATTGATAATGACATTTCAAACACCGTTTTTTCATTCATACCAAATACAGCAGAAACTTCATTTTACGGAATGACTGAAGCTGCTGAAGATATTTTAAATGAACAAAAAACAGCAAAAATATTATCGGGTGGTAAATCATTATCTGCTCAAGAAGTAACAGAAATCTTATCAGAAAGACCACGTTTTGAAAAAATAGCTATTAAAGATGCAAAATTAAGAACCTTTATTGCAGACGATAGTAGTAGAGATGACTTAGTTGCCCATGTATATGATGTGACTTACGGAGTTGTAAAGTCAACAGACAACCTAGTTATTATTGATGATAGTATTGTAAGAGGGACTACATTAAAGAAAAGTATCATTAAAATTTTAGACAGATTAAGTCCTAAGAAAATTGTGGTGGTTTCTTCTGCACCTCAGATTCGATATCCAGACTGTTATGGAATTGATATGGCTAGAATTGGAGATTTCATTGCGTTTAAAGCTGCACTAGAATTGTTGAAAGAAACGAATCAATATCAGATTGTTGATGACGTGTATAAAAAGAGTATCGACCAGCGATCGAACTCTGATGCTGAGATTATAAACTTTGTAAAAGAGATTTATGCTCCTTTTACAAATGTAGAAGTTTCAAATAAGATTGCTCAAATGCTAAAAACGGAGGATATTAATGCAGCTATAGAAGTTATTTATCAAACGGTAGATAATCTACATATTGCTTGTCCAGATAACCTAGGAGATTGGTATTTTACGGGTGATTATCCAACTGATGGAGGTCATAGAGTAGTGAATGAAGCTTTTATTAACTTCTACGAAGGAAATAATAAGAGAGCGTATTAACACGCTATTTTTATTATAAAACTAAAAAAGCACCCATATGGGTGCTTTTTGTTTGTAGTATCTGAAGGAGCTAAAAAATCTCTTATTTGTTAGCTGCATATCTGCTAGCAACTTCATTCCAGTTAATTACATTAAAGAAAGCTTCAATATAATCTGGACGTCTGTTTTGGTAGTTTAAATAATATGCATGTTCCCAAACATCAATTCCTAAAATTGGAGTTCCTTCACAAGTTACTCCTGGCATTAATGGGTTATCTTGATTTGGAGTAGAACAAACTTCTACTTTTCCTCCTGGATGAACACATAACCATGCCCAACCAGAACCAAACTGAGTTGCAGCTGCATTAGAAAAAGCAGTTTTAAATGCATCAAAAGAACCAAATTCTGCCATGATAGCATCTTTTAATTCTCCAGCTAATTCTCCTTTATTATTTGGGTTCATTACTGACCAAAATAATGAGTGATTATAAAACCCACCACCATTATTTCTTACGGCTCCACTGCTCATGTCTAAGTTTCCTAAGATATCTTCAATAGATTTTCCTTCTAAATCTGTTCCTGCAATTGCACCGTTTAATTTTGTTGTGTATCCGTTGTGATGTTTACCATGGTGTATCTCCATAGTTCTTGCATCTATATTAGGCTCTAATGCATCGTACGCATATCCTAATTCTGGTAATTCAAATGCCATATAATATGTTTTTTAATTAATCTTGATTTTTAAACTCCTACAAATTTAACTATTAATAACTATGTGTACAAGCAAGTGTCTTTTTGATAACTTATGGATATATAGAGATAATTTATTTTAAAACTTTAAATTGCTTTTCATATTATTCAAAACCCAATTTTAAATCATCTTTAATATATTGTTCATTTCCATCAATCTCTATGATTGTACGTTCAGTTGAATTCTTATGAAGAATACAAAACTTACCACGGTAACCTTCCTTTGAATTACAATTTTTTAAACAATGCGCTTACATTCTAACTAATGGAAAAACTCAAATAATCATATGTTTTGGCGTACTTAAGAAGAAACTTATAATGAAGATAAAGTAAAGTAATTTATAAATGGATGTTTTGCTCAAATTTGGTTTTAAGAAGTGGAAATAGTGCTAGATATAATGCAAAACAACAACAACAATCTTTTTAATTAATTAGTTTTTTTTTCTCTAAAAAAGAGAACATTTTACTTAATGTGTTGATTTTCAGATAAAATATTTTCGTTAAAATATTTTGATATATCATTAATAATTGTATTTTTGGTCAACCAGATTGGTCAACCAAACAGGTGAACCAATTAAAAGGTGTCTAATTAGAACAATTTTAAACAGATCATTATGAAAAAAACATTACTTATTATTGCATTATTATCTTCTTTTATTGGGTATTCCCAATTTGATGGAGTCCCTACTGGAACAGGGATTTATATAAACAAACTAATAGCAAGTCCTTCAGGGTCAGATTTAACAAATGAATATTTAGAAATTAGAGGTACAGCAAATGCTGTTGTACCAACTGATTTATATTTTATTACTATTGAAGGAGATGGTAATAGTTCTTCTAGAGGAAAAGTAAGTGAAGCTATTCTATTAGGGGATGGAACAAGAACTTTTGGAGCTAATGGAATGTTAGTTCTTATCGCTAATTATACAGATACAGATGATAGTAATTTTACAGCGAGTCCTTATTTAAGTATAATTTCTTCAGATGCCACCGTTATTGAAATTGCATTAACTGGAACAGACGTTACTAGTAGTAGTTCATCAGCTGTTGATACACAAACACCAGATATTGGATATGATGGTAACTTAATTGATGCTACCGCAACGTATATGTTGGTAACAGCTAGTTCAGATCCAAAGGGGTTAAGAATAGATGGAACCAGTGATTCAAGTGATGCTGATGGTGTATTTAATGCTACAGGTGATCATACTTCATGGACTTTGTACGATTCTGTTGCCTATATGGATGACGATGATGTTCAATCAGGAGAAAACGGTGAGTTTGGATACGGTCAAATTATTTTTGCACAAGATGTAACTCAATATAGCGCTTTACATCATACAACAACAAGTGCTTCGGTAATAGATTTTCCTACAACTTCAGATGCAAATTACATTTTAAGACAAGGATCAAATACTGGTTATACAGTAAATGATTGGGTAGCTTCTGCAAATGGTTCTTCTTCAAGTGTGCCAAATTGGATTTTTAGTACCACTTTAGATAAAGTTTCTCCAGATGAATTTGCTGGTTGGGAAGGTATTAAAGATGTTTATGGGCAATTAAACCCAACAGCTGCAACATTATCAAACGAAGTATTCACTCGTGAAAACTTTAGTTTATATCCAAACCCAGCAAAAGACTTTATTCAAATTTCTACTACCTTAGAGATAGATTCTGTAGAAATCTATAACTTAATTGGAAAAAAAGTATCTTCAAACACTAATCTAACAAATAATAGTATAGATATATCTAGACTTGCTAAAGGAATTTACATCCTTAGAATTACAAGCGCAGAATCTAGTGTTACAAAAAAAATTATTAAAGAGTAATTTTTTAATATAGTTTTGAATTGATGTAAAATTGTCGATTAGCGTATAGTTATTCGGCAATTTTTAGCAATAATTTTAACAAGTAATATGATTCTAGAATTATATATAAAATGAAAAGAAAAACTAAAAATCTTATTAAAATAGTGAAGTTATCACTCAAAAATATCGTGTAATATGAGTTTTAAAATACCTAAATCAATTTTTGCCTACAGTATATTAATGATAAGTGCCATTTTGCTATTTAATAGCTGTTCTGAAAACAAAAAGCAAAACCTTACTAACAAAACTGCAAATAGCATAATACCATTTTTCCAACATTGGAATTTAATCTTAGGTGATGGTTCTAATGTAGGTAAGGCAACTAACTATGAGAATAAGGATTTCTTTTTCACAGCCAATGATGACAAAGAAGATTGGGTAGTGTTTAAAACACCTAATGCAGGAAATACTCATGGTACTTCTAATAATACAAGAACTGAGCTGGCACAATTAAAAAAGTGGTCACCAATGACGGGAGCTAAAATGAATGCAACCCTTAAGGTAATGAATGTAGCAGTTACAGGTGATGCTAGTGTTGCGGCGACTTATTCAGTAGTAGTTGGTCAGATTCATAGTGCAGATGGACATGAGAATGAACCATTAAAAATATACTACAAAAAATTCCCAGGACATACTAAAGGTTCTGTTTTTTGGAATTATGAAATTAATACCAAAGGCAATGATAATTCTGGACGATGGGATTATTCTTTTCCTATTTGGGGCTATGACTTTTCTGTTGTTGGAACTGATAAAAATACTTATCCAGCAGAACCAAAAGAAGGGATCACTTTAAATGAAGAGTTTAGTTATGAAGTGGAAGTTAAGGAAGGTGTTATGTACCTCACTTTTAAAAGCGAAGGGCATGAAACCAAAACATTTACTAAAAATTTAACTTCATCTGAATATTCAGAGCGTTCAAAAATGCCAGAACAAGTCAAAAAATTATTTGTGCCAATAGGTCAAGATGGCCTAGAACGTGAAAGTGCTTATACGGATGAAGGACTCTTTTTTAAGCTAGGCAGTTACAATCAAACTAACGGAAAAGATCCTAAAGTAAATAAAGTATGGTGTTCTGGTGCTGAAACTCATAGTGGTGATCTCCAAAAACAATATGCAGATGGAAACTATGCTGAAGTTTGGTTTAAATCTGCAAGTATCGAAATTAGTGATGATGCTATTTCGAATGCAGGATATTTTAAAGCTAATGATGGATTAAGCAAGAAAACAGTGTACCCCAATGAGGTCATTCCTTTTATGGATAAATTTAAAATATTAATGGGGAATGGAACAGCAAAAGACGATATCACGAAGTTTGAGGACAAAGATTTCTTCTATACTGCAATTGATGGTACAAGGAATTGGGTAGTGTATAAAACACCAAATTCTGGAGTTACTTCAAAAAATTCTAGCAATACAAGAACAGAATTACATGAAAAAAGAGAATGGACTCCTGAACAAGGAGGTAAATTAGGAGGTACTTGTAAGGTTATGCAGGTTTCTATTTCTGGGGATGCTAGAGTTGCGGCTTCTTACTCAACAGTAGTTGGGCAAATTCATAGCGGAGAAGGACATGAAAATGAACCGTTAAAAATATTTTACAAGAAATTTCCAGGTCATAGTAAAGGTTCTGTATTCTGGAATTATGAAATTAATACAGCAGGTGATAATAATTCTGGAAGGTGGGATTTTTCAAGTCCTGTATGGGGAAACGATATGTCTGTTATAGGAACAAGTAAAAATGATTATCCGGCTGAACCTGAGGACGGAATAGAATTAGGAGAAGAATTCAGTTATGAAGTAAATGTATATAAAGGGATCATGTATCTAACTTTCAAAAGTGAGAATCATGAAACAAAAAGATTTACTAAAAATCTCATTTCATCTGAATATGTGAAAAAATCGGACCTACCACAACAGGTAAGGGAATTATTCGTGCCAATAGGGCAAGATGGAACTGAGCGGCCTATTGCTTATAGCGGAGAACTAGGTTATTTTAAACAAGGCGCCTATAACCAGACTAACGGGAAAAGTCCTGAAACAAATATGGTATGGTGTGCAGGCGCAGAAACTTATGGAGGTGATATCGCCAAACAATATGAAAATGGATGTTACACAGAAGTATGGTTTAGAGAAGCAACAGTGGGGCCAGGTACTCCGCCAAAATAAATCGAATTAAACAAATAAAAAACAGTGTGTTATAAGTAATTAAAAGTAATATAATATGAAAAGTTTTGGCGCAAGTAAAGAATTTTTGTTAGACGAAAATCAAGAATGGGAAGTAGTAGGATTAGGAGTTAAAAGAAAAATAATGGGCTATGATGATAAAATTATGCTTGTTAAAGTTGAATTTGATGAAGGAGGAATTGGTTATAAGCATGAACATCATCACTCACAAGTAACGTACGTTGAGAGTGGTGAATTTGATTTTTCTATTGGAGATGAGACAAAAACTGTAAAAGGCGGAGATTCCGTTTATATTCCACCTCACGTTTTGCATGGAGCTATTTGTACAAAAGCAGGAATGTTAATTGATGTATTCAGCCCTATTCGGGAAGATTTTATGGAATAAGTTAATTTTTATAGATAAAATCTGATGATTCTATAAAATAAGCAACGTTTTTATAGAAATATCTTGATTTTAACAAAAATTTATATATATTTGGTGAACCAATCTGGTTTACCAATTTGGGAAACCAATAAATAAGAAAAGTATATTTGAATTAATTAAACAAAAAAAAGGATAGGTGCACACCTATCCTTTTAAAAAAATACTTCTTCTGAGGGAAGTATAACTACACGTAACCTAGTTAAGTATAAGTATGGCAAAAATACAAAACAATCATGAATGTAATTTGATTTTGTCATTTAATTAAGGTTTATGTGTGAAGGATTACAAGTAATTCCATGAGAATTACATTAACAAATCAAACATTTAAACATTTTACCATTATGAATGTAAAACTTAAAGCAACATTATTTCTTATAATGTTAACGAGCATTTCAATTTTTGCTCAAGAATCATACAACTTAAAAGGAGTTGTTCTCTCTGCAGCAGATAGTACGGGGCTAGCTGGTGTTACCATCAAAATTTTGAAAACAACCAAAGGAGATCTTACAGATTTAGATGGAAATTTTCAGATTGCCGTAAAGAATGGAGACGTATTACGATTTTCTTATCTAGGGTATGTCTCTAAAAATTTACCTATTACTGGGCAAAACAATATTAAAGTTTATCTAAGTGAAGACGAAAATGTATTGGAAGAAATTGTTGTTATAGGGTATGGTACTCAAAAAAAATCTCATCTAACAGGAGCTATTTCCAAAGTAGTTAATGATAAGTTAGATCAAATTGGTGTTTCCAGAGTAGATGATGCTTTGGTAGGGCAAATTTCAGGAGTAAACATTCAGGCAACTGAAGGTGAAGCAGGTTCTGCGCCTACCATAAGAATTAGAGGTACTGGTTCTCTTGTTGGTAATTCTGGGCCTTTAGTAGTAGTAGATGGAGTTCCTGTAGATGAAGAGTTTTTAGGTTCTTTAGATATGAATAACATTGCGTCATTTGAAATTTTAAAAGATGCAGCTTCTGGTGCCATTTATGGTTCTAGAGGGGGAAATGGTGTAATTCTCATTACCACAAAAAGTGGTAAAGAAGGGAAAACAAGATTCGCTTATAACATGCTAACGGGTTATAAAACAGCTAGACAGAGTGATTCATATTATACGTCTATGTCTGATGCAGTATCGAGAGAATTAGAATTTGGACCACTTTCAGATAGAACCTTATATAAACAATTACTAGGAGTAGATAACAATTGGCAAGATATTATTTTTGATGGAGGTTTAATTACAGATCATTCCTTTACAGCATCAGGAGGAAACAAGAAAATTAAATTCAGTGCTGCGTTTAACTACCTAGAAGATGAAGGTGTTTTATTAACTGATAATTTTGAAAGATTAAATATTAATGCAAAAATTGACTATAAAGTAAGTAAAAAACTTTCTATTGCTTTAAAAATCAACCCTTCTTATACAGAAAGAAGAAGATTTGATGGATCTACACATGATATTTTAAGACAACCATCATGGTTGCCGCTATATCTAGATGAAAGTAATATTCGATTTGTAAACCGATTCAGAGATGGAGGAGTTTATGCAGACGCTCAAATAGGAGATTATGCAATACAACGTATGTTTGATGATTATGATTTAACGACAGGGCAACCAGATGATGGTGCTTCAGATGGAACAATCAGTGGAACAGATATTAGCAATACATCAAATACAAATCCGGCAGCAAAAGTTTTAGAAAGAAATAGAAGAGATTTTGATTATAAACTATTAACCAGTTTATCTGCTAAATATAAAATTAATGATGATTTCACATTTAGATCAACAGGATCTTTAAACTACCAATTTAGAAGACAATCTCGTTATCAAGGAGTTTTGTCTAATAGAAATGGAGCGGCTGCTTCAAGATTAGATAGTTCCACTAGAACAACTACAAGATTGGTATTAGATAATACATTATCGTATTCCAAAGAGATTGGAAAACATGAAATCAATGCCGTAATAGGAACATCTATAGAGCAACGTAAAAGAGATTTTGAAAGCATTCAAGGAAGTGTTTTCGTAGATGATTCATCACCATTCATTTCTTCAGCTGAATCAGTAACTGATCAGAATGCATTTGAATGGGAAAGAACATTACTTTCGTTTTTTGGTAGAGTAAACTATGCATATGATGATAAATATTTAGCATCATTTAGTTATAGAAGAGATGGTAGTTCTGTCTTTGGACCAAATGTGAAATATGGAAGTTTTTTAGCGCTTTCTTTTGGTTGGAATATTGCCAAAGAAGATTTTCTAAAAGACAGTGATTTAGTTAACAACTTAAAATTTCGTGTGAGTTATGGTGTCACTGGAAATAACGATTTTAGGACAGGAAATGAATTGGTAGATAATTATCCATATTTAGCAATTCTAGATGACACTACAACTGGAGTTTCTGGAGGAACTCAATCGCTAGTAGTAAACCCTTTAAATATTGCGAACCCAGACTTAACATGGGAAAGACAGATAGAATTCAATCCAGCGGTAGATTTTGGTTTCTTCAATAATATTGTAACAGGTTCTTTTGACTATTATACAAGAACAAGTGATCAACTATTATTAAACAATCCAATTTCAAACACAACAGGTTTTAGCAATGCATTGGTGAATTTAGGAAAGGTTCAAAATAGAGGAATAGAATTAGAAATAAGAACCAGAAATATTTCAAAAAATAACTTCCGATGGTCATCAACGTTAATTACTTCGAAAAATAAAAATGAATTGGTTGACTTTGCTGATTCTAACGGGCAAATTCAAAATGTAGATTCAAAGAGAGCTTCTGAGTGGATTAACTTAGAAGGAAATCCAATATCATCTTTTTATGGATGGGTGGTAGACAGAGATATTCCTTCACAGTTTATAACAAATCCTTTTCACCCTATTGGAGCAGAAGCGCAAGATGTATATGTACGTGATTTAAATGGAGATGGCTTGATTGATGATGATGATAAAACAATTTTAGGAAGCCCTTACCCAGATTTAGTTTGGAGTTTAACAAATGACTTTACGATTGGAAATATTGACGTAAGCTTCATGTTGCAAGGAAGTCACGGTGCAGAAATTAGAAATATGGGAGATCAATACATATTCAACCACTTTAACAGTGCACAAGATTTTATTTCTTCCACTCCAAATCAAGGATTCATTAAACAGAAGATTTTTACTAATGATATTATTCAAGATGCCTCATACATAGCTTTGAGAAATTTAAATGTTGGATATCGTTTTAACGATAAAACAATTTCAAAATTGAAGGTTTCAAGTGCTAGAGTTTTTGTGTCTGCTCAAAATTTATTCTACATCACAGCAAGTGATTATACAGGATTTAATCCAGAATCAATAAACAATACAAGTGCTACAACATATGGATATCAAAGAGCAGGATCTCCAGTGTTTAGTACGGTATCATTAGGACTGAATGTCCAGTTTTAATCTTAAATAGAAAATATTATGAGACAAATAAAATTTTTGACATTACTAGTTTTAACTGTTCTAGTTCTATCATGTGAGGATACGTTCTTATCTCCAGATCTAAATACAGGTATTAATGCAGATAATTATTTTACAAATGATACTGAGATAGCTTCAGGTGTTCTAAACATTTATGATGGTATCCAAGGTGTCAATGCCTCAAAATTCACCAATAACAATTTAAACCACGGTGTACAAGTTGAGTTTTACGTTACGGAAATGCGTAGCGATAATACAAGAACCAAAAGTCAAGAGGGTGAAGCATCTCAATTTGAGTTCTTCAATATTCAAGCAACCAACGGGATTGTATTTGATAACTATAGAAGTTATTACAATGTAATTTTTAGAGCAAATTTAGTATTGGATAACTTAGGAGCAGCATCTACAGAAAATGCACCTAAGTTTGAAGCAGAAGCTAAATTTTTAAGAGCGTATGCCTATTTTCAATTGGTGAGATTGTTTGGAGATGTTCCTTTGGTAGACAAAGTAATTCCGCCATTAGATACAGAAACTGCATTTACAAGAGTTTCAACAACTGAAGTTTATAATTTAATTGTTAGTGATCTTGAAACAGCTATTACTAATCTAGACGATAGTGGTTCAAATGACCAAGCAAGTAAAGCAGCAGCAGAAGGTTTATTAGCAAAGGTGTTTTTAACATTAGGAAGATATGGAGAAGCACAATCTTTATGTGAAAGTATCATGAACCCTTCTCGTGGTTTTGCTTTAGAAAGCGATTTTAGAGATATTTTTTATAGCGAAGAAAATGAAGAAGTAATTTTCGCCGTTGGATTCTTAGCAGGATCAAACGACGACAGTCAAAATTTCTCTGCAGAATGGTTAAATGCTGTTGGTAGAACAAGTGGTGTTAATTATGTAACTGCAGATGCTAGAGCCTCATTAGATGCTAATGGAGGAAACAGAGCTCAATATTCTTATAGATTAGATATTACACAGCCTTCTCAATATCAAGTTGTAAAATACTTGCCAGATGGAGATACTGATTTAGGAATACCAGTAACTTCTTCAGACCCTACATCTGCAGGAAACGATTGGGTTGTTTTGAGATATGCTGATGTAGTATTAATGCATGTAGAAGCAATTCTAGCAGGAGCTCAAGAAACAACAAGTTCAAACGCTTTAGCTTCTTTTCAATTAATTAGAGATAGAGCAGGTTTAACGACACCTGTAACGAGCATTACAAAAGAAGAATTATTAGAAGAAAGAAGGGTAGAATTGGCATTTGAAAATCAAAGATTCTTTGACTTGTTAAGAATGGGAGTTGCTCAAGATGTCTTAAGTGCATTCTCAACAGCAAATGGACTTGGTTTTTCAGCTTCGGATCTTTTATTGCCAATTCCACAAGCTGAGATTGGATTAAGTAATGGGCTATTAACTCAGAATCCTGGATACTAAAATTAAAAACATAATTATTATGAAACAAATCATAAAAAATAAGAAACAAATCATAAAAGTAGCACTGTTTACCTTCTTGATTGCAATCGTTGGATGCGAGGATAATACCTTGCCAGAAGAAGGTTCAATTGCAGATTTAACACCTCCGGAAGCATTATTTGCTTCAACACAAGGTATTGGACCAGATGACCAATGGAAAACATATTCGTTTGCCAATCTTTCTTCAGGAGCAACAGATTATTCTTGGGATTTCGGAAATGGAAGTACATCAACAGATTTTGAACCTTTAACGACATTCTCAGGTGAAGGAAGTTTTACAGTTTCACTTACAGCTTCTGATAAATTAGGAGTAGAAAGCACCTATACAGAAGTAATAGATGTTATAGAGCCTATAGCTGCAGTAGTTCCAGAACCTATATTAATTAATGCTGACTTTAATAAACTTCCTAAATCTTCAGGTTCTGATTGTGCTTGTTCTGGTTGGATTAACAAGAGTATAGGAGATCAAGGAGAATCAAGTTCGGGTAATGGCTCTGATGTTGTTAAATTTGATAACAATGAACCAGATCATATTTATCAAGAGTTTGCCATTACACCAAATGCAGATTATACAATAACTATAGTTACACAGTTTAAAGATCCAGCTGGTGGTTCATTTCCAGCTATGTTAGAATTAAGAGTTTTAACAGGATCAGGGTATATTAGCGGGTATTCTCCAACGTATTATACAGATACGGTAGATTTTCCTCAAAATGGCTATGGTTATACTTCAGTTTCTCAAGTAGAAACCGCTGCAAACAATATTTTAGTAACTCCAACAAGTGTATTATCAAATCCAGGGGATGATAGTTATCTTACAAATACATTTCGATTCAATGCAGGAAATAATACCAGTATTGCTTTATATATAAGAGGTATAGGTGGAGATAGTACCGTTGGAAACTTTGGGTTTACTAGTGGAGATGAAGAAATTAGACTTGATAATGTAGTAATTACTGCTGATTAATTTATGAAATTATTCTATAAAACATATTTTTCTATCCTTCTAATCGTTAGTGTTGTGCTAACGATTAGTTGTCAGGATTCATCAACAGATGTAATTATCGATGATGATCCAATAGTTATAGATGACCCAGTAATTACAAATTATATATTACCTGACATCGATTTAAGCAATTGGAAAGTTACATTACCCATCGGAAACCCAACTGAGGTAATTCCCCCTCAGATTTTAAATTATGCAACCAATGAAACATTAAAACCTTT
>TARA_R110001632_G_scaffold101819_1_pt1 | contig 15872 bp, 37 predicted proteins | sample TARA_R110001632 | Tara Oceans TARA_R110001632 (sample SAMEA4398266) | marine metagenome | biome: Polar Biome; feature: [SRF] surface water layer (ENVO:00010504); material: water (ENVO:00002006), including particulate matter (ENVO:01000060) such as... | depth 5 m
GAGTTTGTATTTAATATTAGTGGTTTAAGAGCAAATGGTTGGGTTTGTGCTATATCAAGGTCGGCTGATTTTGCTAATGATATTATAGATGGAGCAGGCATAGGTAGTTCTGATGGAAATAAAAGTATTGTAGTTAATAGTAGTAGTCTAAGGGAAAGAAATGTTTATATAGGAATTTGGAATGACCCTAATAGTGGTAATAGAGATAGAATAGATGTAAAAAACTTATTAGTAAATATAGTATAAAAATTAATTATGACAATAACTTTATCAGCGATATATATTATAATAGCAACAATAGCTGTATTATTAACAGGTTTGGCCATATGGGTTAAAACGACTAATGAAATGACTAAATTAAAGTCTAGGGTTCATTACCTGGAAACTAATGATACAGAGTTAAAAGCTATGTTAGCTGCTATAAACGCGAAACTACAACACATAGAAATATTACTTGCATCAAATCAAATAAAGGAAAAATAAAGTAAATTAAAAGACAATTAGTAAGATCATGTAAATACCTAAAATTAGGTTAATACATTTTTTATTATGAGTTACAGTACGAATTTTTAATAAATAAATTAAGAAAAATGGAATTAACAGAAGATCAAGAAAAAAAAGTAGGTACCATAATGGGAACATATGTTTATCTAGGCGCTTTGATAGGTTTAGTAGGTACTTTTGCTTACTTAGGTGTGTTTAAAGACAAAAAGAAGAGAATACCTAAAATGTTAATAGGTACTGGAATAACAATGGCTGCTATATTCGCAGGTAGCGCTATAGGAACTAGTATGGTAGATAAATACAAAGAAGATTTACTAGAAGAAGAAGAAGATTAAAGTTGTGCTATTTAAACTTTAAATTTTAGTAAAGTATTTTTTATACTGCAATTACTACTAAGTAAAAACTATTAATAATGAAAAAGAGACCTGGAAGAAAATCAGCTGCTCAAACTAAAGCACCTAAAAAAGATAGGATAAAAGGTAGTAGAGTAAATAAAAAAGGCTCAGCTAAGTCTAAAACTTCAGCTAGTAAAATAGCTTATTCTGACACTACTTTGGTTAAAATTAAAAACTTAGTAAAAGAGTATAATTCTAAAAACACCAAGAAAATCACTGTTCCAACAGCTAAGGCTGTAGTTAGGCGTGGCATGGGAGCTTATTCAAGTTCTCATAGACCAACTATATCTGGAGGTCAACCTAATTCTAGAACAGCTTGGGGTTTAGCTAGGTTAAAAGCTTTTATGCGTAAAAAAAGTAATTCTACTAATGCTAATGGTGCTGTTAGTAGCTCTAACATTAAAAAGAGTTATATTCAAGATAACGATTTATTATAATTATGGAAAAAGATAATACAAAGCTAAACATAATGTATATAGCCTCTATTTCTTTAGTTGCTTATGTTGTTTTTGATTTAGTAAAAATTATTGAAAAACAAAAATAAAAATATCATGGCAAAGAAAATAAATGAATATTTTAAGAAAATGAATGCGGCTCGTAAAAAAGGAGCTAAATCTTTTAGTTATAAAGGTGATACTTACGTAGCTAAAAAAAGTAAAACAGGTTTAATGGTTTATAAGAAAAAATAAATTGCCCTATAAAATTAAACGACATACATATATTCAAGCAAAGAAGCTTGGAGTCACTGTAAAGCCTTCTAAAGTTAAAGGTAAGAAGATAGATGTATTTAATAAGAAAGGTGATAAGGTGGCCTCTGTTGGCGCTATAGGGTATGGAGACTTCCCTACATTTAAGCAGACTAAAGGAAAAAAGTACGCAGACGAAAGACGAAGATTGTACAAAATAAGACATCAATCAAATAGAAATAAGCGTGGTACACCAAGTTATTACGCTGATAAATTATTATGGTAATTATGGTAACAGAACAAGAGGCTTTACAATTAGCAATAAATCACGCATTTGATAATGCGTCATCTTTACAGTATTTACCTGATGGTATTGGGTTTGATTATTACACAGGTCAATTTAATGAAATGACAATACTACCTGATGGTCAGTATTATAGTGAAGATAGTGGTGGAGAATATTATAGTTTTATTGTAGGAATAAACAACCAATATTATAAAGAGTTAGCAGTTGCTCAAATACAAATTACAATAGATTCTTGGTCGCAACTTTTAACTGCTGATGGTGTTCCACAAGAAGAAATTGAAGAAGCACAACAAATAATTGAAGAAAAGCAACAAGAACAACAAGATATACTAAATTCAGATTGGTCAGAGTATGACGTACCATACCCTTTTGAAGCATTATATGAGATTGTAGTTAGAGTTGAAGATGGTCAAACATTTGTATTACAACCATTAATACAAACTTCTAATACAGATACTAATAATCAAGAACAAAATACAGATACTAATAATCAAGAACAAAATGTTGATGCTAATAATCAAGAACAAAATGTTGATGCTAAATCACATAAAACTCTTATAGCAGTTGGATTAGGTGTTGGGCTATTATATCTTATGTCAAGAAAGTAAATTAATTTGTTAAATAAAAAAAAGCAAAATAACTACTAGTTTATTTTTTTATAAACCAAAAAGGTATATATTTGTAGTAACAAAATCAAGTTTAACTAACCGAAATCCTGTGAATTCATAAGCAGGTGTTATTAAGATGACAGCTACACAATTAGTACAAGAAATCCAAGATGCAAACGCTATACAAACTCTAGCTGCGTTTACGGTAGAAAACGAAACTCACGAAATAGATATATTTTTCTCCCAAAGAAGAAAAAAATGGGTATTGTTTTTCGATGGTAAAGTTATTAAGGATTCTAAGAACTTAGAGACTTTAGTAAATAAATTAGTTGATCTAAACGTTTTAAATTAATAAGTATTTAAAGCTAATTAGTAATAAAAAAATCAAGTTTAACCAAACTAAGTCCTGTGAATAAATAAACAGGCATTTTAAAAATGGAAACTAAATTATTTAAACAATTTGCTATTACAAATAACTTCCTAGATGGCTTAAAAAGTTCAGAACAGGATAAATCCAAAGTAAAAGAACTTGGTTTTACTCTATTTTTTGAGTTATATGACGATGATGATGTAAAATATTATTCTGGTTATATGCGTCCTGATATTGAAGATGAATTTATTCCATTAGATTGGGGTATGTATGATTCAGGCTGTACGTATATTAAAATAAGAAATAGTAACGGTAAAATGGAAATATTATGAAAAAGGAATTGCCAAGAGTAGAGTGGATGTTTAGCTTTGAGGGTGGAGGTTGGAATAGTGTTTATGCTAAGACTAAAAAAGGTGCTATTAGTGTAGCAATGAAAGAGTACAAAAAAAGCGATATTTTAAATCCTATTTCTAGTTCATTTAAGAGGGTAGATAAAAACCCAAAGTTATACAAGTCTTTAATGTCATTATTTTATTAATATGAAATTAGATAAATTTGAAAAAAATCTAAGTATAATAAACGGAAAGATATATTCGTTTAATACATTGGTTGGATCTATAGAGTTAGATCATATTGAAATATTTGATCATAACAATAGTAAGATTACAAGGCATTTAAAATATTGTTCAGAATACTTTAATAAGCCATTAAAAACGCTAGTGAAGACACTTAAAGAATAGGCTAGACAACGCTGAAGCTCCGAGAACTTTGTAACCCCTCAAATGCTAAGAAAAAATCCACTAGTATAACCATTAAACAAGGGGTAATTATGGGAAAATACACGAGTAAAAGAGGGGGTCGCTCCCCCTTTTTTTTTTATATAACAAAAAAGTCTTTGGTTTATTTTTTTATAAACAGGAAATAAGTATATTTACAGTATACAAATCAAGTTTAACCAAACAAATAAGTTATGAAAAAAATTATTTTAGTATGGATTTCGTTATTACTAATTAGCGCTTCCTTAATAATACTAGTTTATGGTTCATTTAAATATTTAAGTAAAGAAAATTTAAATACTAAGGATTTTGATGTGGATTTTAAAAATGATATATCTAATTTTTCATTTGAAAAAGAAGATACAATTTATCATTTTCACGTGTCTAAATTCGATGTTATAGAATATAAAAACGTTGATTCCTTAGAGATTCATATAGTAGTAGATTGCAATTAATATTAACTAAAAAAGTCCTATGAATAAATAAATAGGCGTTACGAAAATGAAAAAGTTAGTCGTATTTATCTTATTAGGTTATTGTATAAACTCTGAAGCTCAGAATTATAATAACAATAACTATAACAATTCTAATGGTTATGATCCTTCTTTTTGGTTTCAACAACCTCAGCAACCAGTTTTAAATTATCAATTTAACACAGTGTATAGTAGCTCAGGTAACAATGGTAATTATAATAATTACAATAGTTATAATAATAACTTTGTTGCTAGAGATTTTGGTAGAAGTCTAGGTAATCTTATTATATCTATTCAAAACAATAAAAGAAGGAAAAGAAACAGAAACAGAAACAGAAACAGGAACTATAATAATAACAGGTGTAATTCTCATAACTCAAGGAGTTGTTGTAATTAAAAAAAAGAGAGGAATCACCTCTCTCTTTAAAACACAGTTATTAATCTAAATGTAAAACCAAAAACAAGTTGATTAATCCTATAAAACTACAAAAAATTAAATTTATTGTTTTATATAGTATTAAACAATATCGTAACTAGGTAATACGTATTAGGGTTATTATTAAATTACTTAAAATAAAATTTAAGTAATATGAGTAATAAGAAAAAAAAATTAGTAACTAAGGACACGTTTCAATTACAGTTTGGTAAAAAATCAGGTAAACTGGTAATTAGCCAGATTAAATATAAACCTTTGAGAGTAATAGGACAACAGTTAAATGGAAAACCCTACATCAATTAAAACGCTGAAAATTTCGCAGTCTTTAATGAAAGATCTAATATCTTATTTTAAAAAAGAAAAATGCGGTTATGTTTTAAAAGCCAGGTATTTTGATGGTTTACAAATAAAACCAAGTGAAGCTATGGATATAGGTAATTGGTTTGAATATAAATGTACTGGTCAATTACCAAGAGATGGTAAAATACCAGAACCTAGACTATTAAAGAGTGGTAAATTATCTGTTCCTTATTTAAGGATGGAAGAGCAAATAGATAATTACCATAAATGCATGAAAGAACATAATTTCGAAGTGGTCAGCTCAGGTCATATATTCGATAAAAACAAAGTAGGTACTGGGATAGCTGATATAATAGCTAGAAAGGATGGTAAATTATGTATAATAGACATTAAAACAACTTCTTTATTTAATGATAAATGGAGTGAGACTGGCTGGGATGTTGATAGTCTTGAGTATAAGGATAGGTTATTAATACAAGCTGTACAATATACTTGGTTAGCTAAAGAAGAATTCGAAGAAGAAGTAGATTTTTATTTCATGGTTTTTAACTCTAAAAACGGAAAGGAATATAAAATAATAAAAATTAATTTAGATGAAGATAGGCTTATTACACATCAACATTATGTAAACCAAGCTAGGGAAAAATTAAAAGAAGAAATAAATAATGGTTTTAAACCTTACCCTAGTTACTTGAGGTGTTATGATTGTCAATTAAAAGATGATTGCTCAAAAAAAATAGATGTACCAAGAATCCAAGAAATATATTATTAAAATGAAAGGAATTATTGATCAAACAATAAAAAGAGCTATTAGAAAAGGCAAATCAATACAAGTTATTAGAAGGTATTTAATAGCAAAATACAAAATATCAGTATCTTTAAACGTAATCAAAAAAAGAATTAAACACAGAAAACAAAATTGATGGAAAAAATAGCTAAAAAAGAAGAGTTAGACTTACCAGTAAAGAAAGTTAACGAGAATTTACCTGCTTGGCGTAAACAAATAGACTATGGTTTTAATCAAATGACTAAAGTTTACGGAGGAGAAGATAATGAAAAAGCTAAGCAAAAAGCTATGATAGAGTATGGTTTTGCTAAAAACGCTTTTAGAAAAAACACTTCTTTACAAAAATGTGATCCTGTTTCAATTTTAGAGTCAGTAGTTAATATAGCTAGAACTTCTTTATCATTAAATCCTGCTTTAAGATTGGCTTATTTAATACCTAGGAAAGGTCAATGTACTTTAGATATATCTTATATGGGTATGATAAAGCTACTTAGAGACTCTGGAGCAATACAACACATAGAGGCTTATATTGTATTTGATGATGAGATATTCTCTCAGGACTTGTCAGAGAATAAAATAATACATGAACCTTTCTATACTAAAACAGAGGAAGAACACCTTAAACGCGGTATTAAGGGTTGTTACACTAGAGCTGTTTTACCTTCAGGGTATGTATCATACTGTTTTATGCCAATGTGGGAGATACTTAAGATCAAGAAAGAATCCAAAAACACTGGAGCTAATAGTGTTTGGGATAAATGGAGAGATGAAATGATAAAGAAAACAGTGATAAAAAGACATTCTAAAACTTTAGTCGCTGAGCCTAGCCCTGAACTAATGACTGCTATGACTTTAGAGAACGATAATAATGGTCTTAAGTCTATACCACCTAAAGCTAAAATGTACGAAGCTTTTGACATTGTTGACGATTAGACTACTAAAGTTAAATAATATAAATGTTAGTATTAGTTGATACTAATTACTTATATTTACAACTTCTATCCAAGATGGATCCACGGTAACAGTCCTGTTGCCACCATCTAGTTTAGTTAAACTTGATTTGAAGCGCGGGGTGGTTCCTGCGCTTCTTTGTTTTAAAATGTTTTAAAAAAAGTTTGTAGTTTATTTTTTTATACACTTAAAATGGTTATATTTGTAGTATACAAAATCAAGTTAAACTAAACCAAGTCCTAAGAATACATAAATAGGCGCTACCAAAATGATTAATACAGCAACAATTATCGTAACAGCTCAACTAGAGGAAAACAAAGCTTTTCATAATAATGGGGAAGCATGGGTAAAAAAGTTTGGTCCTAAGATTAAATTTGAATTAGCGTCAGATGATGTAATGTATATGTCTAACGAAGATGTAGCTGAAATATGTAAAGAAGTTTGTAAAACTCAATCTAATGATTTAGAGAGGTTTATTTATCTTGCACATGAAGTAGAGTTACAGAAGCCTATTGAAGTTGATGTAGAATATTACTATGACCAAGAAAAAGGCAAACACATTATAGATACAGACTTTGAGAGTGTTAAAGAAGATGAATTACAAAGCCTTATAGATGGTTTATCAGAAACAGCTTTAATTCAATTATGGGATAATGTTCATGGTGGTTTTCCAACATCTGAAGAGGAGTTACCTTACAATCCTGTTCAGCCTTTAACTCCATATCAAGGAAAAATGGATAATATAGTTTCTAAAATAGAAAGCAGAATAACAGCTATAAGAGAGTTTAATTGTGTTATGACGGGTGGTACTGTACAAGTCGTAACTATTGATGGTCAAGAAATTTGCGTAGAAAAATAAAACTAAATCAAGTTAACTAAACTAAAAAAAGTCCCGCGAATACATAAGCGGGCATTTAATAAAATGGGGAATACAGATTTAAATACAAAATCAATCACAAATTTACAGATTACTGCAAAAGAAGAGAAAATGTTGAAATACATTAAATCACAACAAAATGAACAAGGACATTCAGATTTTATTAGTACAGATGTAAAATGTAAATCAAACGCTGGTATAGTGTCATCATTATTTAAAAAAGGTCTTATATATGATTCTTATGATTCAATGACTGATGAAGATTTTGAAGAAAGAAGATATAAAATGTGGTGCTTAACAGAAGAAGCAATTAAAATAGTAGGTAAACCTAAGTCTTGGTGGTAGATAATTACGTATAAAAATAATTTATAAGTTAATTTTTGTTAAATTAGTTAAAAAGAAATCAATTAAATCCCCCTTAGTGTTTCTTTCCCTTGAATCCCTAGCCTTTTTATAGAGGTTAGGGATTTTTATTTAAATTCTATATCTTCTTCTTTTATTATGTATGTATTCTTACTAGTGTCAAATAACAATTGTGGCATCACCCAGTACTCGTAAAACCTTTTACTTAGTGAATACAAGTCTTTTAATCTAAAGTCCTCTGGGTTTAGGTATTCTCCAGTTCTATATATATTAATAGATCTTTCTAATATCCTTTCTTTTTGTTCTTCTTCCTTACACTTATCTCTAGTAGCGTTGATAACTTTATTTTCAACAAACAATATAAAATTCACGTCTAATAAATCTGCTTTATGAATTAAATTGTGGCCAGATATTAAAAGATGATCTATATTCTTTATTTTTTTATTAATACTTAAATAATCAACATCTATTAAATCTACACCATTTAAAGTCTGATAATCTTTATTTAATTCATTTGACAATAGATTTTTTATATCTTCAGTTAACTTATTTATTTGTATTTCATTACTACCTGTAACTAATATTCTATTAGGTTTATCTTCTAGTAATCTGCTTATCAAGTTCTTCATTTTATAAATTTTTTATACTTATCCATTTTCCATTTTTACTGTATTTATTTTTACTCCTATTAAATACTATGTTTTGTCCATATAAGTATTTTTTTGGCATTAGATCAGTTATAAATATTTCATTGTTATTAATAAGTTCTTTACTAAGATCTTTTTGTAAAACTAATAATTCTTTTACTATCATAGCTCTCTCCCATTCGTGTATGGTTATATCCCATTCTGTTAATTTATTAACTGTAATTAAATCAGGTATAACTTTCTCGTCATTAGCGTATTGTTTTATAGTATGCTCCGTGTTTTCAGGTTGAATAGTATCTCCTTGAGAAAACATCTTACAATACTCTTTAGTTTTTATCTCATTTAAATTTGATTTTGCCATTTTTTTCATATAGTACAATTCATCCCTATTCTTAGGATAACCGTAAAAATCAAAATTACTATTTGCTATCATGTAATTAGCTAACTTATTACTACCAAAAACAAGGTCTTTATAATGAGATAGTGAGTTTTTTAAAACTTTAACTTCTTCAACTAATAAGGCGTTGTAAAGCTCGTTTATATTTATTAGACTACTATCTTTCTTATCTACTATGTAGTTTTCTGGATTCAAACCAAAAGCTTCTACATTAACCTTCCAATTAAAATCTGGGTCCAAAACACTATTATCATCTCCGAAATAAAGTCTAATTATTTCTTTTTTTGTTAACATTGTTTTTTTTGTTTTTATTTACTTGTGCTTGTTCTAATAGCGAAAGCCAACTATTTACTTCATTTATAAATTCAGGATCGTCTTTAGAATCAGGATCTATATTGTAAATAAAGTCTTTGATAACATCAATTTCTATTTTCATCTTCGTCTTCTTCATCTTGATCAAATTTAGATTTTAAAAAAACTTCTATATCATCTAAGAGTCCAATGTTATAAAAAATAAAATTCATTGATACTATAATTAGTAAAACAGCAAGTACTTTTAATAAAAAATACATTTTATTTTTTTTCCTCTAGTGGTTTAGATTTAAATGTTTTTCCATTTCTAAATTCTTGTTCAAATATTTGACCTATCATTTCTAATGATCTATCACAAGTGCCACCTACCATCCATTCAAAAACGTTTTCTAATGGTGTGTTTTTCTCAGTCCACTTACCAGTATTATCATCATATATAGTACAGCCAATGTCTGAGCCTATTTCACGAAATCCCCATTCAGCTCTTCTATCAGATCCTATATGTCTCATTGGCTGTCCAAAGAAGTGTATTAAGTCTTCATAAGTACACCTTAAATCAGCTACTTGTACGAAACCTCTGGTACCTATGCTATGATCTACAACAACTTGTTTGTTTATATCAAAAAACTCTTTTTTGTCCTGTACTGCTGACTGTACTTTATCAGTAAAAGGATCAAATTCTTTATTTACTCTTTTAATGCTCATCGTGTTTTTTTTTAGGAATATAATAAAAATCTAATAACCTCTTTTTTGTCTATCTGTATTTTCTTTATTCTTAGATACAAATAAATTGTAAAACTCACTGCCTGTCATACCTATTGATACTCCAAAGTTTATAAGAAAGTGGAACGCGTCAACTATTTCAAATTTTAGTTCTAAAAGATCTTCTTTAGACAAATCTTTAATAGTCATTTCTTTAGCTTTAGAATGATCTTTTTTCCAATATTTCCAAGCAGCATTACCTATACCATCTTTAACGCCTCCTAAAGCGTCAAACATTTCGCATATCTCGTCATCTAATGCGTGTTTATTAGAAAACCATATATCTGCTATCTCTTTTAAAGATAAGTCCTCAAAGTTGAAATTATAGTTGTTCTCCTGTGATTTCTTTTGTATTTCAAATATATGATCTAAAGAATCAGATTTTTTATTTTCAATATTAAGATCTGAGCACTTGTTATCTAAATTTGCCATATTAAAGTATAGTTAGTTGTTCGTTAATTAAACTTGGTTTACATTTTCTATAGTGTACGAATCCTTTTTGTATAGCAACGCCATCTATTATATCTCCTGCTTGAACTTCTCTAATTGATCCGTTTTGAGTCTTTATATTTAAAGGCCTTCTACCATTATCATACCATCTTACTTCTTTGTTTCCAGGAAGTTTCAATATATATGTTTTAACTTTTTCAAATTTTAACTCCTTAAAAGGTAGTATTTTTAAAACTAAAGCTTTCATCTGTAAGTACCTGGCTATTAATTAACAGGATTTTTGTTTGGTTAAACTTGATTTAGTGTAAATATATAAAAGATTTACTAATTATTAAACATTATCCATATGAATTTTATGTATTTTGTTTAACATTTCTTTTAGATCTTTTTCATCACCATATTTTACATGACAAGATCTACATACAGCCATTAAATTTTTAATATGATCTTTTTCGTTCGTACCGCCCATACCTCTTGATTCAATATGATGTATATCAACAGCTGTTTGGCCACAAATCTCACAAGGTATAAAATCACCTTCTTCGTAGTTAAAATAATCGCAATATAATTTAGTGTGCTTATTCAACTTTAAAAACTATCTTTTGCGTCTTTTTTTCTGAAAAAAGTTCCAGTCTTAGGGCAAAAACCACACTCTATATTTAAAGCTGATTTAATGTGACTTAAAAGAATTAATAAAGAACCGAATTTAACTCCCATGGATGGCAATTCAAATAAAGCTAAAACTATCCACATCCATCCTATTAAATCTAATTTAAAAAATCTTCTTAATTTATTCATTTTGTTTTTTTTGTAAATAGTTCTTTGTTCTTATGACTTTCAATATTTAAGCAGTCTTCACATATGTAGAAAAAATTGTACTCTTCATCAGTCATTTTAGCTTCACACATTTCACACTTAAATACATTTGTTTTTTTCAATTCTAAAGCTGAATTATATAAAGCACTCCAAAAAGAAATGTTTAAATAAGCTATTAAAAAAGCGAAAAAAATCGTTAATAAACCGTAAATCAATTCCATGTTAATTATATCTTTTTAAGACTTTAATATTACTAAAACAATTCATTAACTTATAAAATACATTAGTAAATTTTTTATTATTATTTTTATGGTATTTAAAATGCCTATCGTAAACATGCATGTTGTTAGCTAAATGAGTGTAAGAACCAGTTTTTACGTTTAAATTGCTAGCTATTAATTCTTGTAGTTTAGCAAAACAATAAAAGTCGTTACACAAACCATAAAAAACATCATTACTTCTCATGCTAACTGTGCAATGTAAATTATCATCATTAGGTATGAAGTAAAAATGTATGCTTAAAGTACATGGAGTATCTTTAGAGTATTTATTATGTTCTTTTCCGTCATATAAAGAAATAACAGCTCTTCTAGAATACTTATTATTTTTTAACTCCTTTATAACGTAGTTAAGTTGCTTGTTTCTATTCCATTGGTAACCATAATTACTATTTACATTACCATTTTCATCCATATGGTTTTTCCATATTTTAGCAACAATACTAATCTCTTCAGCATTAGGGTTTCCTGATAAATACCATTTCCATTCTTTTTCAGCGTATTTATTATTAAACTTACGCCACTTAGTATAAACATTTTTATCAGATATATCTCTAATAGTAAACATGTAGTTATATAAAGCTTTAGTGTTGTTTTGATTAACACCATTTGACATTACATCATCATATATATGCTCAAAGGCTTCTGTGATATTTGAGAAATTTTTACTCATTTAAATAATCTTTAAGTTTAGTTGTATTCATGAATTCTTCACAAGTAAGTACATTAGGCCAGTTTTCCATTTCGTCTATAATAAACTGAGCGTAAGCAGTACCAACATTTTGAACATATTCTAATGTAAAATTATTTGATTCTAATTGAGATATTCTATTTTCTAAGCTTTGAATTTTTTGTATATGATGATCAGCTAAATCGTTTTGTTTTTTTGATAACATTCTAATTCTTTTTTAAGTTTGTGATTTTCACTTAATAGATCATTAATTTTTGATCCTTGAACTTCGTTAAAAGCTTTTTCTTTTTCTATTTCTTTGTTTAAACAAACTATTCTTTGATTTAATTCGTCTATCCAATTTTTAGTTGTTTGATCCATAAATTAAAATTTACCACTTACTGTTCCACCAGGTTTTTTGATAATACCACCAAAACCAGCTCCTTTTTCCTTAATAGACGTCATGTATTTTTCACAACAATAAGCTTCTTTACATACAACTTCTCCGTCTACTATTGCTATTGATTGCAGAGATAACTCTATGTGTTTTCCACATTCTTCACATTTATACTTAGCCATAATTAAAACACTGGTTTACCTGATTTTTTAAACTTATTTACAATATAATTATCTAAAGCACCTATATAAGCAGCAGCATCCATCAAGTTGTCTCTTTTATGATTATAACTCTCTCTACTTAGCTTTAAAGCTATAAGGCACATATACATGTCTTCAGCAGACAAATCCTTACCTGTGCATCCAGAAGCTATTTTAGCAGCTCTTTCCATCCCTTCATCGAAAGGACCATACATCCTTTCTTTTTCATCTGATCTTAAATTAACGATCAAATTTGCTTCTTCTAATATGTTCATCCGTTAGATAAAATAAAATTAATAATTGTGTCCACTAAATATAGAGTATATATAAAACCTGTACCCATTAAAAATTGATAAATATATGGTATTTTTTCTTTATTAGAAACTATGTTATTAAAATCTAAATCACTTGAATCACTACTTTTATTGTCAGGTATACTAACCGCAAATTCTACAGACATATCTTCAACTACGTCTTTAAGATCTGACACGTCATCTTTAATATTAGATACATTATCCTTCATATGAGAATAAAGAGTGATAGAAGTTTCATTATCTAAGTTAAGTTTACCTACTTGTCCAGCTAAATCTTTAGACAAACCCTCTATAAGACTTAAAGATTCTCTATAAGACTTAATGATTTCAAAATGATCATTTAATAAATTTTTATTATCAACTATTCTTTTATTTAATTCAATGTAGTTGTCTAATTTAATTTCATTACCACTAGCTTCTTTTTTAATGAATAAATCAACTGGTTGTGGTTCACTAAGTTTATTTCTTTGTTTACTTAATGCTTTAGTAACAACATAAGTTTCTACTTTAGTTAAATCAATATCTAAGTGCTTATCTTTAATATAAATATTAGCTAAACTCATAGCTGTATTGTGTGATATACTCTTACCACTAATATCAAATATGTCCTTTTTAATTGTTTTAGATAGTTTAGCGAAATTACCTCTACCTCCGTTTAATATGTCATTATAGTGAGGATAGTGCCATTTTAAATGAATATATTTAATATCCTCTACTGATTCATTAGCTTCAATTTTTTTTGAAACTTTCTTCTTAGGTTTTGGAACTAAACTTTTATTATAATTTCTAGATCTATCTAACATCTCCTGAGCTAATTCTATACTTGGCTTTATCATTACGTTCCACTTAGCTTTTTTCAAACCATTTTCTTTGTACCTAACAACTGATTTCCTAAGCAAATAATCAACTGCTATAGATGCTATGTTATGCATAGATTTAAATTCAACATGACTCATGTTCTGTTGTTTCTCATGAAAAATGTGATAAGCAGATCTAACAACTTGGTAATATTTCTCTACAGTCGTTTGCTTAATTGTATTTACTGGGTAATCCATGATCAAATTGCCTACGTATTAATTAATAGGTCTTTTTTTAGTTAAACTTGATTTCACTCCAAATATACTAAAAATTTGTTTAACAAAAAATAAACAAAACAAAAATATATTTAAAGTTAGCTGTGGGAGAAGGACTCGAACCTTCAAAGAGAGTAACATAATATAATAGGTATTAACATGTGATCTCTCTACCTCCGAGACAGGGAGGCGTGTTTGCCATTTCACCACCCCACAATTATAGTTATCCGACTAGGGATCGAACCTAGACTCTTCTGTACCAAAAACAGACGTGTTGCCAGTTACACCATCGGACAGTAGTAGTGAGTGTAAATATAATTATTCACACCCACTTAAACAAATTTATGATTGATAAATATTAAGCCAATCCCAATCATTGTTTCCTTCAGGCAATGTAAGATCTACTCTTACAACTTTTACTACACCTTCTTCTTTTTCAATACAATCAATCATTTCTGATACTTGTTTATGAACTTTAGAATAAAGACTGTGTTTATTAGTGAACTCCATATATTCTTGTTCATGTCTATCTTCATTTCCGTTGTCATAAATTACGTAATAAACAAACTCCATACCTCTTTCACATACTCCTGGCGGGTACCACGAAGAATCATCACCCCACTCTTCTAAGTTTTTTTCTTTATGTGTCCAATGAACATTTTTACGACCACTCATCTTCCAAGCTTTGTAAGGCTCAAAAGCTTGTTTTAATTTAGTAGCATCTACTGCTAATTCGATTCCTTTCATAGTTATTTGGTTTTAGTTAAACTTGATTTGTTGTGTAAATATACAAAAACCCTGGTTTAATAAAAAATAAACTACTGATCTTTTAATTTATTATAAACTATATCTGTTCTATCTGAATATTGTTGTTTAGTAATAAGGCCTTCATCAAAGTCTTTTCGTAGTTGTTTTAAATTATCATTCAAAGACTCTATATCAGTTTTAGATACACCTCGTTGAGATATTAACCTTGACTGAGGAACTGCAGGAACTCCATCATCCCATCTATATCCTTCCGGTATACTATATGAATGATCCAATACAAATACAAAATCCCTTTTATCTATATCAGACATCTCTTCTGAAAATGCAAAATTAGGTACTGGACTTGCACCAAACCCCATCTCCTCTGCCTCGTAACTCCTATTCCTCAACTCAGCGTATATTTCATCAGCCCAGGCTTCAGGTAAATCCTTATACAATGTATCTACACTCGGCAATGATAAAGATCTCATATCAAACGTTATATTATCATCAGGCTTAAAGAAAAAACCATCCAACCTAAATAACAAATTCTCAGCATTAAACCAATCAAACGTTTTAAAACTCGCTGGCAAACTATCTTTACCTCTGTTACGTAATATATTCTCAAATTGATCAAGTATGTCAGACAACAACCATTCATCCGCTGGGTACTTTTCCTTCAACTGTCTGTACGTACTATTCAATTCATCATTAGTACACTTCCTACCATAAGTCTCAATACAATACTTCGATGTAGCACTACGAACACTATTATATCGATTCTTGATCTTATTAGAATACTTAGTACCAAAAACTTTGTCGCCTTTCTTGATCTTCTTCTCGATCTCCTTTGTTTTCTTACCCTTAGATGATGATTTCTTAGCCATATACTACGTTTTACTTATAAAAAAAAATTTTCTTCTACAAATTTAACAAATTGATTCAATAATCTTTAGTAAATGTTAATTTAAATGCA
>TARA_R110001632_G_scaffold71359_1_pt1 | contig 15829 bp, 22 predicted proteins | sample TARA_R110001632 | Tara Oceans TARA_R110001632 (sample SAMEA4398266) | marine metagenome | biome: Polar Biome; feature: [SRF] surface water layer (ENVO:00010504); material: water (ENVO:00002006), including particulate matter (ENVO:01000060) such as... | depth 5 m
CTCATTATAGCTAATCGAGCCGCGAGAAACTAAAGAAAAGCCATCATCATTAGGTATTTTACTAAACTTGATAGACTTGAATAAATCGAATAAGTACCGCAACTGTTCTGGCATCTCCTCTTGTTGTGCGGGTACATCTGCCCCCATTGCCCTAAGCGCCTTTATGTGCGCCCCTTCACTGCCTCCGTGCTTGTGAGGGGTAACGCCTGAAAAATCAGCTTCAGCATATAAGAGCAGTTGGTTTACTTTTTTACTAGGTAGTTACCTGGCGTTGTAGCGTGTGCGATAACAGCAAAAGCTAAGCCTTGATTTTGTTTAAATAGTTTTTCCGTATTCTCAGGGCTGAAGTCATCGAATGACCAGCTATCAAGTAATGTTAACGCTAAGTTAATTTCTATGCGTTCTTTTTGTGCGCGTTCAAATTCAGCTTTATCAATTTTATCCTTGATAACCTCGGATTTCTCAGCGGCATCAGCATAGCCAACCTGTGCAGTTATTCTTGCGCGTTGAATTGACTTGGCATCAATCCCTTTCACCATTAAAAAACAGCCTGTATCTTTATCATCATACATCAGCTTCATTTTTGTAGCTTTTTCGCTAATGTCTTTGGTGAAAAAATCAGATAATACGTAGTTTACTTTTTTAGTTGCTTTAGTCATTTTAATGTCCGTTAAAATAATCGGTCCGTTAATAAAAAGGCAGTTGCCACCCACGGACGGGAGCGGCAACCTTTACTCTTTCGAGTGCCAAACTGTTATAAAGCAGGTAATCTTTGGATGATTACACTACTTTGTAGCTTAGAGCCGATAGCAGTGCCCTCAAGTGATTGAGTAATGCTTGTAGCGCCTCCAATCTCAGGAGTCGCAGCGGTTAAAAACGTTTTAGGGTAGCTGAACGACATTGCACCATCCAAACCATTTAAAATAATATCAATACTTGTTTCAACTTCATCATTAAAGCGCTGAACCAAATCAGTGTTAGCCATAAAGCCAGACATGGAAACTGTGTTAGTTGCTCGTCCACGCTCAACAAATGAAACCGCTTTATTGCCAAGTTCAAATTGTGCTGATGCTTCATTGTCATTAGTTAATGTTGAAGAGGTAATAAAAGCCTCTATTGTTTCATCGACTAAGACTTTACCATCAACACCGGCAAATGATCTCGTTGTTAAGTCAGCGGCAAATGTTGATCCTACTGGGGGTGTATCGCTAAACGTTTGCATACGGCCTAATAACGGGAATGAACCAGTAACCTGAGCATTTACAGCAACTTCAAAGCTAAAGCCTGTGAATTCTACACCGGCAGTTAATACGTATTTATCAACAGTGCCACATCGGCCGCGATACCAAGTCAGGATTGACATAGTAGGACATAGTGAACCAGTGCCGATTTTATCACCTGTGTCAATATCAGTGGTGACTACTTCAGGCGTTAACGTGTGAGTAATTGCCGCACCCGCAACAACCAAAGCGCTAACTGATGTTGCAATAAATGGCTTTGCATTATCGCCGGTTAATCCGTTGAATCGAATTAAATCACCAACAAGAACACCATCAGCAAGGTAATCACCAGCAGTGCGGGTAAATGTTTTTAATGTTTCGTCAACAGTAACTTCAATAGTGGTTAGCGCTAAACCTGCAACCCATGCCGAACTCATAGCATTGGCGATCAAGTCATCTTGCGAAGTTTGTGAAAGCTCTACAGAGTATTCGCCCTGCGCCTGCTCGTTACCAACGCGAACACCTGTAATTTCTCGCGAGTCGTCTAACTCATCAGATATTAAAGCATCTTTAATAATTGTAGGCACTCCACCCGTATTGCGAATTTTTGTCCACAATGGCGATGTAGGTGTAATGCCTGGTGTAACTTCTGCCACATAATAATGGCTAGTGTTGGAACCCGTAAAAGGTGATGTCATAATATATATCCTGTTTTAAATTAGCCATTATAAGCGGTTTGTGTATGTATTCCAATTAATCGACATTGAGCGAGTCGCCCACCCATTATCTACTGTAAGCGGCGATAAATCCACCGATGTTATGCAGAGGCAAATACCCCCGAATTCAAAGCAAGCACCAGTTTTAAATGTGGCGTTTAATAAGTCAGCCATTTTGTTTATTGGCGCACTACCATCGTTAGAGGCGTAATTAATATCTATTTGGTAAATGCCCTGCCTAAATTCATTGACGCTTAAATCAGCCTCTTCAGTTGGCGCTGTCAGCATAAAGCTAGATAGGTAAGGCGTTTTTGTGTCAGTAGGGCAGTTAATATTCTCCAAGCATGTTTTTATGAAGTTATTACTTCCAAAACTTTTAAACGGCTTATTAAATGCCTTTGTTATATTCTCGAATATATTCATTATCTAGACCCGTGATTTATATGAAAACCGTGCAACACTTCCGCTGATTTTCTTGAGCATACAGCCTCAAAGAAGTCATGATAATAACCTAAGTGTATTTGCTTTTTCATAACAGTTATTTTTGAAGCCCACTTCTTGCCTTTATACCAGCTCACCCCGTGAACACCTGACTTGTTATTTTTTAGTATTTTTGTGTTTTTGTTGTTTTCATTGCCGCTAACTTCTCTTAGATTTTCCCATCTATTATCAGAGCCGTCACCATTAATGTGGTCAATCTGAATCGGCCACCGACCAGTAACATAGAAAAAAGCCAGCCTGTGAAGCCTTACTTTAACTTTATTTATTTTTGTTATCTTATATTTTACACCGTTAGACGCATCACTCCACCCAACAATATCCCCTGATTTCCTGCATCCTGCACTTTTTAAGTAGGTAAACAGCCCGGTATCCCTGTCATAGCAAACTTGACTCATAACATCTTCTAGCTTAATCATATAAAACCCCTTTAGTGTGAGTGTATCATCATACTACACCGTAAGGGCTATTGCTACTTTGGTAGATTCTTCCTTGCTTCAATAGTTAGCAATCTATTGAACCTCATAATATTTACACGAACCATCCCGTTAGGACTCTGCTTTGAATAGCCAGACTTTGATCTCTTTTCGTAAATTGGCGTTATAGGGTTTTTTCTTGTTCCTGTCGCGTTTATTCTAGTTCCGTTTTTTACGGGATCAGGATAGCCGCCATTTTCCAGTGTTGTTATATAAGGGAGGTTATTTGTTAGGGTGAACACGTCCCAGTTTGTTAGTTTTGTTATGGTCGATTTAGCTTGGTTTTCTGCTTTTTTGCCAGACTTATCGATAATGTTTTCATCAACCCTTGCCGAAGGTGTCTCACCAGTAGTAAACCAATTACCCCTTGCTCTACCTTCATCAACTGGCGTTGCCTGTATAATTGCACTAAACAGCTTAATTGTCGTGCTTCTTACTGCCTCTTCTGCCCCGTCGATAAAGCTATCAGCAAACTTTTTAACGTCAAGCGTGAAGCTCATTACTTTCTCACCTGCATTTTATAAACAACCGTTAAAGCGTTGCCCGTATAATTAGAATGTGGAGTGTTAACTATTGACCACTCAACGCCATCTATAAGTATCTTATCCGCTGTTCTTGGCGTGTAATCAACAACAGTTCCTGAGCTATCAACAATAACGGTCGATACTGTTAGCATCATATCGCCTTGCTTGATTGTTGAGCCATCGACCAAGCCGGCATCTATATTAACTTGGGTTCCTGTTAAAAAATACTTAACATCTGGACCAAACTCATTTTCAGCTTTTGTGTCATTCCAGACGACAGAGCCTTGTTTTAATATTGCTAGTCTGTCGTCACCTGTGCGCTCGTCAAATTTTGATAAAAGCTTATTAGCGACACCTTGCATTTTTGAGGCGAAACTCATTAGGACACTATCTTGTAAAAGGTGACTTGTGCGCTAGGTGCATCAGCAACACCCAGGGCCGTTAATGCTGCGCTAGGTGATGCCGATCTTAAATCTCCGCTATCATCGCCCGTACTGCTTCGCGCAAATCTATTTCTTAACATTGAGCCTGAATCTAATTGTATATTTGATAAATCAAAAAATACAACCGTATCGTTAGCTGTTCCCAATGGCACATCAACAGAGTTGCCTAGAGGAAGCCACGTTACACCACCGTTAATACTAGCCTCAGCCCAGAAAAACAATAAGCTCGTTCCACTTCCACCCGTTCTGCCCGATCTAAACCGCTGCTTTATAGAATAGTAACCAGTCATATTTACAGTTATTTCTCCGACTGCGCTTACACTTATTTCACTGTTATCTGTAACACCACCAGCACCAAAAGAAACCGTATCAGGAACATCAAGCACACCAGTTTGTGTAGTTAAATCAACAAAACTACCGATAGATGAATAGCCGATATTTTGATTAGGGTATTCAATTTCGCCAAAAAAAACCTGCTTAGTTAATTCTTCAAGATTAGCCGCTGATGTTATTGATTGCTCATCAACTTCGCGAGATTTTGCAGGGGTGATTAACCCTGTAGTATTGTCTGGTTTATTTGCAGCAACAAGTGATAATAAATCGTTTTTATCTAAAGCCATTTTATACTCTCACTGTTCGCATTGATAAAGATGAGCCGATACACATAAGGATTGTTAGCATATCAGTAGCCTCTGTGATTTCTATTGATGCGCCTGTCTTGCCGTTATCGAAGTATGAAACCTTGACAGCCCCAACAACTTCCTCACTAGCAATAGAGTTGCCATCGTCATTGGCGCGAACATCTAAACCCGCACCATAAAAACTAGCTGCTATGACTTGAGCGTTTTGAATCTCAACAGGGATAGAGTCATTAGCAATAGCTATTTGATCATAGCGCACGCATTTATAAGCGTTATTTCTAGGCCATGCTAAAGCTTGGTCATCATTTACTCTTGTGCCACTATAAGATGATTCAAATAAATCAGCGTATAAAACACCCTTACGCAATGCTACATCAGCTAAATCATCATCAATAGGTAATGTATACCCATACTTTAAACCGTAGGCTCTAGCGTCTACCAGTGATATATAGCTATCGCTATCACTTGCGCCGGTTCCCGTTTCAACTATAAGGGCCATAAATTTTCCATAAAAAAAGGGGCTTCAATAGCCCCTAGTTTATCACAAAACAAAAATTATTAAACTTTTGCTTTTTTAACCGGTTTTGGTGATTCACCCTTAGCCTTTGAAACTAAATAAGCAGTCTCAGCAGACTCATCACCGGCGAAGATTTCAGCGCCTTGAAAACCTACATAGCAAAAGTTTTGAGCGTCACATAAAACAACTTTAGGGTTTTTAGCTCTAAAGATTGCGGCTTGTTCAGCAGTAAATGCGAACTGAATAATTACTTTTTTATTTGACATTGTTTACCCCTATAAAGTTTGAGTGATTACGCCGGCAGTATCTTTGAAAGATGTTGCTGATTGCGTCCAGTTTGTACCAAGAGCTAAAGCGGCATCATCAGGCTGAACCACGGCAGTGTTCCAAGTGTAACCTTTTAAGCCTAAGTTGAAAGATGCTTCTTCTTTCATCAATTGCTTAGCGTTATCAAACTCTGTTTTGGTTTCAGTATATACGCGAGAATCGCCGTTATCTTCCATCATAACACCGCCAGCAGTTAAGCCAACTTGGTAATAGTTATCAGTACCAACGTTATCAAAGAACAATGCAGGCGAATCAGTCATGATAAGCATACGACCAAAACCATCCTGTACAACCTGAATAGTTTCAAATTCAAACAAGCGGCCCGTGTTAGTTAATGAATCACCATAAATATCATGAAGAGACTTAGAGTGCATAATCCAAGTAACTAATGAAGTAGCTCGATCACCGAACTTGCGAGCGCCTGAGTTAAGAGCACCCAAGTTAGCTGTTGCGGCAGTGCCATCGAAAACAGCAGTAGCACCAACGTTAGTGATAGCGCCAACAATTGCAGCTAATGCAGAGTTAAGCATATATTGAAACTTAGCCGCGCCAACTTGCTCACCGAATGCAATACCGGCTTCTTGTGGGTCGCGTTTAGTCCAATCAAAAGCTGAACCTGTGTATTCCATAGGCAAAGAACCCATACCAACTTTAACGGCAGCTTCTTTCAAAGTTGCTAGCGGAGTTGATGCAAGTGCAGCTACAGAACTTGGATCACGATTACCGTATAAACCCGCCATTAATGCGTAGCTAGATTTTTCGGCATAATCGCCGGCATTGTCAGCAGCACTAACTAAGGTTAAAGCGTTTCGTGTTGCTCCATTCCATAGGCTAGTTTGTTGATCAACAACTTCTGTCGCTGTTAATTGTGTCCATTTGTTGAAAATATCGAAATTTGTTAAGCTCATTTTAATTCACCTTAAGTGTTTTTAGATTCAAGATAGTGGACCTTTTCGGCCATTGACATATCTTTCATTGATTTACCTTTATAGGTGTTAGCCGAGCCGTCACCGCCTTTTGAACCAGCCGAGCCAGTTCCAGAGCCTACATCAGCTCTAATATACTTAGCGTTCGCTTTGTCCGAGACTAGCGATTGCTTTAAATCTTCCATAGTCTTAGTGGCATCTTTCGACACTACCACACCATCTTTTACCTCAACTGAATTATTAAATAAACTCTGCATGTACATTTTACCGGCAGGGTCATCAGCTAATCCACTTGAAAATTCGTTTAGGGCATCACCTAAAATACGGCCTTCTTTCTCTTGCTGGAAAGTAGCTTCGAGATTAATCATTGCATCTTTTTCGTTTTGTAATGCGATTTTATAATCTTCAATATTGCCGTTTTTCTCGGCCAATGCTTTAGCGGCTTCGTGCTTTTCTTGCTCGGCAGTAACCTTATATGTTTCAAGGTTTGTTTTCGAGTCACTATCGCGAGTAATTAACTCAGCGTTCTTATTCTTTAAGCCTGTGACGTTTTCAGCGTGCCGAGATAAAATCTCAGCGACTGCGCCATCCGATGATAAATCAATACCATCTAAATTAAACTCTTTCATAATATGCCCGTCCGTTTTGTTGATTCATAATTATTTTAGCATAGTTAATTATATTTTGACAATATCGGTCATTAGATACGTTACTGCATGGATGAGTAAGTAAGCTTGGTGGGTATCAAGTAGTATAAATCAGTATCAGCTAGCTATTCACAATCCTTGTTGGTCGCTCAAACCATATACCATGCAGACGATGCTGTTTATTCGCGTATCTAAACGTCGATTTATACTAAGTAGAAAATTTGCGCTTGATTAAGTCTAGCTAACTGGCGGATTTGTTACGAAAGTCCGAATTAAATCGGCTGTGTGGGTAATCTGTATATAAGAATGAGCTAACGCCATCAATTGATTTCTGGTAGTGCGCTCTTGCGGAAGCGCTCAACCAATGAAAAACAGGTTACTAAGCTGTTAATTGCTAACTCACTCATATATACAGACTGGAACGCGAGGCAATAAAAAAGGCTTAGAGCGCGAATCTGTTAGGACGGGGTTAACTGAATAACCACCAGAAACGCTTTCTAAACCTTCTTCTTGCTATTCAGGTCCTACGCCAAACAACAAAACCATTGTATCACCGTTATCGATTAAATGAAAATAAAGAGCGTACTATTAAAGCTCAATATTAGCCGCTTCAAATACGCTAGGCGCTTTCTTTTGCATTTCCTTTAAGCTCAACGGCTGAAAGTTTCTATTTAAAGATAGCCTGGCGAATTCATCAGCATTCAAACCACCGTTACGCAATAACTTAGAGCGAGTAATACCAATAGCATCATCTTGAAACGTTTTAGGTTGCTTCTTAAGCCAGCTAAAATATGTTTCGTTGGTGTTTACTTGCTTACCTCCGCTATCGCCTTTACTCGCTCTCATTGCTCCCTTATCGAGAAAATCAAACTTGCTTGACAATACCGCTGTAGTTGTTGATCTACAATTAGGGTGTATTGGTGGTAACGGGCCCGAACCCATGTCAAACTTTCTGCCATCAAGGGCGGTGCAAACCTGACTCGTCCTAGAATCAAGAGTCGAAACCCACTCATAACCTTTTATCAAGTCGCCATTCTGCTTCATTGTTGCTTGTCGTGCTTGGCTTGATACGTGCTGAACGGCGGTTCTTACTATCGTTCTATTGCTTCGATTGATTTTAGCTAGCTCGCCATCATTAAAGTTATTCGCCTTAGTGCCGCGTAAATTGCGTGTTATTTGTGAGTTGGTCTGACCTTGATAAAACCCTTGGGTAATAGTGTTGTTTACTCGCTGAATCTGACTATCTGACCAGTCATTAACGAAAGGCGCTAGTAACTGCTTACCAGTATAATCAGCTAATTGCATAGGGTTAACGCGAACAGCCGTTAATACTTGATCAACACTTGGTATTTTAGAGTCAAAATTAACAGCTACCTTTTCATAGCTCTTAGCCTCAAAACCTGCTTGTTGAACGCCAATTTTACCCAAATCTAAAGCTAGCTGATCGTTATAATCATCATAGATAGCTTTTTGCAGGATGGTTACATCAGCCAGAATAGCATTGAGCTTTTTCTTTGTTTCTATTTTATCACCGGCATTAGATAGCGATAACCTAACAGATTTCTCTACACGCTTAAGGAATGGAGTAAACTTTTTATGCTCACCCTCTTTTAGTCGCTCAAGTAATACCTGGTTACGTGTATCGATATTAATTAACGTTGGCGATGTATCAGCCATTATTCTTCTGGCTCATCAAAATCAACTGAAGCGCCTTGCTCCTCTTGAGCCGCCGAGTTCATTAAACCGAGATCTTCATCAGCATTAATTAACTTACCTTTAACTAAATTCTCATCCAATACCGCTTTAGATATTGCGCCACCTTGCCAAATACTAACTAGCTTAACAGCATCATCGGCAGTCAATGACATTTCAAAGAATTCATCATTTAATTTATAGGTGTATTCTTCTTTATACTCAACACCCATAAACAAGCATACCCACTCTAAGCACTTAGAATATGCTTGAGACACATTAGACGATATAACCTCTAAATCAGATACGTCAGAGGCGTGCTTGATTCGTGCGGCTTCAGCAGTTTCAACGCCACCACCTTGTGTAATCAGTTGAGCACCTAACGCTACCATTTGTTCTTCATAGTCTTTCTGAATTGATTTAGATAGATTGTTTTCTGGTGGTGACACTAACTCAAACTTACCGCCAGAGCCGAGAATAATCATTGATTCCTCGCCTAACTCAACACTATCTCCGCCATTTTTCTTATCTCTTGCATGCCGGGCATAGTTATCATCACTAATAACAGGTTGACACGCTGATAATTGAAAGCTACTAGAGGCAAGGTTAGCCGACTCTTGATAATGGCCAATGTTAATATCACTAATAGGCTCTAATGGTAAGTTATCAATATCAGACTGGTTATTCTTTGAGCCTACAAACGTAAAAGGTATAGCCGTTAATGCCGCGCCTGTTGAATCAGTTACAGCAATTTCTTCGGTTTCTTCTAGTCCTTTTCCATCTTCTGACTCTGTGAATATTTGAACAGTTACACCATTATCATCAAGACGGTAAACTTTATACTGTAGCTTTGTTTCTCGCTTGATTCGCATAGCATCAGCGTAAACTTCAATTGACTCTCTTAATACGAGTAAATCAAGAGTTTTAGCGTTATTAATAACTGTCTCATGCCAATCTATAACAGACTCGGCTTTGTATTCTTGAATTGATGCACGGAAACCGTTATCTACATCGGCCTTTGTTAACTGAGTGCCTTCATCATTGCGAGGCATATCAACCAACAAGCCATCACGGCCAATTGATACAACATCACTAGAAACTGAACGCGATTGCTGATTCATTGATAAGCCTGAGCCGTCAACATTAGCAAATATATACTCTATCTTTTCTGGTAATGGTGCTTCTACCGGCGGCTTTCTGTAAAGCATCCCCAATAAGCCTGATAACGTCTTAACAGTGGCATTATATAAACGCGCACCGTTAATGTAGTTAGTATTGCGCTGTGTGTTATATGGGGAAGTATCAATAGGGTTTATAGGTCGTAAAAATGACACCTTAACCGCTTTTGATGTAGCAGATAAAGTGCCGAAGCGCGATAAATCAGCCTTTTTTAATGCCGCCTCACCATTATTGATAAGTCTAACCCGCGCCCAGCGACTAATATAATCACCGTATTCTGTATTACACTCAATATTTAAGTTTTCCATCGATACCCTACACTTGATACAGGTTTAATAATTGGGAAAGCATACGCTATATAATAACCACCCGCGTCAGGCATGTGGTCGTTGTCGTGTGCTTTGTCTGGTTCGCCTTGCTTATTGTACACTTGTTGCTCTAAATCGTCAGTATAACGAGGGCATCTACCAGTGTTAACTTTGTAGCGCCTCTCGCCTGCCCCATTACAAAACATAGCATTCATTGCGTTTATTCTATCACGTACAAACGGATTAACCGAATCATAGCGTAATGAGTAACCAGCATCTTCAAGTTTACTTATATCCGTTTCACTGGCATTAACCGATTTACGGTTTTTACCTGAACTATCAGGATAAACATAAATATGATTATTAGGGTATAACCGATTTATCTCGGCTATCATTTCATCAGTATCAAGCAATCCAAATAATTCATTAGTAGCAATCGGATCACCATTCTTTTCTATATGAATAATAGCACTCATTTTACCAACGTTAAAATCCATCCCGATGTAAAGAGTATCGTTTTGTGACTCTATTTCGTCACTGTGATTTAATCGCCTATCGAATAACCTGTAAACAGTACCGCCTTTTAAGTTTACGAATAATCCGTCAACATAAGCATCAACCAAGTTAGATGGATATGTTGCATACAGCTTATCAATATAATCAGCGGGTAAGTTTGCCGCATTCATTCTCGTCGATGCGTGAACTATTCCATAATATGCCTGTAGCGATTCATCATCTTTTAGCTGCTTAACGAATAAATCATAAATCCAGTTAAACCCCTCGGGCGTTGTTGTAAAATCAACAGTGTTAGAATCAAGAGCTTCAATAATTAAATCAGCGCTTAACTCTTCATCATAAAGCCTTTGCTCATCGAAACCGCTAGATGATAAACGTGCAACAATCTTTTTCCATGCTTGGTCTGCTTTCTCTTTCTTCATGCAATCAATTTCATCAATTAACGCATGGTTAATATCAAAACCAACTATCCTTGCTGGATGCTCCATTGAGCGGCATTTAATAACCGCATGTAAATCACCGAAGTAATAAATTGAAACCTCATTATTCGAAGTCTTTATATCAACAGTCATCCCTAACGATTCGGCAACATCAGTAATCGTATTGTAAAATATATCTCTTATCTGTGGGTATGTTGGGGCAAAATAACCAAGCCTTATGCCTGGGTATTCCAGCGCTAATACGCATAACCTAACACAACCTAGAAAAGTTTTCCCTGAACGATACCCCCCAACAAATGCACGAAAAGGTTTATCCATGTGATAAAATTCATTCTGTGGAAAGTTAAGATCTAGAGGCATCTTTAACCCCTATTAATACTTTAACAGGCTTAACAGTTCCGCTTGCTTCATCAGTACCCAACATATTATTCAGAGTATCTATTGCTGATTTTGAAGCCGGTAAATTCTGCCTCTTAGCCACTCCACTAGCATCAACTACAATCTCAAGCCCTGCATCAACTATTTCATTTAACCACCTTAAACGCTGCTCTATGGTGATTGTAAACTTCTTTTCTGCTATATCGATAACCTTTTTTGTTAGCTCGGCTATCCTTAGGTTTATCTTAGGTTTATTAAATAATTTATTTGCTTGAACACTCATCTGGTCAGCCGTAAGCTTTTGACTATACTCAGATTTTCTATAAGCTTGTATTAGGTCTCTATTGGTAGCAATAAACGCCTGAGCGAAGGACTCTTCTTTAGATGTTAGTTTCATTCATCCCCCGTAGGAATTAATGTACCGAGCCGCGCCCGATATGGTTATTTTTAACAGTCTGCTATTACTTTCACTGTAGCTTTATAACAGTCACTTCTTGTTGCTGTTGAATATGTAAAATGAATATCAGCATCGCCAGCCGTTAAACCTGTTAATAATACAGATAATAACGAACCGTTAATTTCTGTACCTACTACCGTCGTTAATCCTGCATCATCTACAACCCCTAAAGAGATTATAGATTCAGTAGATAACCATGTGCTGACATCAATTTCAAATGCGTCAGTTTTACTGACCTTTAACTCTCTAGGGAAGGTAGCCATATTAAGCAGGGAAATCGACGGTTAATGATGTAACGCTAGACGTTTCACCAGATATAAATGTTAAGGTTGAAATCTCAACATCTGCCCCGCTTCCTGTAGTGCCTACTGTTAACGTATAAACGCCAGCCGTATCCGTTAATGTCGCCCCGTCTGCTGTAGCTGTTGCGGCAATTGTTGCGTCTGCTATTGCGTTCGCTGTAATCACACCCACTGATGGAGCGCCAAACCCCGCCAAAGTATGCGTAGCTAGCGCAGTAGCCCCCGCTAAAATAACCAGTGTTGATGTTGAAAAGTCAGCTGAAAAATCAGAAGCTCTTGAGTTTCTCGCTGTAGTATCTGCTGTGGACATAATTTACACCTTTAGTCTGTTTGTTTTCGTGGTTAATGTTATTTGGTTTGTTTTTACGGCTAATGTAATCTTATTCGTTTTATATGTAACCGTTATCTTTGCGTTATCCGCTGCGACTATATCAAGGCCGCTCACCGTTCCTGTAACGCTAAATATAGGTTTGCTTATATTAAATTGTACACTAGAGCTAGGTGAGGGTAAAGTTACTGCCGCCTGTGCCGAAAATACAGGCTTTGTAATACCTATATCTATAACTGATGATGTTGCCGAGTCACTAACATTAACCGACACGCTAAACACTGGCTTTGTTATCTCTACCGCTGCGCTTGAATCAGGCTGTGGCAATGTAGCAGTAGCACCAACACTAAAAACAGGCTTTGTAATATCAATTGATATACTGCTTGTCGTGTTCGGAAGTGTCACCCCTGCCGATACGCTAAACACCGGCTTGCTAATATTTGCATTAATTGTGCTTGCTGGCTGCGGTAATGTTACAACGCCTTGAGCTGAAAACAACGGGCTAGCCAAAGCAATATCTACACTAGAAATTGGTTGTGGCAACGTAGCAGCCGATTGAACTGAAAACACTGGTGAGATTATTGTTAGATCTATAATCGAGCTGGGCGCTGGCAATGTCGCGCTCGCTTGTACTGAAAAAGACGGCTTTGACATGCTTATGTCAGCCGTTAATGTATTACCACCACCACCGGCGGCAATATAATAGCCAGCTCTATACCTACCAGTGCGATAGCGACCCGTTCTCATTAAAGATTTATCCCTTCAACAGCTAACCAATCGGCTTCAGCGTCAATCAAATCTTCTTTGTATTGTCGCTGCCCTATTAACGCGCCAACTTGTGCCGTATATAAATCAGCTTTCACTAAGGTTTTTGTTACTAAATCAATTAAAGAAATTCCACGCGCTAATGCTATCGGAGATAGTGTTGGTGTGTTCGCATTTGAATCAATAATAAACGCTCTAGCCTCTGCTTCTTGCTTTGTAAAGGTGCGCTTTTCAACTTCAGGATATTCAGCCTCTAACCCTTCCATCACTAAGTTAAATTGCTCAACCAGTCTTTTTTTAGCGTCAGTCCTTGATAACGGCAAAGGGTCGTAACTGTCGATTATAGCCTGTACAGCTTCGTCATTAGTGCTATAACAAACCCTATCTTGATGCCAAACTCTATGACCTGCCGCCTTTACCGAAAGGATTAAACCTCGACCTTTTTCAATAAAATTTATCATGTTGTTGGCCTTAATCCTACGAATGGCACGGCAGACGTTGAGACGGCTGTCCATGATCTAGCACCCACGATAGCAGGTAACACTGTTAACGAACCATCGATATAATAAAACCCTTGCAGGTCAAATAGTGAGGTATCGTCTACGCCTAAATGCGGGGGCAATGTATATGTGGCGGTTCCTATTGAAGAAACTGTTACGTTAACATCGCATGTGAACGCCATAAAATACCAACCAAGAGGTAATGATTGCTCTGTAAATGTTCCGTATTGAATACCTGACACCGTGGGATCTAGAGATGTCGCGTTAGTTAATAACCGCATATCAGGGAGGCCATCAAGCCCCCTAGTGTATAGCCCTAAAAATATATCACCAGCACCACCCGTCGTCCTAACTACTGATGTTAATGCATCATATTTGCCCGAATAATCCAACAGAAACGGCACAAAATAAACTCTGGTCCCAACTGTTGAGGCCGTCCCGTTTGAGCTTCGCGTGTAATGGCTCGACTTGACGATTTTATAATCAAGTGTACCCGTTAAACTTTGGCCTTGAGCCGAACTTGCTGATATTTCAGCCGTTGCAGATACGAAAACTTGTTTAGTTCCTGCCGCAAAATTAACCAGTGCATCGCCATTGGTGCTACTTAACGGGGTTTCTCTAACTAGTGTTGTTGATGCTGATAAATACCCTATACCTGATTCTCTCGACCCTGCCCCGTCATCAATTAGATAGGGGAATCTTTGATCGGTAAGATACCCACTAGTAAAAGTATTACCATCCTCACTAGCGCCCGCCAAGGTAATATTACCCGTGCCGGTAGTAGTCGTTGATTCTTGTACGTTGTTCATTATTTGCATAAATCACCCTAAGGATGTAATAAATATTCGATTGCTTCAGCGAGTGAGAAAAACCCGCCCACCATTAACGCTGCTTTCATGCCGTCTATGTAATATATATTAAATAGCATATCATCGGGGAATATTTCATAGCTCCCTTTTTTAAATACGCTATCACCGACATTCATTTATCAGTCTTTCTTTTTGAATTTAGCTATTCCGTGCGAGCCAAAGTGAAAGATTATTATAGCAGTTGTGCCCATTACCATTAAGCCGCTTGTTGCCAATTCAAAGTAAAACATTGCAAGCTCCATGTCGAACGGGGCGCATATACATACCATCAAAACTAAGGCTAGTTGTGTTTTAATCCATTTTTCAACAATGCCACGACGAGACTTTGAACGTTCCGTGCTTTCGTCTAATGTTGCTCTGGCGAACTCTTGAACGCTGTTAACAGTCTTGGCGTTTTGGATTAAGATCTCTTCCGGCGTTAAGTCCATCCTACCTATCCAGCCGCCCACCTGGGAAATTAATCCGTTATCTTTATCTAATACGTTATCAACCGCTTTAGGTGCTGAAGAAAATAAATCAAAAAAGCTCATAAAACCCCCTTAACCCATACAGATATAAACCCAGGAAGCCCAGCAATACTGATATAAAAGGCCGCGCTTGCTATTGATATACTGACCAAATGTAAAAGCAGGCTTATCTTGTTTTGCTTGTCGGTTAGCTTCCTGTGTTTGATATCGCCTTGCTTTTGATCTTCTTTGTATACATTAGTTCTAATCTGCTCCACTAACAACGCTTCAACAGCTACAGCTATTCTTTCAGAGTTAGGTGCCGCCAGTTGTTTTAATTTATCTATTTCTTTACTCATTATACCCACCCCGCAAAATCATTTAGATACTCTTTAGGCGTCGCCTTTCCGTCACCGTTCCAGTTTTTCTTTAGGTACACTGACATGTCATGAGCGTTGTCAGGTAACCCCTCTTTATCCATGAATAATTTCTGCCTTACCATGAATATATTATACCGCAGATCATAAATCAGCCTATCTGCTTTAGGGTGTTTTTTCATGAGTCGCTGGTATTTAGTTATAATACCCAGTAGTACGGCATTCTTCCATATTGAATCCCCGTACCTCCATACGTCATCATGGGTTAGTGGCTCCATTTGAATGATACCCAGTGCAGGCCCTCTTGTTTGCGCTATATACTCACCACCTAAAGATT